>Ga0134121_10000290_pt1 | contig 59426 bp, 60 predicted proteins | sample KB301_FD_96463 | JGI IMG/M metagenome (GOLD analysis project Ga0134121, IMG submission 96463) | Terrestrial soil microbial communities without Nitrogen fertilizer from Kellogg Biological Station, Michigan, USA - KB3-0-1 | ecosystem: Environmental > Terrestrial > Soil > Unclassified ...
ACGCTGCTCGACGCGATCGCCGAGCACGGCTTCGACGCCGCGTTCGGCGGCGCGCGCCGCGACGAGGAGCGCGCGCGCGCGAAGGAGCGGATCTTCTCCTTCCGCGACGACTTCGGTCAGTGGGACCCGAAGGCGCAGCGCCCGGAGCTGTGGGCGCTCTACAACGGCCGCGTGCGCAAGGGCGAGCACGTGCGCGTCTTCCCGATCTCGAACTGGACCGAGCTCGACGTGTGGCAGTACATCGAGCGCGAGCAGCTGGAGCTGCCGCCGATCTACTTCGCGCACGAGCGGCCGGTGTTCGCGCGCGACGGGATGCTCTACGCCGCCAGCGACTTCGTGCAGCTGATGGACGGCGAGGAGATCTTCAACGAGACCGTGCGCTATCGCACCGTCGGCGACATGACCTGCACCGGCGCCGTCGCCTCGACCGCGACGACGCTCGAGGCGGTCGTCGCCGAGATCGCCGCGACCGACATCACCGAGCGCGGCCAGACGCGCGCGGATGACCGCGTCACCGAGGCGGCGATGGAGGATCGCAAGCGGGAGGGGTACTTCTAGATGTCGGCCACCTACGAGACGAACGGCCATCCCGCCGTCGACATCGCCTCGACCGAGCTGCTGCGCCTGGCGACGGCGGGCTCGGTCGACGACGGCAAGTCGACGCTGATCGGGCGCCTGCTGCACGACGCGAAGTCGATCCTCGCCGACCAGCTCGCCCACGTGAAGGAGACGAGCGAACGACGCGGCGACGGCGAGCTGAACCTCGCGCTGCTGACCGACGGCCTGCGCGCCGAGCGCGAGCAGGGCATCACGATCGACGTCGCGTACCGCTCCTTCCAGACCGACAAGCGCCGCTTCATCATCGCCGACTGCCCGGGCCACGAGCAGTACACGCGCAACATGGTCACGGGCGCCTCGACGGCCGACCTCGCGCTCGTGCTCGTCGACGCGCGCAACGGACTCGTGCGCCAGTCGCGCCGCCATGCCGCGATCGGCGCGCTGCTGCGCACGCCGCACCTCGTCGTGGCCGTCAACAAGATGGACCTCGTCGACTATGACGAGTCCGTCTTCGACGCGATCGTCGCCGACTTCCGCGGCTGGTCGGAGGGGCTCGAGTTCACGGAGGCGACGTTCATCCCGATCTCGGCGTTGAAGGGCGACAACGTCGTCGAGCGCTCCGAGCCGATGGACTGGTATGCGGGACCGACGCTGCTCGACCACTTGGAGACGGTGCCGATCGCCGCCGATCGCAACCTCGACGACTGGCGCTTCCCGGTCCAGTGGGTCGTGCGCCCGCAGAACGACGACGCCCACCACGACTACCGCGGCTACGCCGGCCAGATCGCCAGCGGCGTGCTGAAGCCCGGCGAGGAGGTCGTCGTGCTGCCGTCGGGCCGCACGACGCGGCTCGCGGGCATCGACACGATGGACGGCTCGCTGCAGGAGGCGTTCCCGCCGCAGTCGGTCACGCTGCTGCTCGAGGACGACCTCGACGTCTCGCGCGGCGACATCATCGCGCGGCCGTCCGACGCCCCGACGGTGGCGCGCGAGCTGGAGGCGATCGTCTGCTGGATGGCCGACGCGCCGCTGCAGGTCGGCGGGCGCTACGCGATCAAGCACGCGACGCGCGCCGTGCGCGGCATCGTCGAGGAGGTCGACTGGCATCTCGACGTCGAAACGCTCGCACGCGAGGACAACACGCACGGGCTCGCGCTCAACGAGATCGGGCACGTGCGGCTGCGGCTCAGCGCCCCGCTCGCGTTCGACTCCTACGAGCGCAACCGCACGACGGGCAGCTTCATCCTGATCGACGAGGCGACGAACGACACCGTCGGCGCCGGGATGATCGCGGCGCCGCGATCCTGAGCAGATCGGTGACAGGCCGACAGTTGGCCTTCCACCGATATCCTTCGGCGCCGATGTTCTCGAAGGTCCTGATCGCCAACCGCGGCGAGATCGCGGTACGAGTCATTCGCGCGTGCGAGGAGCTCGGCGTCGCCTCCGTCGCCGTCTACTCCGAGCTCGACCGCGACGCGATCCACGTCCAGCGTGCCGACGAGGCGTACCTGATCGGGCCCGGACCCGCCGCCGAGTCCTACCTCGTGATCGAGAAGATCCTCGAGGTCGCGAAGGAGTGCGGCGCCGACGCGATCCACCCCGGCTACGGCTTCCTCGCCGAGAACGCCGCCTTTGCGGCGGCATGCGCGGAGGCAGGCATCACGTTCATCGGCCCGCCCGCGAGCGCGATCGAGGCGATGGGCTCCAAGACCGCCGCGCGCGAGCTGATGCAGAAGGCGGGCGTGCCGATCGTGCCGGGCACGACCGAGCCGGTCGCCGACGTCGCCGCGGCGCGCAAGATCATCGAGAAGACGATCGGCTTCCCGGTCGCGGTCAAGGCCGCGGGCGGCGGCGGCGGCAAGGGCTTCCGCGTCGCGCTGACCGACGACGAGCTGGAGGCCGCCTTCGAGGGCGCCGCGCGCGAGGGCGAGAAGTTCTTCTCCGACGCGACGGTGTACCTGGAGCGCTACCTGCCCGACCCGCGCCACGTCGAGGTGCAGGTGCTCGCCGACACGCATGGCAACGTCATCCACCTCGGCGAGCGCGACTGCTCGGTGCAGCGCCGCCACCAGAAGCTGATCGAGGAGTCGCCGGCACCGGCCGTCGACGCGGAGCTGCGCGCGAAGATCGGCAAGATCGCGACCGATGCGGCCGCCGCCGTCGACTACGTCGGCGCCGGCACGATCGAGGGGCTGCTGCAGGACGGCGAGTACTACTTCCTCGAGATGAACACGCGGGTGCAGGTCGAGCACTGCGTGACCGAGATGACGACGGGCATCGACATCGTCAAGGAGGGGATGCGCGCCGCCGCCGGCGAGCCGCTGTCCGTCACACAGGACGACGTCGTGCTGCGCGGCCACGCGATCGAGTGCCGCATCAACGCCGAGGACGCCTCGCGCAACTTCGCCCCCGCGCCGGGCAAGATCGGCGTCTACCGCGAGCCGTCCGGCCCCGGCGTGCGCGTCGACTCGGGCGTCGGACCCGGCGGCGAGGTCTCACCGATGTACGACCCGATGGTCGCCAAGCTGATCGTCTGGGACGTCGACCGCGCGAGTGCGACGGCCCGCATGCTGCGTGCGCTCTCCGAGTACGAGATCGGCGAGCTGAAGACGCTGATCCCCTTCCACACCGCGCTGCTCGCGACCGAGCAGTGGGCGAACGCGGAGACCTGCCGCGACCTCGTCGAGGACAAGAAGTGGCTCAAGACGCTCGCGTTCCCCGCACCCGCGCCGAGCGACGAGGACGAGGAGACCGCCGCGAAGCTCGAGCAGGCCTACACCGTCGAGGTCTCCGGCCGGCGCTTCGATGTGACCGTGATCGGCCCGCCCTACGGCGGTGGCGTCGCGGCGTCGAACGGCGCCGCTCCAGCCGCCGCGCGCAAGCCGCGACGCGAGCGCAAGAGCGGCGGCGGCGGCGCGGGCGGCGACACGCTGCCCTCGCCGATGCAGGGCAACATGTGGAAGGTGCTCGTCAAGCAGGGCGACACCGTCGCCGAGGGCCAGCTGCTCTGCATCATCGAGGCGATGAAGATGGAGAACGAGATCACCGCCCACAAGGCGGGCACGATCGCCGAGCTCCCGATCGCCGAGGGCGCCGCGATCGGCGCCGGCGACCCGATCGCGACGATCACCTCGCCGCCGGCCGAGTAGGGGCCGCTCAGGCGACCATGCGCCGCCGGTAGCGGTACAGGGGCACAAGCGTCACGAGCGTCGTGGCGATCACGAGCCACACGCTGTGCCCGAGCACCGTCATCAGCGAGCCCTCGCCGCCCGCGAGCGTGCGCGCGATCGAGACGAGGTGCTCGGTCGGCAGCAGCCACGCGACCGCCTGCGCCCACTCGGGCAGCGAGTCGACCGGGAAGAAGATCCCGCCGAACAGGAACATCGGGTTCACGATGAGCGTGAAGTAGAAGGTGAAGTAGTCCATCCTCGGGATCAGCACGGTGTATGCCAGCCCGAGCGCGCCGAACGCGAGCCCGCCGAGGAACAGGAACGGCGGCAGCGCGAGCGCCCACGGGCTGTGGACGTAGCCGAGCAGCGCGATCACGACGAGGAACGAGGTCGCGTAGATGACCGCGCGCGTCGCACCCCACAGCAGCTCGCCGAGCACCACATCCTCGGGCTCAACGGGCGTCGCGAGGATGTTCTCGTGCAGGTGCGAGTGATCCATCTTCCAGAAGAAGGCGAACGTCGCCTCGAACGACGAGGCCCACAGCGTCGCCGAGGCGCACATGGCCGGAGCGATGAAGTCGCGATAGGGGATGCCGTTGACGCTGTGAACGAAGGCGCCGAGCCCGAAGCCGAGCGCGAGGAAGTAGACGACCGGGTCGAGGAACGGCGGCAGCAGCGTTCCGCGCCACAGCTTCGAGAACAGACGCAGGTCGCGCCGCCACACGCTCAGCGCGCAGCGCAGGCTCGGTGTGCGAATCACGCGTCGAGCTTTCGGCCCGTGAGTTGCAGGAAGACAGCCTCGAGATCCGGCTGGTCGTGGCGCCGCATCAGCTCCTTGGGCGCGCCTTCGTCGACGATTCGCCCGCGGTCCATGATCGCGAGGCGGCCGCATAAGCGTGTCGCCTCCTCCATGTAGTGCGTCGTGAGCAGCAGCGTGACGCCTTCACCGCGCAGCCGGTCCAGGCTCTCCCAGACGGTGAGGCGCGCTTGCGGGTCGAGCCCGGTCGTCGGCTCGTCGAGCACGACGAGCGCCGGCGTCCCGACGAGTGCGCGGGCGATTAGCAGGCGGCGACGCATGCCGCCCGAGAGCTGGGGCGGGAAGGCATCGCGGCGCTCCTCCAGCGCGGCGAGCGCGAGCAGCTCGTCGGCGCGCGCACGAGCCACACGACCGCTGAGCCCGTGGTACCAGCCCTGCGCGAGCAGATTCTCGTGGACTGTGAGGTCGATGTCGAGGTTGTCGTCTTGGGGCACGACGCCGAGGCGCGCCTTCACGTCGCGGCGATGACGCGCGACGTCCTGGCCGAGCACGTGCAGCTCTCCGCCCTCGACCGCGGCGAGGCCATAGACCATCTTCAACGTCGTCGACTTCCCGGCGCCGTTCGGGCCGAGGAAGCCGAAGCACTCGCCCGCGCGCACGCTGAAGTCGATGCCGTCGACCGCGACGACACCGTCATACGCCTTGCGCAGACCTCGTGCGATGACTGAGGGCTCGCTCATCGGCGCGGCACCCTAACCAACTACCGGGTCGGTTGCGGTGCGGAGCGTCTTCGCGACGAGATCCCCGGATGCGGGATAGGCCTCGAGCGGATTGGTGAACCTAGGTCTTCCAGCTCCGACGCACGAGGAGGCTCGCATGTCTGCGACCCGTCCTGGAAGGCACCCCGGCACCGCGACGTCCCGCGGGAGGAGGTGGTCGGCCCGGTGGCTTGGGGTTCTCGCTGCGGTCGCCGCACTCGGGCTGGCCGGGACGAACGCGGCCGGTGCAGGCAGCGGCGGCCATCACCACGTCTTCAAGCAGCGCAACCTCGTCTCCGACATCGCCGGCGTCGCACGCATCACCGATCGCAACCTCGTCAACCCATGGGGCCTCGCCGCCGGTCCGAGCACACCGCTGTGGGTCGCCGACAACGGCACAAACGTCTCGACGATCTACTCCGGCGCCGTGCGGGGCGGCATCCCGGTCATCGCCCCGCTGGTCGTGAGCATCCCCGGCGGCGCGCCCACCGGCATCGTCTACAACCCGACGAACGGGTTCGTCGTCCGCGCCGGCACGGCGAGCGGGCCGGCACGCTTCATCTTCGACTCCGAGGCCGGCAAGATCACCGCCTGGAGCCCGAACGTGCCGCCGGCGACGCAGGCGCGGCTCGAGGTGACCACACGGGGCGCGATCTACAAGGGCTTGGCGATCGCGAGCACCAAGAAGAAGGGGACCCGCCTGTACGCGGCGGACTTCCACGGCGCCAAGATCGACGTCTTCGACGACCAGTTCCACCCGGTCAGCCGTCCGGGCGCCTTCACCGACGACAAGCTGCCGGCCGGATATGCGCCGTTCAACATCCAGGAGCTGGGCGGGCGCCTCTACGTCGCGTACGCGAAGCAGGACGCCGACGCCGAGGACGAGGTCGCAGGCGCGGGCCTGGGGTTCGTCGACGTCTTCGACACGAAGGGACACCTGATCAAGCGGCTCATCTCGCAGGGGCGCCTGAACGCGCCGTGGGGCCTCGCGATCGCGCCGCGGCACTTCGGCGGGCTCGACGGCGACCTGCTGGTGGGCAACTTCGGCGACGGCAAGATCCATGCCTACGATCGCCGCAGCGGCCGCTTCGAGGACCAGCTGACCAACGCGGACGGCAACCCGATCCAGATCGACGGCCTGTGGGCGCTGCGCTTCGGCAACGGCACCTTCGGCACGCCGCACGGGCTGCTGTTCAGCGCCGGCATCGGCGACGAGCAGCATGGCCTGCTCGGCGAGATCGCCGCTCACTAGGACGACACGCACCGCAGCCGTGGGGACACGGACGTCCTCACGACTTGCGGGCGCGCGCGGCGTCGATCAGCGCCGCGTTGCGCGCGTGCACCTCGCGCTGCGCACCCGTACGCCGGGCGAGTGGAAGCGGAGCATCGGCACCGTCGCGGGCCAGCGCCTCGAGGTAGGCGAGGTCCTCGCGCAGGATCGCGGCGGCGCGGGTGGCCTCGAGCGGCGCTCCGTGGCCCGGGACGACGGTGTCGGCCCGGGCGACGAGCGGCTCGAGGCGCGCGAGCGTCGCGCGGTAGGCGTCGAGCGAGCCGCCCTCGGAGATCGTCGGGATCTCCACCGGCGAGAGGTAGTCGCCGCAGACCAGCACGCGCGCCCACGGCACCCAGAAGGCCGTGCCGTCGGCGGTGTGGCCGTCGGCGGGATGCAGCTCGAGCTCGAGCTCTCCCACCGCGCAGTAGCCGGGCACCGGCAGCGCCTGCGCGCCCGGCAGCGAGAGCGGCGCCGGACGCTCGACGTAGTGCTCCTCGTCGAACGCACGCAGCCTGCGCGCAGCGGCGCCGGGCTCGGCGGCCAGGCGCGCGGCGGTCGTCTCGCCGCAGCCGATCGACGCCTCCGGGAACGCGAGCCGTCCGAGCAGATGATCCCAGTCGGCGTGGGTGACGAGCAGGCCGGCGACCGCGAAGCCGGCCTGCTCGGCGACCGCCGGCAGCAGCTCCAGCTCGTCCGGCAGCAACGGCGAGTCGATCACGAACGCCTCCGCGCCGCCGCGCACGAGCGTGCAGGTCGTCTGCCAGATGCGGCTCGTGACGACGATGACGTCCGCGTGGACGCCGACGGCGCGCACAGGCGGCGGCCTACGTCACGCCGAGCAGCTTGATCGCCTCGCGCAGGTTCGGGACCTCCGCGTCGGGCTTCTTCTGCCCGGCGTCGAGCTGCTGCTTGCTGCGATTGACCCAGACGACCGGGATCTTCGCCTTCAGGCACGGCTCCACGTCGTGGAAGTAGCTCGACGTGACGTGGACCCACCCCTTCTTGGAGCCGACCCGCCGCTCGCACTCCTTGAAGTGCGCCGGATCGGGCTTGTAGGAGCGCACCTGCTGCGCGGTCACCACGAGATCGAGGTCGTGCGGGATGTGGCGGCGCGTCTGGCCCAGGAGCTTGTCGTCGATGTTCGCGATCAGCCCGAGCTTCATGCCCTGCTTGGCGAGCTTCTGCAGCACCGGGTTCGCCTCCTTGAAGGCCGGCCAGCGCTGGACCGAGTCCGGCAGGAAGCCCGAGCGCGAGGGCTCCAGCGGCCAGCCGAGCTCCTGCGAGATCTGCACGGCGGTGCGGCGCAGAACCTCGGCGTAGAGCTCATATGAGCCCGCCTGGATCTGCTGCTGGGTCTCGTGGAACAGCGGGATCAACGCGTCGCGGTCGATCGTGAATTCGTCGCGATCGGCCTCCTTGACGAACGCGTCGTAGGCGCCGCCCTCCCAGTCGATCAGCGTGCCGTACGCGTCGAAGGTGACGAACGTGACGTTCTTCGGAATCGGCATGGGCCGGGCATTATGCCTTGGAAGCGGCTCAGAGCGCGCCGCGACTCCGGGTTGCGTCCTCTCGCGACGTCGCCGACGAGCCTTGGGTAGAGTCCCGCGCCGTCATGGACCTGCTCGAGTATCAGGGCAAGCAGCTCTTCGCCCGCCACGGGATTCCCGTGCCGACGGGCAAGCCGGCCGACACCGTCGAGCAGGCTGTCGCCGCCGCCGAGGAGATCGGCTACCCGTGCGTCGTCAAGGCGCAGGTGCTGATCGGCGGGCGCGGCAAGGCCGGCGGCATCAAGCTCGCGAAGGACCGCGCGGAGGCCGAGGCGGCCGCGCAGGCGATCCTCGGGATGGACATCCGCGGCTTCACCGTCCACGAGGTCTGGATCGAGGCCGCATCGGACATCGCGCTCGAGTACTACGCCTCGATCGTCTTCGACCGCGCCGCGAAGGCTCCCCTCGTGCTGCTCTCGACGAAGGGCGGCATGGACATCGAGGCGGTCGCCGAGGAGGACCCGACGGCGATCGCGCGGCTGCACGTCGACCCGCTGCTCGGCTTCCAGGACTTCCACGGGCGCCGCCTCGCGTTCGAGGCCGGCGTCGACGCCGACGTGGTGCGTCCGGTCGGCGCGCTGCTCGCGAAGCTCTACGCCGCGTTCGTCGCCGAGGAGGCGATGCTCGTCGAGGTCAACCCGCTGATCGTGACCGCCGATCGTGACGTGAGGGCGCTCGACGCGAAAGTCACGCTCGACGGCAACTCGCTCTACCGCCACCCCGAGAACGCGGCGCTGCGCAACCCCTCCCAGGAGGACGCGCAAGAGCAGATGGCGCACGAGCGCGGGCTCACGTACGTGAAGCTCGACGGCGACATCGGCATCCTCGGCAACGGAGCCGGGCTGGTCATGTCCACACTCGACGTGGTGGCGCAGGCCGGCGGCGCGCCGGCGAACTTCCTCGACGCCGGCGGCGGCGCGAAGGCCGACGCGATCGTCAGCGCCGTCGAGGTGATCCTCTCCGACCCGAAGGTGAAGGCCGTGCTGTTCAACATCTTCGGCGGCATCACCCGCTGCGACGAGGTCGCCAAGGGCCTGATCGAGGCGTTCGACCTCGTCAAGCCGACGGTCCCGTTCGTCGTGCGCCTGGACGGCACGAACGACGTCGCCGGGCGCGCGCTGCTGGCGGAGGCGGCGCTGCCCAACGTCCACACCGAGGCGACGATGCTCGGCGCTGCGCAGAAGGTCGTCGAGCTCGCGGCCGCCCAGGGGGCCCCGGCGTGAGCGTCCTCGTCGGCACCGACACGAGGCTCGTCGTCACCGGCCTGACGGGTCGCGAGGGCACCTTCCATGCGCTCAACAACCGCACGTACGGCACGCAGGTCGTCGCGGGCGTGACGCCCGGCAAGGGAGGGCAGGACGTCGAGGGGATCCCGGTCTTCGACACGGTCCACGACGCGGTCGCGCAGGCCGGCGCGAACACGGCGATGATCTTCGTCCCGCCGCGCTTCGCCGCCGACTCGATCCTCGAGGCCGAGGACGCCGGGATCGAGCTGATCGTCGCGATCACCGAGGGCATCCCCGCCCACGACGAGCTGCGCGTGTACACGCAGCTCAAGCGCAACCCCAACGTGCGCCTCGTGGGTCCGAACTGCCCCGGGATCTTGTCCCCCGGCAAGGCGAACGTCGGCATCATCCCGGCGTCGTTCTTCAAGGCGGGCAACGTCGGCGTCGTCTCGCGCTCGGGCACGCTGACCTACCAGATCGGCAACGAGCTGGCCCAGCGCGGCTTCGGCAACAGCTCGATCGTCGGCATCGGCGGGGACCCGGTCCCCGGCTCCAGCTTCATCGACGTGATCGCCCTCTTCGAGGACGACCCCGAGACCGAGATCATCGTCATGTCCGGCGAGATCGGCGGCAGCGCCGAGGAGGAGGCCGCCGACTACATCGCCGAGCACGTGACGAAGCCCGTCGTCGGCTACATCGCCGGCTTCACCGCCCCGCCCGGCAAGACGATGGGCCATGCCGGCGCGATCGTCTCCGGCACGCAGGGCACCGCCGAGGCGAAGGCGAGGGCGCTGGAGGCGAAGGGCGTCCGCGTCGGTCGCACGCCGACCGAGACGGCCGCGATCGCCGCCGAGCTGCTCTCGGCCTGACACGCCCTTCGCGCTTTCCCTACTCTGAGCCACATGGCTCCCGAACCCGCCTCGATCTCCTTTGCGCGCGGCGCTCCGTCGCTCGACATCGTCGACGTCGACGGCCTGCGCGCCGCGGCCGACCGCGCCTTCCAGAGCGATCCCGCCGGCACGACGGCCTACGGCACGTCGATCGGCTACCCGCCGCTGCGCGCGTGGATCGCCGAGCGCCATGGCGTCGCGCCAGAGCAGGTGATCGTCACGAACGGCTCGATGCAGGCGGACGCGTTCCTGTTCGAGGCGCTCGTCGAGGAGGGGGACGTCGTCGTCGTCGAGAAGCCGACGTATGACCGGACGTTGCTGTCGCTGCGGTCACGCGGCGCCGACGTGCGGCCGGTGGACCTGCACGAGGACGGCGTCGACGTCGGCGGCATCGAGCGCCTGATCGCGGACGGTGCCGTGCCGCGCCTCGCGCACCTGATCCCGAACTTCCAGAACCCCGCCGGCTACACGCTCTCGGCGAAGAAGCGCCATCAGCTCGTGACGCTCGCGGCTGAGCACGGCGTGACGATCTTCGAGGACGACCCGTATGTCGAGCTGCGCTTCAGCGGCGAGACGCTGCCGACGATGCTCTCGCTCGACGCAGCCGACCGCGTCGTCTACGCCTCGTCCTTCTCGAAGACCGTCTGCCCCGGCATCCGCGTCGGCTACCTCGTCGGCCCGGAGAAGCTGATCGCGCGGATCGCCAAGCTCGCGACGAACACCTACATCTCGCCGAACATGGTCGCGCAGTCGATCGTGAACGAGTTCTGCCGCGGCGGCTCCTTCGAGACCTCGATCGAGACGGTGAAGGCGGCGCTGCGCGAGCGCGCCGAGACGCTCTGCGCGGCGCTTGAGCGCGAGCTGCCCGAGGCGCGCTTCGTCGCGCCGCAGGGCGGCTACTTCCTGTGGGTCGAGCTGCCCGAGGGCACCGACGGCGACGCGCTGTTCGCCGCCGCCGCCGAGCGTGGCGTGGCGATCGTCAAGGGCACCGACTTCCTGATCGAGGGCGGCGAGAACGCCTTCCGCATCGCCTACTCCGGCGTCACGCCGGAGCAGATCGAGCAGGGCGTCGCACGCCTGGCCGACGCGGTCCGCTCGCTCGGCGTCGCGGCGTAACGCCTAACGCCCGTAGCGCTCGCGGCCGAGGACCAATTGCTGCTGCGGGATCGCGGTGCGCGGCGGCGGGGAGGGGTCGGCGAGGACCGCGACGGTCTCGGCGACGCTGCGCGTGATCGCGACCTCGCCGGCGGCGGTCGCGATCGCGATGTGCTCGTCGTCGCTCGCGGCGATCGTGCCCTCGAGACCGGGCTCGATCCCCTCGCGCTTGAGGTAGTGCAGCAGGTCCTCGGCCTCGTTCTCGAAGCGCAGGATCGTCACCGTCGCGTCGACCTCGCAGTCCGCGAGCGGGACGCCGCTGACGCGTTCGCCGACCTTGATCGGGTGTCCGTGGGGACAGGTGGCGGCGTCGCCGACGGCGGCGCGCACGTAGGCCTCGAAGCGCGGGGACATGCCATGCTCAAGCTGCTCGGCCTCCTCGTGCACGTCGTCCCACGGCACGCCGACGACGTCCGTCAGGAAGCGCTCGATCAGCCGATGGCGGCTCGTGATCTCCTCCGCGTGGCGGCGACCGTCCTCGGTGAACGCGATCACGCGATCCTCACCGCGCGTGACGTAGCCGTCCTTCTCGAGCCGCCCGAGCATCTCGTGGACCGTGGGTGCGGAGAGCTGCATCGCGCGGGCGAGATTGGCGCCGGTCATCGGCAGGCCGGCCTCGTAGAGCCAGAACAGCACCTGGAGGTACTCCTCCTCGGCGACCGTGGCGTGGTCGTGCGACACGAGCTTGCTCACCTTCCGTCGGAGCGTTGCCGGCCAGCGCCGGCCTGACAATGATCCGATCGTAGTGGTTCGCACGCGGCGCACGAAGCGCGGCGTGAGCGCTCAGCGTCGGGTCGCGGTGCGCTTCATGAACGACTCGAGCTGCTGCTCGGCGAGCGCGACCAGCTCACGGCTCGCCGCAGACAGCGGGGAGCCACGGCGCGAGACGAAGGCGAGCGTCGCGCGCAGCGGCTCGGCGAACGGCACGATGCCGAGCGACTTCGGGATCGTGCCGTGCCGCAGGACCATCTCGGAGACGATCGTGTCGCCGAGCCCGCGTGCGACGAGGTCGACCGCGATCTCCATCGCCTCCACCTCGATCGCAGGCTCGATCCGCACGCCGGCGCGCTGCGCCCGTTCGAACAGCGCCCGGCGAGTCGGATCCTCGGCGCCCCAGCGCACGTCGGCGAGGATGAGCGGGACGGTCGCGAGCTGCTCGATCGCGACGGGGGCGCGCACGCGCTCGGGCTCGGCACTGACGTAGAGGACCTCGTCGTCCAGCTTCGTGCGCACGTCCAGCCCGGTGTCGTCGACCGGCAACATGATGAGACCGGCCTCCAGCTCGCCCTCGCGAACCGCGTCGGCGACCTCGCTCGAGTTGAGCCCCACCACGCGGACGCGCACAGCGGGGTGGCGGCGTCGGAACGTCGCCACGACGTTGCCGATCAGCCAGCTGGGCGCGTCGCCGAAGGTTCCGAACGTCGCGGTGCCGCCGGTCAGCTCTCGAACCTCGGCGACTGACGCTGCCGCGCGGGCAGCCGCGTCCACCGTGCACTCCGCCTCGGGTCGCAGTGAGCGTCCGGCCTCGGTGAGCACGAGGCGCCGGCCGGCGCGCACGAACAGCGCCACGCCGAGCTCGGCCTCCAGCCGACGCACCTGCTCGGAGAGGGATGGCTGGGCGAGGTGGAGCACGTCGGCGGCGGCACTGAAGCTGCCGTGCTCGATCGCGGCGAGGAAGTATTGGAGCTGTTGCAGAGTCAAGGCAAATCCTATTGCTCCCGAAGCAGATCAAGGCTACTCCAATGAGCATCTTGCGCCTATCGTGATGGCATGCTCGTGTCCCCCGCTCACGCCTCAGCCGCGCGCCGCGAACGGCAGGGCGTCCTGCTGTGCGTCGCCACGGCCGCGAGCTTTGCCGCGATGGTCGTCTTCGCGAAGCTCGCGTATGCCGCCGGCGCGAACGTCACGACACTGCTCGCGCCGCGCTTCGTGATCGCGTCCGCCGTGCTGTGGCTGCTCGCGGCGCGGCACGGCGTCGCGCGCGCGCTCACGCGACGCGACGCGCTCGCCGCCTTCGGGCTTGGACTCCTGCTCTACGCGGGCGAGACCGAGCTGATGTTCCAGGCGCTCGCGCACATCGAGGCCTCGCTCGCGGAGCTGATCGTCTTCGTCTACCCGGCGCTCGTCGTGCTCGGGGCGATCGCGCTGCGGCGCGAGGCGGCCTCCCGCCGCCGGCTCGTCGCGCTTGCGCTCGCGATGGCGGGCGTGACGCTCGTGCTCGCCGGCGGCGTCCACGCCGGCGGGGACACCGCCGACATGCTGCTGCCGCTCGGCGCGGCGCTGCTGTTCGCCAGCTACGTGCTGGCCGCCGAGCGCATCAACGCCCGCATCCACCCGCTCACCTTCGCCGCGCTCATCTGCAGCGGCGCGGCGGTGTCCTTCAGCGCCGGCGGGCTGCTGACCGGATCGCTGCAGCTCGGGATGCCGGCTGCCGCGTGGAGCTGGACGGTCGCGATCGCGCTCGGCTCGACAGTGGTTCCGATCAGCGCGTTCCTCGGCGGCGTCGCCCGGCTCGGACCGGGACGCGCGAGCATCCTCGCGATGCTCGAGCCGCCGCTTGCGCTGGTCGCGGCGTTCGTCGTCTTCGGCGACCGCCTGGGACCGGTGCAGCTGCTCGGCGGGGCGCTCGTCCTGCTCGCGGCCGTGGTCCTGCAGATGCGGCCGGTACGATCGCGAGAGCGTGGCGCTCCCGCTGTCCCCACCGATCCTCCCGCAGCTCGCCCGCTCGCGGACCTCCCTGCCGGAGGAGCAGGGATGGGCGTACGAGCCGAAGTACGACGGCTTCCGCGCGCTCGCGTTCGTCGACGGGAGCGAGCTCGCGCTCCAGTCGCGTAGCGGCAAGCCGCTCGAGCGCTACTTCCCCGAGCTGCGCTTTCCGCCCGGGCGCTACGTGCTCGACGGCGAGATCGTGATCGACGGCGAGGACGGGCAGCAGGACTTCGACGCGCTCTCGCAGCGGATACATCCGGCGGCGTCGCGGATCGCGCTGCTGGCCGAGCAGACGCCGGCGCGCTTCATCGCCTTCGACCTGCTCGCGCGCGAGGACGAGGTGCTGATGGAGCGCCCGTTCGGCGAGCGGCGCGCGGCGCTGGAGGCGCTCGACGCCGCGCCGGTGGAGCTGGCGCCGTCGCTGCGCAGCGCCGACGAGGCCCGCGCGTGGCTGCACAGCAGAGAGGGCGTCGTCGCGAAGCTGCTCGACGCGCCCTACCAGCCCGGCAAGCGCACCGCGATGGTGAAGGTCAAGCGCCAGCGCACGAGCGACTGCGTCGTCGTCGGCTGGCGTCCGGGCAAGGAGGAGGGCACGGTCGGGTCGCTGATCCTCGGCCTCTACACGCCCGAGGGCGAGCTGCAGGTGGTCGGCCACACGTCCGGCTTGCGCCCCGCCGAGAAGCGCGAGCTGGTGGCGCGTCTCGCACCGTACGAGACCGGCGAGCGCGGCAGCGCGGACCCGAGCCGCTGGAAGAGCGACAAGGAGCTGGAGTGGATCGCGCTGCGCCCGGAGCTCGTCGTCGAGATCGCGTGGGAGCAGGTCAGCGGCCAGCGCATCCGCCACGGCACCAAGCTGCTGCGCTGGCGCGAGGACAAGGCGCCGCGCGAGTGCGGGATCGATCAGCTGGCGGGCTAGGCGGGCCGCACGGAGCACTAAAAGTATTCTGTACAATTTATTTGCGGTAGACCGAACAAATTCGCCGCCGTATGGTCGCGTTCGTGTCCACAAGAGGCCGCCGCACCCGCTCCGCGCTCTACGCGCGACTTCACGCCCAGATCGGCGAGCTGCGCGACGAGCTCGGCGGCCTCCCGGCCCCGCTCGAGGCGCAGGCGATCTGGCATGACATCTGGCTCGACGAGACGCACCACTCGACCGCGATCGAGGGCAACACGCTCGTCCTCGCACAGGTGGCGCGCCTGCTCGACGAGGGGCGCGCGGTCGGCAACAAGGAGCTGCGCGAGTACATGGAGGTGCGCGGCTACGCGAACGCCGCCGAGTGGGTCTACCGCCACGGCGTCGCGCCGGGCGCATGGTCCGGCGGCGTGCTCGTGACGCTCACTGAGATCCGCCACGTCCACACGCTCGCGCTGGATCCGGCGTGGGACATCGCACCGCATCCGCAGGCGGGCGACGACGAACGCCCCGGCTCGTTCCGCCGCCACGACATCGAGACGTTCCCGGGTGGGATGAGGCCACCGACGTGGACGGAAGTGCCGATGCAGATCGACGACTGGATCGCCGAGGCGCAGGCGCTGCGCGGACTCGACGCGCCGCACGTGCCGGCGGAGCTGGCATGGCTGCATGCGCGCTTCGAGCAGCTCCACCCGTTCCTCGACGGCAACGGGCGAGCCGGTCGGCTGCTGCTCAACCTGCTGCTCGTGCGGCTCGGCTACCCGCCGGCGATCATCCGCAAGGGCGACCGTGAGCGGTACCTCGCCGCCCTGCGACGCGCGGACGACGGCGATTGCGGTCCGCTTGGCGAGTTCTTCGCGCGCGCGATCCTCGACAACCTCCATCGCTTCGTCGTGCCTGCCGTCGCCGGACCCGTCCGGCTCGTGCCGTTGACCGCGCTGTCACGCGAGCGACTGTCGGCGAACGCGCTGCGCGTCGCTGCCGTACGCGGTCGCCTGCGAGCTGTGAAGGGCCGCGACGGGACGTGGCGCAGCTCGCGCGTCTGGGTCGACGAGTACGTCGAGGGCCGCTACCGACGGGATTAGTCGCCAGTGTCCTTGCGCGCGCGGCTCGGCTGCACGCGCTTGGGCTCGCCCGGCTGCTTGGCGAAGTTCGGCGGCCAGGGGGCGTCGCCGAGACCCTCCTCCTCGTCGCGCTTGGCGAGCGCGAGCAGGGCGTCGAGCGAGCCGGGGCGCGCGTCGATCGCCGCGTGCGGGTCGCCGTCGCGGGCGAGCAGGTCGGGGACCGTCTTGATCGTGTACGCGGCGGGATCGACCTCCGCGACCTGATCCCAGGTGAGCGGCATCGAGACGCGCGCGTCGGGCGTCGGGCGCGCCGACCATGCCGAGGCGACGGTGCGGTCGCGTGCGTTCTGGTTGTAGTCGACGAAGACGCCGTGGCGCTCCTCCTTCCACCACTTGCTCGTCGCCAGCTCCGGCACGCGCCGCTCGACCTCCCGCGCAAGCGCGAGCGCCGCGCGGCGCACCTCCGTGAAGCTCTGCTCGGGGACGACGCGCACGTTGACGTGGATCCCGCGCGAGCCCGACGTCTTCGGGAAGCCGACGAGGTCATGGTCCTCGAGCACGCTGCACACGCACAGGGCGACCTGGCGCACGTCGTCCCAGCTCGCCTCCGGCGTCGGGTCGAGGTCGACGCGCAGCTCGTCGGGATGGTCGAGGTCGGCGCGGCGCACCGGCCAGGGGTTGAAGTCGACGACGCCGAGGTTCACCGCCCACACCAGATGCGCCGCGTCGTCGGCGACGAGCTCGCGCGCCGAGCGGCCGCTCGGGAACGTGACCGTGGCGGTCTGCAGCCACTCCGGCGCGCCATCGGGCACGCGCTTCTGGAAGAAGGGCTTTGCGGCGACGCCGTCGACGTAGCGCTTGAGCGTCGTCGGACGCTCCCGCAGGTGCAGCAGCGCCGGCTCGGCGACGGCGAGGTAGTACTCGACCAGCTCCAGCTTCGTGTAGCCGGTCTCCGGGAAGTAGACCTTGCCCGGATTCGAGAGCCGGACCTCATGCCCGGCGACGTCGAGCGTCGTGTGATCGCGCGCCATCACCGGACAGGGTGACAGGATGAGACGTCATGACGTCGATCGCCCGCGCCCCGATCCTGATCGCCCCGGCCGCCTTCAAGGGCACGCTGCGCGCGCCGGAGGTCGCGGCGGCGCTCGCGCGGGGACTGGAGGCCGGCGGCTGGCCGATCGATCCCTGCCCGATCGCCGACGGCGGCGCCGGCACGCTCGAGGTGCTGCTGCCCGCGCTCGGCGGGGAGACGGCAGCCGTCGAGGTCGAGGGACGGCACGTCGGGATCGGGCTGGTCGAGGACGGCGGCACCGCGATCCTCGAGCTGCGATCGGTGCTCGACCGCGCGACGGAGTCGAGCGCCCCCGCCGGGAAGCTGCTGCTCGCCGCCGCGGAGACCGGAGCAGAGGTGCTGCTCGTCGGAGCGGGCGACGTGCGCACGGCCGACGGCGGCGCCGGCGCCGCGAAGGCGCTCGTCGACGGCGGGGGCGTGCGCGCGCGGGTGGTCGTGCTGTGCGACGTGCGCATGAGCCTCGAACGCGCGGGCGACGGGATCGCGGGCGCGCTGCGCGATGCATGCGGCGCGCGCCTGGAGCACGGTGCGGCATTCGTGCTCGACGCGCTCGACTTCGACATGCGCATGCGCGCCGCGCACGCGGTCATCGTCGGCGAGGGCGAGCTCGATCTCGGAACGCTGGCCGGCAAGGCGCCGGGCGAGGCGGCGACACGCGCGCGGCAGGCGGGCGTTCCATGCTTCGCAGCCGTCGGCGCGCGCACGCTCGACGCCTTCGGGGCGCGCATCCTCGACCTCCAGCTCGTGCTCGAAGCGGACGACGCCGCTGGGCTGGAGAACGCCGGGCGGCGGCTCGCGACGCTCGTCTGAAAAGCTTCGCCCGTGCCCCCGCTGCCGCGTCCCCCGATCCCGCTGCGGCGGGCCGTCGTCGTCGGCGCCGGCTCGTTCGGGACCGCGGTCGCGCTGCTGCTCGCTCGCAGCGGAATGCGCACGACGCTGCAGACGCGCACCGCCGAGCAGGCCGAGGAGCTGGCGGCCGCGCGCGAGAACCGCACGTACCTGCCGGGCGTCGAGCTGCCGAGGGAGCTGCGGATCGAAGCCGCGTCGGTCGGGCTCGGGCGGGCCGACTACGTCTTCCTCGCCGTCCCGTCGCTCGGGCTCGGCGAGGTGATCGTCGGGCTCGAGGGCGCCGGGCTCACGCGCCGTGCCGCGATCGTCTCGCTCGCGAAGGGGCTCGTGCCGCCGCATGGCACGCCCCCGACCGCACTCCTGCGCGCCCGCTTCGGCACCGCGCGGGTCGCCTGCGTCGGCGGGCCGGCGCATGCACAGGAGATGGTGCGCGACGGCGCCGCGCTCGTCGCCGCCTCGAGCGACGAGGGACTCGCGAGCCAGCTTGCGGCGATGTTCATCCGCGCGGGCGTCGTCTGCGAGCAGTCCAACGATCCCGTCGGCGTCGAGCTCGCCGGTGCGGCGAAGAACGCCGCGGCGCTGGCGGCAGGCGCGACGGAGGCGCAGGGACTCAATGCGGCCGGCGCCGCCGCCGGGCACATCTTCGCCGAGGTGTGGCGCTATGCCGAGGGCCTCGGCGCGCGCCCGGAGTCGATGATCGGACTGGCCGGCACGGGAGACCTCGTCGCGACCGCGCTCGCGCCGCAGAGTCGCAACCGCCGGGCCGGGGAGCTGCTCGCGCAGGGCGTCCCGTCCGCGCAGATCCCGGCGCAGATCGGGCAGGCGGTCGAGTCGCTGGAATCGGTGCCGCTGCTCGCGCGCGCACTGGCGGGCGCGGGCATCGAGGCGCCGGTCAACGACGCGCTCAGCCGTCTGATCGCCGGCGACCTGCCGCTCGACGAATGGGTCGCGCTCGTGCGCACGACCGTGCCTCCCCCGGCGCGCTGGCGGCGTCCGGTTCAGCGCGGTGTGTGGGGGAGGGCGTGGGCGCGGCTGCGGGCGTGGCTCGCGGGGCGCAGCGTGGAGGACGTGCCGCCGGCGAGCGGATAGCGACCGACGCTACCTGCTGCGCCAGGAGGGGACGCCGAGCGCGATCAGCCGCAGCTGCTTCTCGGCGTTGCGGACGATCTCCTCCTCCACCTCGGGACGTCCGCTCGGCGCGTCGACGATCGCCTCGGCGGTCGAGACCATCGTGTTGACGATCAGCGTCGCGAGCACGCCGAGGTCCTCCGTGCTCCAGCGATCGAGATAGGGGAAGCGGGCGAGATCGGTCGCCAGCTCGCTGCTGAAGAGGCGGATCTCGGCGCGGATCGCCTGGCGCAGCGCGGGCACGCCGCTCGAGCGCTCGCGTGCGACGAAGCGGAAGTGGAGCTGATGGGCGTGCACGTGGCGCACGAGGATCTCGGCCGAGCTGCGGATCACGTCGCCGTAGGCGAGCGTCTCGGAGCGGGCGTCGCGGATCATCCGGCGCAGGGTGCGGAAGGAGTCGTCGATCAGCGCCAGCCCGAGCTCCTCCATCGAGTCGAAGTGACGGTAGAAGGCGGTCGGCACGACGCCCGCCTCGCGCGTGACCTCGCGCAGGCCGAGGCTGCCGAAGCTCTTGCCCTCGAGCAGGCGCAGCGCCGCGTCGAGCAGCGCGATGCGCGTGCGTTCCTTCTGCTCCCGTCGCGTGACGGGTGTCTCGCTGTTCACCAAAGGCGTGTGCCCCATGTCACACAGCTTACCTGGACTTGCACACGACGTATGTCTACTCTGTGCACGACTGTTCACTGAAATGGAGATCAGCGTGTCGCCCACCCTCACCCGCCGCCTGCTCGGCTCCTCATTGTTGGAGGCACTCACGACCCCCCACGGCGTCGATCGCTACGTCGAGCTGGTCCGCCCCGCGTTCTCGCTGAGCGAGGTGCGCGCCGAGGTGCTCGCCGTGCGCCATGCGACGGCGCGCAGCGTCACGCTGACGTTGCGCCCCAACGCGAACTGGCAGGGCTTCCGCGCCGGTCAGTTCGTCCGCCTGAGCGTCGAGGTCGACGGCGTGCGGCGCACGCGCTGCTACTCGCCGGCCTCCTCCGCGCACACCGGCGACCTGCTCGAGCTGACCGCGCACGCGCAGCCCGACGGCCAGGTCACGCCGTTCCTGCACGAAAGCGCTCGACCCGGGATGGTCGTCTCGCTCTCGCAGGCCGAGGGCGACTTCGCACTGCCCGACGAGCGTCCGCACGAGCTGCTGCTGATCAGCGGCGGCAGCGGCATCACCCCCGTGACGTCGATCCTGCGGACGCTCTGCGAGGAGGGCCACGACGGACCGATCGCCTTCCTGCACTACGCCCGCGACGAGCGCGACGTCGCCTACGCGGACGAGCTGCGCGCACTCGCCGCCCGCCATCCGAACGTGCGGCTGCTGCACGGCTACTCGCGACGCCCGCGCACGGGCGAGCTGACGGGACGCTTCAACCGCGGCCACGTGCGCGCGGCCGGCATCGACCCGATCGCGGCGCAGACGTTCGCGTGCGGGCCGACCGCGCTGCTGGACGCCGTGCGCGGCACCTGGGCCGAGAACGGCTGGGAGCAGCACCTGCACGTCGAGACCTTCACACCGGCGATCGTGCCGATCGCGGAGCCCGGCGACCCGGCCACCGGCAGCGTGCAGTTCGCGCGCAGCGGGCGCGCCGCGCAGAACAGCGGCGCGTCGCTGCTCGACCAGGCCGAGGCCGCCGGCCTCACGCCCCAGTCCGGATGCCGCATGGGCATCTGCCACACGTGCAGCTGCCGCAAGGTCGCAGGCAGCGTTCGCGACGTCCGCACCGGCGAGGTCTCCGACGCGCCGGACGAGCTGATCCAGATCTGCGTGAACGTGCCCGTCGGCGACGTGACGCTCGACATCTGACCCCTTCCGACTTCCGCTGCGAGGAGCCCCGCCATGACGACCACCGCACCACCGCAGCTCACCCGCGAGCAGCTCGACGCCTTCGGACGCGAGCTCGACGCGATCCGCGAGCGCGTGACCGCCGACCTCGGCGAGCGCGACGCCGCCTACATCCGGCGCATCATCAAGGCCCAGCGTGGGCTGGAGATCGGCGGGCGCGGCCTGCTGTTCGTCAGCTTCCTGCCGCCCGCCTGGCTCGCCGGCACCGCCGCCCTGTCGCTCTCCAAGATCCTCGACAACATGGAGATCGGCCACAACGTGATGCACGGCCAGTACGACTGGATGAACGACGCGGCGGTCAACGGCCACGCCTTCGAGTGGGACAGCGCCTGCCCGTCGGAGCAGTGGCGCCACTCGCACAACTACATGCACCACACCCACACGAACATCCTCGGCAAGGACCGCGACATCGGCTATGGCGTGCTGCGGATGTCCGAGGAGCAGCGCTGGCACCCCTACTACCTCGGCAACCCGGTGTACGCCGTCCTGCTCGCGCTCTTCTTCCAGTGGGGCGTGGCGCTGCACGACCTGGAGGTCGACCGCATCGCCGAGGGCAAGTCGTCGTGGAAGGACAAGGGCGCGATGCTGCGGGCGATCTGGCGCAAGGGGCGCCGGCAGGCGCTGAAGGACTACGCGCTGTTCCCGGCGCTCGCCGGCCCGTCGGCGCCGATGACGCTCGCCGGCAACCTCACCGCCAACGCGGTGCGCAACGTGTGGGCGTTCATGATCATCTTCTGCGGCCACTTCCCGGAGGGGACGCACGAGTTCACCGAGGAGGAGACCGCGGAGGAGACGCGCGGGGAGTGGTACCACCGCCAGCTGCTCGGCTCGGCCAACCTCACCGGCGGCCCGCTGTTCCACATCCTGAGCGGCAACCTCAGCCACCAGATCGAGCACCACCTGTTCCCGGACATCCCGGCGCACCGCTACGCCGAGCTGGCGGTCGAGGTGCGCGAGATCTGCGAGCGCTACGGGCTGCCGTACAACGCCGGGCCGCTCACCAAGCAGTTCGGCAGCGTCGTGAAGAAGATCGTCAAGCTGGCGCTGCCCGGCGGGGACGACCGGCCGCAGCAGCCGCCGGTGCAGCTGGCGTCCTCGCCGCGGGCGGAGCGCCAGGCGATCGCCGCCTGAGCGCGCTGCCGCCTACGTCCGCTCCGCCAGCGTCGTGACGACCGCCTCGTAGACGCCCGCCCCGTAGGTGCCCTCGGCGATGCGGACGTTCGCGCGGCCGTCGATCGCCTCGCGCAGCGTCGGGTCGCGCTCGAGCGCGTTGCCGACGAACCAGAAGCTGCCGACGACCGCGGCGGCGCCGAGATCCTCGCGCGAGTCGCCGATCGCGATGCAGTCCTCGGATGCGTAGCCGCGGACCTGCATGTGGCGCGCGACCGCGCCGGCCTTCGACGCCGCCGCGGGAACGAGGTGGTAGGCGCGCACGAGCGGCAGGCCGGCGAGATCCTCCGAGCGCGAGCGCACGACGCCGTTGTCGACGAGGCGCAGTTGCCCGTGGCCGTGCTCGCGCAGCAGCGCGTCGACCTCGAACGCGTCGACGAGCCCGCGGAAGAGGTGCGAGACGTCGCGGTTCACGTGCCAGGGGGCGTGGTACTCGAGCCGGCCCGCGTAGTGCTCGAGCAGCAGGGCCGGGGCGCCGCTGGCCGTGATCTGGTCGTGGATCGTGACGTCGCCGTCGGGCTCCAGCCCGCCCGTGAGCCACTCGAGCTCGCCGTCGATCACGAGCCCCGAGCCGGCCTCGAAGATGTACGCCCCCTGGCCGAGCAGGCGCGCGTCCTCGAACACCTGCGCCTGCCGCCGGCCGGAGAAGATCACGACCTCGACGTCGGCGCGATGGCATGCCTGCAGCGCGCGCACCGCGTCGAGGCTGAACCCCCCGTCCTCGCCGCGCAGCAGCGAAGCGCCGGGGCCGAGCAGAGTGCCGTCGAGGTCGACGTAGACGCAGCGCATTCGGCCGTGGAGTCTCGCACGCGGCCGGCGCGTACCATCGACACGATGGTCGTCGCCTCCGAGACCGAGCCCTGGGCGACGCTGCTCGAACGGGGACGCGCGGACGAGCGGCTCGTGCACGAGAGCGTCGTCGCGCCGCGAGCCGGCGAGGCGGTGTCGATCCCGCCCGAGCTGCACCCGCAGCTGCGCGCGGCGCTGGAGCGCGTCGGCATCGAGTCGCTGCACACGCATCAGGAGGAGGCGTTGCTCGCGGCGATCGAGGGACCGCTGATCGTCACGACCGGCACCGCATCCGGCAAGTCGCTGTGCTTCAACCTGCCGACGCTGCAGCAGCTGCTCGTCGACCCGCGCGCCCGCGCGCTCTACCTCTACCCGACGAAGGCGCTCGCGCAGGACCAGGCGCGCGCGCTCGCGACGCTGAAGCTCGAGCGGGTGCGCCCGGCGATCTACGACGGCGACACGCCGAAGGTCGAGCGCACCGCGATCCGCCGACAGGCGAACGTCGTGCTCACCAACCCCGACATGCTGCACGTCGGGATCCTCCCCAACCATCGCGCGTGGGGGGACTTCCTCTCCAACCTCGCGGTCGTGGTCGTCGACGAGGCGCACGTCTACCGCGGCGTCTTCGGCTCGCACATGGGCAACGTGCTGCGGCGCCTGCGGCGGCTCGCCGCCGCCTACGGGACCGAGCCGCGCTTCCTGCTCGCGAGCGCGACGGTGGCGAACCCGCTGGAGCTGGCTGAGCGACTCACAGGACTGGAGGACATCCGCCTGATCGACCGCGACGGCGCACCGGCCGCCGAGCGGCGGATCGCGATGTGGAACCCGCCGATGCTCGACGAGGCGCTCGGCGTGCGCGCCTCCGCGCTCTCCGAGGCCGCCGACCTCTTCGCCGACCTCGTGCTCGAGGGCGCGCGGACGATCTGCTTCATCAAATCGCGCAAGGCGGTCGAGCTGATCCTGCGCCATGCGACCGCGCGGCTGCAGAGCGGCTCGCGGCCCGACCTCGCCGAGCGGATCGCGCCCTATCGCGCCGGCTACACCCCGCAGCAGCGACGCGAGCTGGAGCAGCGGCTGACGAGCGGGGACCTGCGCGGCGTCGTGGCGACCGACGCGCTCGAGCTGGGGATCGACATCGGCGAGCTCGACGCGGCGATCTGCGTCACGTTCCCGGGGACGGTCGCCTCGCTGCGACAGATGTGGGGGCGCGCGGGTCGGCGCGGGCGCGGGCTTGCGGTGTACGTCGCGGGCGAGGACGCGCTGGACCAGTTCTTCTGCCGGCACCCGGACGAGTTCCTCGGGCGGCCGGTGGAGGCCGCGATCCTCGACCACGAGAGCGAGCAGATCCACGCCGCGCACCTGCTGTGCGCCGCGCACGAGGGTCCGCTGACCTCCGGCGACGCCGACGTGCTCGGCCCCCACTGGCACGAGCACGCCGAGCGGCTCGTCAGCGCCGGGCTGCTCGTCGAGCGTCGCGGCGGGTTCCAGCTGCGGTCCCCGGAGGACTACCCGGCCGCGCGCGTGCCGCTGCGCTCCTCCTCGGCCGACGTCTTCTCGCTGATCGACACCTCCTCCGGCGAGCTGATCGGAACGCTCGAGGCGGCGCGCGCCTTCTCGACCGCGCACGACGGCGCGGTGTACCTGCACCTGGGGCGCGCCTACGAGGTCGAGCAGCTCGACCTCGCCGACCGACGCGCGCTGCTGCGGCCGTTCGACGGCGACTGGTTCACGCAGCCCAAGCGCGAGACGAACACCGCGATCGAGCGGCTGATCGAACGGCGCGAGACGATGGGCGTGCGGCTGTCCTTCGGCACGGTCGTGGTGACGGAGGTCGTGACCGGCTACCAGCGCAAGGCGCTCGCCGACCATCAGCAGATCGACTTCCGCGCACTCGAGCTGCCGGAGACCGCGTTCACGACGCAGGCGCTCTGGTACGAGCTGGACGAGCGGACGCTGGGCCCGGATGCCGCGTTCGGGCTCGAGCGGCTGCTCGGCGCCCTGCACGCGACTGAGCACGCGCAGATCGCGGTGCTGCCGTTGCTGGCGATGTGTGACCGCTGGGACATCGGCGGCCTCTCCACCAATGCGCATGCGCAGACCGGCCGCCCGACGATCTTCATCTATGACGGGCACCCTGGCGGCGTCGGGATCACGCGCGCCGGGTACCGCGGCTTCGAGCGACTCGTCGGCGACGCGCATCGATTGATCTCCGAGTGCCGCTGCAGGCACGGCTGCCCGTCGTGCGTGCAGTCGCCGAAGTGCGGCAACCTCAACGAGCCGCTGTCGAAAGCCGGAGCGGCGGCACTGCTGACGCGTCTGCTGGGCACATAGTCGCGGTCAGCGGGCGGACAAACGCGCGCAAGGCCGCTTGCGCTCCTCAGGCGGGGGTGCCGATGAGTCGAAGGTGGAAGCGATGGCTCGATTCATTCGCGCCTCTCTCCTCCTCACGACTCTCGGGGTCGCGGCGCTTGCGCTTCCGGCCAGCACGGCGGTAGCGGCGAATGCTGGCGGCGCGGCCCCGAGCAGCGTGGTCGGCACGACCAGCGGGGGGGACAACGGCGGAGCGCAGCCCGGCGCACAGCCGCCGCAGACCGCGTCGAGCGCCCGCACGGGTGGCGCGAAGGCCGGTCGCAAGCCGCGTCGCCCTGTCGTCCATCGGAAGGTCAAGCCGAAGCAGCACAAGGCCAAGCCGCCGGTCGCTGCGACGCCGGCGCCGACGCCGTCCGCTGACAGCACGGTCCCCGGGGTCTTCCCGCTCACCGGCGCGTACAGCTTCGGCGGCGAGGACGCGCGCTTCGGCGCCGGACGCACCGGCCACATCCATCAGGGCCAAGACGTGCTCGCCGCCAGCACCACGCCGATCGTCGCCCCGCTGGCGGGCAGCGTGCTGTGGAAGGCGAACCAGCCGTGCTGCGCCGGGATCTACCTCGTCGTGCACGGCTCCGACGGGCGCGACTACGTCTTCATGCACATCAAGCGCGGCACGGTGCTCGTGAAGGTCGGCGACGCGGTGGCCGCAGGCCAACAGCTCGCCCAAGTCGGGGCGACCGGCGACGCCTCGGGACCGCACCTGCACTTCGAGATCTGGGTCGGCGGCTGGTACGTCGAGGGCGGCCACCCGATCGACCCGTTGCCGCAGCTCAAGCGCTGGGCCGGCCTCCATTAAGTCCGGCGCAACGCCGGGCTAGGTGCGGCGGTTAGTCCAGCTGACGCGTGAGCCTGACCTGCGCGCCGATCGCGCCGCCGGCGACCAGCGCGATGCTCGCCTTTCCCTGCGCGGGGATCGCGCGGCCGGCGGCGAACGTGGCGCCGAGGTCGACCGCGTCGGCCAGGATCGCGCCGAGCAGCCACGGCCGCAGGCGCGAGCCCTGACGCAGCGCCCCGAGCGTGCCGAGCGCAAGCGCCATGTCGCGGGCGCCGACGGAGCGGAACAGCAGCGTCGTCGCGGGCCGCTCGGCCTCCTCGGCGCCGACCCAGCCGGGACCGACGGTCGTCTCGGGCTTGGCGGTCAGCAGCACGCCGAAGGCGAGGCGGCCGAGCGCGACGGTGGCGAGCAGGCGGCGAGGGCTCATGGGCCGATCGTAGCCGGGGTCCGTTGCGACAGGCGCCGGTCGGGGGTTAGGCTGGCTGCGTGGGCACCTACGAGGAGGCATGCGCGCAGCACCGCTGGGAGGTGCCCGAGCGCTACAACATCGCGCGCGACGTGTGCGACAAGCACCCGCCCGGCAAGCTCGCGATGATCCACGAGGACTTCAGCGGCAACGTGCGCGAGGTCGCGTGGGGGGAGCTGCAGGAGGCGTCGAACCGCTTTGCGAACGTCCTGCGCGCGCACGGCGTGGAGCCCGGCGACCGGGTCGCGATGCTGCTGCCGCCCACGCCGGAGACGGCGGCCGCGTTCCTCGGCACGTGGAAGGCGGCGGCGATCCTGCTGTCGATGAGCGTGCTCTACGGCGACGAGGGGATCCGCCACCGGTTGCAGGACTCGCGCCCGAAGGTACTGGTGACGAACGCCGGGAACGCCGACCGCGTCGAGCGTGAGCTGGTCGAGCACGTGCTCGTGCTGGACGACGCGCTGCTCGCCAGCGGCTCGCCGGACTTCGTCTGCGCCGACACGTCCAGCGAGGATCCGGCGCAGCTCTACTACACGAGCGGCACGACCGGGCTCGCGAAGGGGATCGTCCACGCGCACCGCTACCTGCTCGCGCACAACGAGTTCGTCCTCTGCCATGAGGTGCAGGAGGGCGAGCGCTTCCACGGCATGGGCGAGTGGGCGTGGGCGGCGGGAATCGCGCCGCTGCTGGGGCCATGGCGGCTGGGCGCAGTCCAGTACGTCTACCAGCGCGAAGGCGGCTTCGACCCGCACAAGCAGCTCGACTTCCTCTCGCGGCACGAGGTCACGAACGTCTTCACGACGCCGACGGCGATGCGCTCGATGATGGGCATCGCCGACGCGGGAACGCGGTATCCGCAGCGCTTCCGGCGCGTGTGCAGCGCGGGGGAGCCGCTGAACCCGGAGGCGATCCGCTGGTTCCGCGAGCAGTACGGGGTGACGGTGCTCGACTTCTACGGGCTCTCGGAGTCGTATCCGCTGGTCGGCAACTACCCGTGGATGGAGGTGCGCGAGGGCTCGATGGGCAAGCCGGTGCCGGGTTGGGAGGTCGCGATCCTCGACGAGGACGAGCGGCCGGTGGCGGCGGGCGAGCGCGGTGAGATCTGCCTGCGAGCGCGGACGAACCCGCACTACCCGCTCGGGTACTGGGAGAAGGACGAGGCGACGGCCGAGACCTTCGGCGGCGAGTGGTTCCACACGAAGGACGCGGCGTCGGCCGATGCGGACGGCTACTACTGGTACGAGGGCCGCGCCGACGACGTGATCATCTCGGCCGGCTACCGGATCGGCCCGTTCGAGGTCGAGTCCGCGTGCCTCGAGCACCCGGCGGTGGCGGAGGCCGCGGTGGTGGCCTCACCGGACGAGCGCCGCGGGATGGTCGTGAAGGCGTTCGTCGTGCTCGCTGAGGACCACGAGCCCTCCGACGAGCTCGCGGAGCAGATCAAGACCCACGTGCGCGACCACCTTTCCGCCTACGCCTACCCGCGCCTGATCGACTTCGTGCCGGACCTGCCGAAGACGCTCACAGGAAAGATCCGACGCATCGAGCTGCGCCAGCAGGAGGCGGAGCGCGTGCGCAGCGCACGCGACGCCTGAGGCCCCGCGTGGCCGGACATCCGCCCTCCGCGACCGGCTACCATGGCCCGTCTCGGCGAGATAGCTCAGTTGGTAGAGCACACGACTGAAAATCGTGGTGTCCCCGGTTCGAGTCCGGGTCTCGCCATCGGGGGGAAGCGTCTGCTGCGGACGCTTTTCGGCTTGCCACAAACGGCACCCTCAGAGACCACACGGATGACTAGCGCGAGAACGCTGCAGCAGACGAGTCCACCGCTGGCCGACATCCCGGAAGCTCTGGCTCACCGTCGTCCGTGTCAGTTAGCCTCCAGTCGTGGCAATTCCGCTGAACGAGGTCTTTGGGATTGCGACGCATGTGAACCCTGCGTCGTACGTCAACCGCGGGGGATTGGACGAGTTGCTGGGGTACTACCTCAGTACCGAGCGCCATATCGCGATCCACGGCGACTCTAAGCAGGGAAAGTCGTGGCTGCGAGGCCACCTGCTCGACGCCGATAAGACCATCGTTGTGCAGTGCCAGGTCGAGAGCACTCCTGAGTCCGTCTTCCGTGAAGCCCTTGGCCAACTTGATGTCCGTGCCGAGATCCGACAGATAGGCCGAGGACAATTCGAGGGGCAACTCGACTTCACGGGCGGCGGACAGCTTGGAAATGTGATCTTCGGGAAGCTTCAAGTTGACGCTCACGGAGGCGGGAGAGCCAGCCGAGAACAAGAGACAGAAACGACACCGATCGGCAAGACGCCAGCCGACCTGTCGTGGGTAGCCCGGGTACTGCTTGCCTCTGGCAAGCGAATGGTCGTAGAGGATTTTCACTACGTTTCCGAAGAGCATCGCAAGGCGTTTGCGTTCATGCTCAAGGCACTCGGTGACTACGGCGTCTACGTGATCGTGGTGGGCATTTGGCCGGATGACCATCTGCTGACGTACTACAACGGCGACCTTGATGGCCGCGTCGAGGACGTTCGGCTTGTGTGGTCCGACGATGATCTCGATGCCGTACTCCAGAAGGGCAGTGAGGCACTGAACATCGAGATGCTGCCCGACCTTCGAGCATGTCTCGTTCGGGATGCATACGGCAACGTGGGATTGGTGCAGCGGCTCGCCGAGCAGCTGTGCTTCCACGCCGGTGTTCTCGAACGCCAGGAGCACCGGACACAGCTAGGTGCGGGCGGCGAACTCGACCGCGCCCGCACCACGATTTCAGAGCGGATGAAAGCTCGCTACGACGCCTTTGCGGACGACTTTGTGCGCGGGATGAAGCGCATGACTGAGGGCCTTGAGGTGTACAAGCACATGCTTCGAGCCTTCACCGCTGGTACCTCAGAAGAGCTTGTGGCAGGTATTGACTCACGCGAGCTCTTGAAGCGCATCCAGACCGCTGATGCAGACGCATCCATACGCCAGAGTGACCTGACGCAAGCGCTCGATCGCGTTGACCGACTCCAGGTCAAGATCGGCGTCCAGCCGCTCGTACTCACCTACAACCGTGACCGTCGACGCCTGTTTCTCGCTGACCGCTCCTTCCTCTTCTACCGGCAGTACGGATCTCCGACATGGCCTTGGGAGAAGGACGAAACGCTGCTCGCCGCCCTCAACAGCGCACCAGCAGGAGAGCAGCTCAATCTGGATCAGGAATTTCCGCTGACCCAACACAGCGTTCAGGCGCTCGCAGCTGAAGCCGACTAGCTCTGCACCGTCGTCACGCCGCAGGCCGTCACAGCGTCAGCTTCAGACGCGGACGACGGTGACCGCTGCGAACGCACTGAAGTCCACATCCTGGGTCGCGACAGCCACGCCATGGCGCAGAGCGGTCGCAGCGATCCAGGCGTCGTGGCGCCGGATACGGCGACCGGCCTCCAGCTCTGCGGCTGCGATGCGCGCGAAGCAGCTTGCGGTCTCAGCGTCGACCGACAAGAGCGGGTAGGTCGCGCGGACCTGGGCGAGCGTCGCGAGGCAGCGGGCGCGGGTGTCGGTGTCCTTCGCGCGCAGGACGCCAAGCTCGAGTTCGGCAGCCGTGACGACGGAGACCGCGATCTCGTCGGGCAGCTCGCCAAGCTCCCGGCCGGCCTCCTGCGCGATGAAGACCGACGTGTCGGCGATCGCGCGGGTCACCCGTCCTCGATGAGCGTGCCGCGGATCTCGGCGAGGTCGTCGAGCAGACCCGCGTCCGCTGGCGCTTCGCGCACGATCCGCCGCAACACCGATGAGGCCACCCACGGGCTGCGGCGCTCGACGTGCGGGACGATGTCTGCGACCGGCTCGCGGTTGACCGTGAGCGTCAGCTCCTCGCCGGCGCGCACCGCGGCGACCACCGCGGCGGTGCTGTTGCGAAGGTCGCGGACGGAAACCTCATGCGCCATGTGCACGAGTGTAGCATCAACGTGCTACGAAGCGGGAATGTCGGCTTCAGCGGTCCTGCAGCAGGCCGAGGACGTTGCCGTCGGGGTCGGTGACGGTGGCCACCAGGCGCCCGCCGCCGACGTCGTGCGCGGGCTCCTTCACGGTGGCACCGGCGGCGGTCACCTCGGCCAGCTTCGCCTCGATGTCCGACACGTGCCAGTAGGCCACCGGTGAGGTCATGCCCTGCGGCCCACCGCCCGGCACCAGTCCGATGTGCTGGCCCTCGGCCTCGAAGCCCACGTAGTAGGACCCGTCGGCCTGCGGTTCGACGCCGAGCAGGGCGGCGTACACCGCCTTGGCCCTCGCGAGGTCGGACACGGGATGCAAAACGGTCTTGATTCCCTGGGTGGAAGAGCCGGCCATGGTCACTCCTGAAGTCGTGGTCAGGTCCCGTGAATGATGATGCCCATGGTGGTCGCTTTCGGTGACGGGGTGCGAACTCAGGGTCGGACGTCGACCCCGTCCCCCACGCGCACGCGCCCAGGCGCGACGACCTCGCCGAAGATCCCGAGCGCCAGCGGCTCCGTCGTGTCCGCGCTGCGACGATAGGCGCCGAGGAGGTCCAGCGTCGGCAGATCCACCGCGCCGTGCTCGGGATCTCGCGACGTGACGAGGCAGCGGCCGACGTGGCCGTGGAAGCGGACGGTCGCCTCGCCCAGACGCACGGCGGCACCGACCCAGTCGTCCTCCGCGTGGGCGTCGAGGCCGTCGAGCTCGATCAGCATCCGAAAGCGGCGTGAGTCGATCGGCGTCCCGGCCTCGCGGGCGAGTCGATCCAGCGACGCACGGGAGATCGCCGAGACCGCCCCGGCTCGGCCGCGGTCAACAGCTCCGCCGTCGTCGCCGGCCTCGACGAGCCGCAGCGGCTGCCCGACGTGCTCGGAGAGCGCCTGCGCCCACGGTCCGACGACCAGCCGCGCCGGGCGCGTGCGCGAGAAGAAACGCGTGGCGATCGACGGTCCGTACCGCACCGTGTCCGACGCGACCGTGCCGTCCGGGAAGCGGAGCGCGAGCCGCTTCGACGCGGGGTCGTAGTCGGCGATCACGGCGCACAGCCCGCCGAGCTGCTTGCCGTTGACCATTCGGTCGTGCGCGTCGATCAGATGGAAACGACGGTTCTCGGGCACGCCGTCGCGCTCGAGCAGGATCTCGTCTCGCCCCACCAGACGCAGGCCCTTCACGGGCGTCAGCGCCAGCCCGACGACGCGAGCCTCAGCGGTCATCCCCGGATGATCCCAGCCCCCTGGCGCCGACGGGCGCTCAGCGCCGCGAGAGCTCGCGCCGCACGAGCAGAATGAGCGCAAGGATCCCGGCGGCGAACGCGAGCACTATGAGCGTGCCGCCCGGAGGACTGGGCGGCAGCGGCACGGACGGGCCGTTGCGCTCGGAGCCACCGTGCGCGGAGACGCCCTTGACGGCACCGCGGTCACCGGCGCTGAGGCCGGCGCCGGCGCCGGCGCGAGGATCGATCGATGGAGCAGCGGTCAGGGCCAGGGGCAGCTTGGAGGACGCGGCGCTCGCACGGGTGCAGCTGCCGGAGCGTCCGAGCGCGGCGAGGCGACGCAGGCCGCGGCGCTCGATCCGTGCGACGCGCACTGGGCTGAGTCCGAGCCGGCGCGCTGTCTGCTCGCGCGAGAACGCTCCGACGGCGCCGATGCCGGCGCGCAACGTGAGCACTCGACGCTCGGTCGTGCCGATCTGGACCAGACAGCCCTGCAGCCGCCTGACGATCGCATGAAGCCGACGGCGCGTTTGGACATGCCGGTGCCCGTGGGCGATGACGCGATCGCGACTGCGACTGCCGACGTGCCGCGCCGGTGCATGAGGCAGGCCGGCGGAGGTGTCGGTGGCTCGCTGTGTCCGCGATGGCGCGGCGGCGGGCGCAGCAGCCGACGCCGGAGCGGTCGCGGCAGCAGGCGCTCCCGAGCGCTCGGAAGCGGCGGGGTCCTGTTGCAGGCGGACCGCGGGCGCGGAGACCTTCGACGGCGCCGGGGTGGAAGGGAGGGAGACGGACGGCAGACTCGGCGAAGGCGCCACAGAGACCGGCGGCAGCTTCGGGACCGCGGGCAGGCTCGGCGTCGTCACCGGCGGCAGGCTGGCGACCGTGACCGTGAGCGACGGCACAGGCGCCATAGGCGGCGCCGTGACCTGCACAGGAGGCAACGTCACCTGCCCGGTCGGCAAGGTCACCTTGACCGGCGCAAGCGCCTGAGCGGGCTCGACATCGGTTCTGATCGGCGCGGCAACGGCCACTCCGACCGCCAGCGCACACAGCAGCCTTCCCTGCCTCACAGGTACACCCCTTTCTGGCCTACACCTACCGCGCAAGCCATCCTCTCAAACCCAGGCTGAGCGCTGACCGGCTTTGGCGCCTCTAGGCCGCTCTGCGCTCGAGCAGCGTCCGTGCCTTCGCCGCCCGCACCGTCGCGGTCAGCGTCTCGAGGTCGTAGGCGCCGTGGTGTCGTCGGCCGTTGACGAAGAACGTGGGCGTGCCGGAGACGCCGCTGAGGTCGGCGCTCTCGACGTCGCGGGCGACGCGGCCGGCGCCCGCGTTGCGCTGCAGGTCGCGGGTGAAGCGTTCGGTGTCGAGCCCGAGCTGCTCCGCGTAGCGCACGAGGTCGGGCGCGCGCAGCGCATCCTGATGCTCGAACAGCAGCGCGTGCAGCTCCCAGAACGCACCCTGCGCCGCGGCCGCCTCCGCCGCCTCCGCGGCGATCTGGCCCTGCGGGTGGACGTCGGTGAGCGGCAGGTGGCGCCAGACATAGCGCAGGTCGCCGACGTCGGCGAGCAGCTCGCGCACGACCGCCTCAGCACGGCCGCAGTAGGGACATTCGAAGTCGCCGTACTCGACGAGCGTGACCGCCGCGTCCTGCGGTCCGCGCACATGGTCGTGCTCGGGGTCGACGGGCAGCGCGAGGTCCTCGATCTCCTCCGCGGCGCCGATCAGCAGCGCGAGCCGGCGCCGCAGGGGCAGGCGGTCGATCGCGCGGAAGACCGCCCACGACAGCAGCGACGCGCACGCCGCCGCGAGCAGGATCCCGAGCTTGGCCTCCTGCAGGGGCTCGCCGCTGAGCGCACGGCTCGCGATCAGCAGCGCGACGGTGAAGCCGATGCCGGCCACGGCGCCGCCACCGGCGAGCGCGCCCCACCCGACCGGCAGCCGCAACCGCCCCGCCGACACGCGCCGCCCGAGCCAGGCAGCCCCCAGCACGCCGGCGGGCTTGCCGAGCACGTAGCCGAGCACGATCCCGAGCACAATCGGCGTGCCGAGCGCATGCCCGACGAAGCCGCCGTCGAGCGCGATGCCCGCGTTTGCGAGCGCGAACAGCGGCACGATCGCGTAGCTCGACCACGGGTGGAAGCGGTGCTGCAGCTGGTCGTTCGGCGAGATCGCCGACGTGACGCCGACGCGCGCCGCGCGCGCGAGCTCGGGCGTCGGCTGCTCGCGGAAGAGGCGGAAGAGGTCCGTCGCACGCTCGAGGTCCGAGCGAGCGGCGGGGTAGGCATACGTCAGCAGGCCCATCACGAGTCCGACGATCACCGGATCGATCCCCGACGCGCGCACCGCCACCCACAGCGCCACGCCGAGGACGGCGTAGACGAGCCAGCGCCGAACGCTCAGCCAGCGCGCGATCAGCACGGCGGCGAGCAGCCCGAGCGCGATCAGCAGCGGAGCAACGTCGAGATGGGTCGTGTACGCGGTCGCGATCACGGTCAGCGCGACGAGGTCGTCGATCACGAGCAGCGTCACCATCAGCGCGCGCAGACGGGCGGAGGAGCGCGGCCCGACGAGCATCAGCAAGCCGATCGCGAACGCCGTGTCGGTGGACATCGCGATGCCCCAGCCGTGCGCGGCGGAGGAGCCGCCGTTGAAGGCGAGGAAGATGGCGATCGGCACCGCCATCCCGCCGAGCGCGGCGCATGCCGGCAGCGCGATCCGCCGCCGCTCCCGCAGCTCGCCCATGTCCAGCTCGCGCCGCGCCTCCAGGCCGACGACGAGGAAGAAGAACGCCATCAGTCCGTCGTTGACCCAGTGCCGCAGGTCGTCGGTGAGCGTCGCGCTTCCGAGCCGAACCGACAGCTCCGTCCCCCACACACGCTCGTAGGAGTGGAGGTCGACGTTCGCCCACACGAGCGCGGCGAGCGTCGCCGCCAGCAGCACAGCCGCCCCGCCCGACTCGGTCCGCAGGAAGTCGCGCAGCGGCGTGCCGACGCTCTGCGCCCAGGCGGTGGTGCGGCTTGGGGAGGCGTCGGTGCTCATGACCCGACCGACAGCGCCGCCGCGAGCGCGAAGCCGAGGACGGTGATGAGGCCCGCCTGCCGCCCGGCCTCCTGCGTCGCCTCGGGGATCATCGAGTCGACGAGCATCACGAGCAGGGCACCGGCGGCGAAGCCGTCGATCCCGGCGCGCACCGTCCCGGAGGCGCTGTCGCCGAGCGCGTAACCGCCTACGGTCGCGAGCGTGCAGCAGATCGCGACGCCGACCCACAGCAGCAGGATCGAGCCGGCGCGCCGGCCGGAGCCGTGCATCGCGCTCGCGGAGCCGATCGCCTCGGGCAGGTTCGAGACGAAGATCGCCGCCAGCAGCCCGAGGCTCACCGACTCGCCGCCCGCGAGGCCGATGCCGAGCACGAGCTGCTCCGGGATCCCGTCGAGGGACGCGCCGAGCGCGAGCGCGGGGCCGGGAGCGGTCCCGCTCGTGCGGCGATCGCGCGAGCGGCCGCCGGCGCCGATGCGCTCGACGACGCCGTCGAGCGTGTAGTAGGCGATCGCGCCGAGCGCCAGTCCGGCCGCGACCGCCGTGAACCCGCCGCTCCTGTCGCCCTCGAGCGCGAGCTCGAAGCTGACCGCGCTGATCAACGCGCCCGCACCGAAGCCGAGCACCAGCCCGATCAACCGCTTAGACCAGGGGCGCACGAGGGCAAGCAACGCGCCGAGGACGAGCGACGAGGCCGCCAGCGCTCCCCAACCGAGTGCTGCGCTCACGCCGTGAGCCTATCCTGCGCGGATGGAGACGATGAGCTACGAGGTGACGGGTCGCGTCGCGCGGATCACACTCGACCGCCCCGAGCGCGGCAACGGGCTGACGCCGACGCTGATCGCGGAGCTCGAGCGCTGCGTCGAGCAGGCCGATCTCGACCCGGCGGTGCACGTGATCCTGCTCGCGGGCAACGGCAAGGGCTTCTGCGGCGGCTATGACCTCGTCGCGAGCGCGGAGGGGATGGGCGAGGGCGGCCTGGGCGCGAACGCCGCGGCGCCGGCGGGCTCACCGATCGACCCGCTGACGATCGCGCGCAACCACGACCCGGGCGGCACCTGGGACCCGATGGTCGACCACGCGATGATGAGCCGCAACGTCCGCGCGTTCATGTCGCTGTTCCACTGCCCGACGCCCGTCGTCTGCAGGGTGCACGGCTTCTGCGTCGCGGGAGGCACCGACCTCGCGCTCTGCTCCGACCTGCTCGTGATCGCCGCCGACGCGAAGATCGGCTACCCGCCCGCGCGCGTGTGGGGCTCCCCCACGACCTCGCACTGGGCCCACCGCCTCGGCGCCCAGCGCGCGAAGCGGCTGCTGTTCACCGGCGACTGCCTGTCGGGCACCGAGGCGGTCGAGTGGGGCCTTGCGATCGAGGCGCCGCCCGCCGACCAGCTCGACGAGCGCACCGAGATCCTCGTCGAGCGGATCGCGCGCCTGCCGCTCAACCAGCTGCAGATGATGAAGCTGCTCGTCAACCAGTGGCTCTACGCCCAGGGTCTGCACGCGACGCAGCTGCTCGGCACCGTCTTCGACGGCATCACCCGCCACACCGCCGAGGGCTACGCCTTCCAGCAGCGTGCCGCGCAGGACGGCTTCCGCACCGCGGTGCGCGAGCGCGACGAGCCGTTTGGGGACGCCGGTCCCTCCACCTTCAAGGGGTGAGCGCGGGCGCATTGAGGCGCCGCTCGGCCGTCGCGCCCGGATCCAGCGCCAGCGCGTCGAGCCCGCGCCCGAGCACCGTCCGCATCGCCCGCGCCAGCCGCGGGCTGTCCTCGGCGGCGAGGAACCACTGGCCGAGGTGACCGTGGAAGCGGATCAGGTCGAACGGGTCGATCGCCTCGATCGAGCGGGCGGCGAAGCGGCGATGGAGCTGGGACTGGACGAGCAGGAAGCGGTAGTCGACGTCGTCCGACGCCGGGTCGGGCGCGCCGTCGAAGCGCGGGTCCCACGCCTTCACCCACGCCTGCGCCATCGCCCAGCCGGGGTTCGCGTCCGTGTGGAAGAGCAGGTCGCGTGAGAACGCCATCGTCTTGCGCTTGCGGCGGGAGAGGCAGAGCCCGAGTGCGGTGATGACGCCGAGCCGGTCGGCGTCGGCGCGCTCGTGCGCGGCGGCGAGCGTGGTCAGCTCCGGGTCCTCGCGCAGCTCGTCGAGCAGCTGATCGATCAGCCACACCGCGCCCTGGCTGGAGCTGAGCGCGCCGCCCTCCATCTCGACCATGCCGTGCACGACGCACACCGTCGGATGTATCGCGCGCTCGGTCTCGTAGCGGCGGAAGATCTCCTGGCCGTGGACCGACAGCGGCACCCACTCGTCGCCCATCAGCGCATAGGAGATCGCGCCTTCCAGCTCCGGGATCGAGTGGTGCCACATCACGAAGTAGCGCTGGTGCTGGGTCGGGAAGCCGTCGGCGCGGTTGAGCAGCAGGATTGGGTACTCCTCGACGCCCGTCCGGTAGACGACCGCCCCGTTCGGCTCGCGCTCGGCGATCCCCCGCGCGAGCGCCTGCTCGGTGAACGCGACGATCTCGGTCTTCAGTTCGGACTCGTAGATGTAGCGGTCGAAGTGCACGCCGAGACGTGCGAGCGTCGCGTTCTGCCCCTCGACCGCCCAGTCGCGGATCGTCGTCCACAGCTCGACGGCCTCCGGCTCGCCGGCGAGCCAGCGGCGCAGCAGCTGCTCGGCGAGGTCGTCGCGGCCGCGGTCCTCGCGCGAGAGCGCCGGGTCGGCGCCGAGGACCTCGTCGGCCGAGCCCTCCTCGGCCGTCGTCGAGCGCACGTACTGCGCGTAGAGCTCGCCGACGAAATGGTCGCCCTTGCGCCCCAGCGACTCGGGCGTCGCGCCGTCGGCGAACAGCAGGTAGCCGGCCATCGCCTCACCCATCGAGCGCCCGTAGTCGCCGATCTGGGTGGTGCGCTCGCCGCGCGCGCCGCAATGGGTGGCGAGCCCGGCGAGCGCGTTGCCGAGCGCTATGTGGCGCAGGTGCCCGACGTGCAGCGCCTTCGATGCGTTCGGATCGCAGAAGTCGACGACGTAGCGCTTGCCGGCGGCGACGTCGGCGGTCGGCAGCGCGCCGTCCGCGCCCGCCTCCAATGCCGTGCCGAGGGCGGCGAGCCACGCGGGATCGAGCCGCAGGTGCAGCTGGTTGCGCTCCTCGTCGCGCCCGCTGACGGCGACCTCCCCGGACGCGTCGAGCGCGGACAGAGCAGCAGCGGCTCCATCGCCCTCCTCCCAGCCGCGGCGACGTCCGACGAGCAGCACGTCGGCGGCGTGCGGGCGCGCCGTCGGCACCAGCAGCGTCACCTCGTTCGCGACCCCATGCTCGGCGAGCAGCGCGTCGATCGCATCGAGCACGTTGTTCGGCATTTCGGACTTCCCCCTGGTCCTGGTTAATTCGCTGCCGACGCTACCAGGATGCGTGCGGCTTGACCCCCGGTCTTGCGCTGATCTATCGTGGATCGCGTGATGGGGGATCACACCACGGGGGTGGTCGCATGAAGTCCAAGCTCGACCTCGACCCCGGGCTTGTGGCAGCGTGCCGCGAGGCCGCCGCCCAAGTCGGCCGCCGCACGATCGAGGAGATCGGGGGCCGCACGACCGTGTCGATCGAGCGGACCGTCGCGCGCCTGCTCGGCGTGGACGGCGTCGACGCGCTCGACGCGCCGCTGCCGAACGTGCTCGTCGACCATGTGCACGAGCGCGGCGGCCTCGGACGCGGACTCGCCTGGTGGCTCGGCAACGCGATGGTGCAGACCGGCGATCCGCCGGAGCGGATCGCCGCCGCGGTCGCCGCCGGCGAGCTGGACCTCTGTGCCCTGCCGGCCGGGGACGAGGACGCCGCGCGGCGCGCCGTGACGAGCGAAACGGAGCAGCGGATGGCGGCGATCATGCGCAAGCGGGAGCAGCGCGTCGCGCTGCGCGAGCGGCTCGGGGAGGGCCCGGCGCCGCTGCGCTATGTGCTGACCGCGACCGGCAACGTCTACGAGGACGTCGTCCACGGCCGCGCGGTGGCCGAGAACGGCGGCGACGTCGTCGCGATAACGCGCTCGACCGCGCAGAGCCTGCTCGACTTCATCCCCTTCGGCCCCACGACCGAGGGCTTCGGCGGCACGTTCGCGACGCAGGAGAACTACCGCATCATGCGCGAGGCGATGGACGAGTGGGGTGAGCGCAACGGACGCTACATCCGCATCTCCAGCTTCTGCTCGGGCCTCTGCATGGCGGAGATCGCGACGATCGGCGCGCTGGAGGGGCTCGACAACCTCGTCAACGACGCGCTCTACGGAATCCTCTACCGCGACATCAACCCGGTCCGCACGCTGATCGACCAGCGCATCTCGCGCATGATCAACGGCTACTTCGGGATCGTCATCAACACCGGCGAGGACAACTACCTGCGCACGGCCGACGCCGTCGAGGCGGCGCCGTCCGTCGTCGCCTCGCAGCTGATCAACTACGAGCTGGCGCGCGCCTCCGGCGTGCCCGACGAGCAGATCGCGCTCGGCGACGCGTTCGAGATCCACCCCTCCGTCACGAACGGATTCCTGTACGAGTGGGCCCAGGCCCAGCTCACCCGCGAGCTGTTCCCCGACTGTCCGATCAAGTACATGCCGCCGACGAAGCACATGGACGGCAACCCGTTCCGCACGCACGCGTGCGACACGCTCTTCAACCTCGTCACGATCGGGACCCATCAGGGGATAGAGACGATCGGCATGCCGACCGAGGGCGTCTACACCCCGCACCTCGCCGACCGCGTCATAGGGCTCGAAAACGCCGACTACGTCTTCAACTTCGCGCACGACTTCGGCGACGAGATCGAGTTCAAGCCCGGCGGCATCATCCAGACGCGCGCAGCGGACGTGCTCGACGGCGCGCGCCGCCTGCTCGAGCAGATCGCCGAGATCGGCTTCTTCGCTGCGATCGAGCGCGGGACGTTCGGCGATGCGCGCCGTCGCATCGACGAGGGCCGCGGCGCCGACGGCGTGATCGTCATGGACGAGGGCTACTTCAATCCCTGCGTCGAGATCATGGAAGGCGCCCGCGTTGCCTGACCTGGCTCCGGCGGTCGACCTCGGCGCCGTGCGCCCCTACGGGGACATGCTCGACGACGGCCTGCTGCAGCTGTCGTTCACGCTGCCGGTGCCGAACTCGCTCGCCGCCCGCCGTGCTGCGCTCGACCTCGCCGAGCGGATGGGCCTCGCGCGCGCCGAGGTCACGCACGTGCAGCAGCTCGTCGAGGGGTACACGCACTTCATCGTGCTCGCGCACTGCCCGCACGCGATCGACTTCACGGCGATCCAGGGCGACGGCCTCGACATCGGCTACATGAGTCACGAGGAGGTCGAGGAGTTCGCCGCGGCTCACGTCGGGCGCCCGATCGTCGTCGTCGGCGCGAGCACCGGCACCGACACGCACAGCGTCGGGATCGACGCGATGCTCAACCTCAAGGGCTTCCAGGGCCACAGCGGGCTGGAGGCCTACGACTCCTTCGAGACGCACAACCTCGGCAGCCAGGTGCCCAACGGCGCGCTCGTCGCGAAGGCGATCGAGGTCGGCGCCGACGCGATCCTCGTCTCTCAGACGGTGACCGGCCAGGACGCGCACATCCGCAACCTGACGGAGCTGGTGGAGATCCTCGAGGCGGAGGGACGGCGCCGGGACGTGATCCTCGCGTGCGGCGGCACGCGCGTCTCGAACGAGCTGGCGAAGGAGCTCGGCTACGACGCCGGCTTCTCGCGCGGCACCTACCCGAACCATCTTGCGACGTTCCTCGTGCGCGAGGTGGCGGCGCGATGCTCCTCGGAGAGCTGACCGCGACCGCACGGCGGCTCGCACTCGTCGGGCTCGCGAAGAACACCGGCAAGACGGTCGCGATGACGACCGTGCTCGACGAGCTCGCGGCGCGGGGGCGGCGCGCCGGGGTGACGTCCGTGGGCCGCGACGGCGAGGAGCGCGACGTGCTCGACGAGCGGATCGTCAAGCCGCGCATCCGCCTGCACCCCGACAGCCTCGTCGCGACGACGGACCTGCTGCTGCGCACCAGCGGCGTGGAGCATGCGCGCGAGCTGGAGACCGGCCTGCGCACGTCGCTCGGCCGCGTGGTGATCGCGCGGCTGCCCGCGGGCGGCGCGGTGGAGGTGGCGGGGCCGGCGAGTGCGCACGACGTCGGCGCCGTCACCGACGCGATGCTCGCACTCGGCGCCGAGCAGGTGCTGATCGACGGCGCGCTCGACCGCCGCGCAGGCGCCTCGCCGGCGTTCGCCGACGGCGTCGTGCTGTCGACCGGCGCAGCGCTGCACCGCGATCTCGACGAGGTGGTGCGTCGCACACGGTCCGCCGCCGAGCTGCTGCGGCTGCCCGTCGCGACCGCCGTCGGGGATGCGATCCGGCTCGACGGGCGACTCGCGCTGGACGGCACCGACGCCGAGATCGCGGCGCTGCTGCGGGCGCATCCGGAGGCCTCTCACATCGCCGTCGCGGGAGCGCTGTGCGAGCCGTTCGTCGAGCAGGTTCTGCGGGCTGCGCGCGGGCGCGCACTCACGCTCGTCGTGGCGGACGGGACGCGCGTCTTCCTCACCCGCCGCAGCCGCGACTGGTACGCGCGGCAAGGCCTGACGATCGCGGCGCAGACGCCGATCGACCTGCGCGCGATCACGGTCAACCCGCTCGCGCCGCGCTCGCACCGGCTCGACTCGCCGACGCTGCGCCGGCTCGTCGCCGAGGCGGTGCCGGGCGTTCCCGTGCTCGACGTGATGGATCCCGGCTACCCGCGGACGATTAGTCCGATGCCGCGCGAGGAGCCTACCCCCGCGAAGCGGCCTCGTGCACCTCGCCCGGGAACGTCTGGGTGCGCATCACGATGCGCGTCTCGGTGACCGCTGCGCCGGCGCGGCGCAGCGCGCGCACGGTGTGGTCGAGGTCGTCGGCGTCGACGCAGGCGGCGCGCAGCTGGTAGTCGAAGCGGCCGGTGAGGAAGGAGAGCTCGCGCGCCGCCGGCAACTCGGCGACGGCGGCCTCGAACGCCTCGGGCTTCACGGTCGAGACCAGGCGCAGGTCCACGAGCGCGTCGAGCCCGCGGCCGACCTGACCCGAGTCGATCGTCGCCGTGAAGCCCGTGATGACCCCGGCCTCCTCCATCCGCCGCACACGTGGCGCGACGGCATGCGGGCTCAGACCCGCCAGCTCGCCCAGCTCCTTGAAGGAGGCGCGTCCGTTTCGGATCAGCTCGCTGAGGATGACACGGTCTGTGGCGTCCAGCGTTGTCGAAATCACGGGAGTATTCACCTCCTAGTGACAGTACCGCGACTCAGGTGCATCATGACGCACATGACCATCATCGGCGTCCCCACAGAGATCAAGACCCACGAGTACCGCGTCGCCATCACGCCCTCGGGCGTGCGCGAGCTGACCGACCGTGGCCACGACGTGCTCATCCAGGCAGGCGCCGGCGAGGGCTCGGCCGTCCCCGACGAGGCGTACGTCGCCCAGGGCGCGCGGATCGTCCCCGACGCCGACGCGGTCTTCGGCGAGGCCGAGCTGATCGTGAAGGTCAAGGAGCCGCAGCCGGCGGAGGTCGCGCGGCTGAAGCCCCACCACACGCTCTTCACCTACCTGCACCTCGCCGCCGACGCCGACCTCACGCGCGGACTGATGGGCACCGGCGCGACGTGCATCGCCTACGAGACGGTCGAGGACGCGCGCCGCCGCCTGCCCCTGCTCGCCCCCATGAGCGAGGTCGCCGGCAAGATCGCGACCCAGTCCGGCGCGTTCATGCTCGAGAAGCCGCAGGGCGGCCGCGGGATGCTGCTCGGCGGCGTGCCCGGCGTCGCCTCCGGCAAGGTGATGGTGATCGGCGGCGGCGTCGTCGGCCAGAACGCGGCTGAGATCGCGATCGGCATGGGCGCCGAGGTGTACGTCTACGACCGCTCGATCGATCGTCTGCGCGAGCTCGAGGTGCTGCTCAACGGCGCCTGCTCGACGTGCTTCGCCTCGACGCTCGAGATAGAGGAGCGCCTGCCCGAGATGGACCTCGTGATCGGCGCAGTGCTGATCCACGGCGCGAAGGCGCCGCACGTGATCACGCGCGCGCAGCTCGGACTGATGAAGCCCGGAGCGGTGCTCGTCGACGTCGCGATCGACCAGGGCGGGTGCTTCGAGACCTCGCACCCCACGACCCACTCCGAGCCGACCTACGTCGTCGACGGGATCACGCACTACTGCGTCGCGAACATGCCGGGCGCGGTCCCGATCACCTCCACCTACGCGCTCACGAACGCGACGATGCCCTACGTCGTCAAGCTCGCCACCGACGGCGCGCAGGCGGCGCTCACGAGCGACCCGGGCTTCCTCGCCGGGCTCAACGTCTGCGACGGCCAGATCACGTACGCGCCGGTCGCCGAGGCCGTCGGCGTCGACGCCGTCTCGCCGCAGGACGCCCTGCGCGCGCACGCCGCCGCGTAGCGCCGGCGCTCAGTCGAGCGTCCCCGCGGGCGCGAGCCATTCGCTCTGGAAGCGCAGGCGGGTGTGCTCGCGCAGCACGTCGTAGTCGCGGTCGTAGTGCAGGACGCCGGCACCGGACTCGTGCGCGCACGCAGCGATGAGGATGTCGATCGGCGACAGTCGATGGTGGCCGACGCTCGCAAGCGCAGCCTGCGCCTCGAGTGCATGGCGCTCTACGGCGGGTGTGATCTCAACGCGGGGAAGCATCGCCAAGTCCGTCACGATCGTGGCGTGATCGTGTGCCGAGCGCGCCGAGTACCCGGCTTCGAGCAGAAACGGCAGGCACGTTGCGACGAGGCCGGCACCCATGTCTCGCGCGACGCGCGCGCGAACGGCAGCCTGCCGCCGACGCGCCCAGGCCGAGTTGTCGAGCAGCAGCACGGCTACTCGTAGTTCGCGATCAGGCCGAGGCGCTTGACCTCGTCGGCCAGGCGAACCTCCTCGGGATCATGCTCGCCCTCGAGGATGTCGCGTACCAACCGCTCACGCGCATCGCGCGCCGCCTCGCTGTCCCACTGGAGTCGCCGTTGCTTCTCCTGGGCACCAAGCACGACCAGCTCCGCGAAGTCGAGCTTCTGCGAGCCGATCTGCGCGCGCAGGCGGTCGAGCGCCTCCTGCACGGGAGGCGTCTCGGTGATCATGTGGCGGGGGCGTGTGGTCGGCACGAGCGCAGTGTAGCACGGTGCTACACCGTATAGACGTGGGATTTCCACTCGGCTGCCCTAAACACTGCCGCAGCGAGCCCGTCCGCGGCGTCGGATGGAATCCGGTCCGTGAGCGAGCGCGCCCTCCGCCTGGCCGAGTACGAGCGGAGCTTCCGCCGTGCCGGCCTGCCGCTGTTGAGCGAAGACTTCTCCGCGCGCTCAGACGTCTTCAACCGCGCCTCTCCGCTGCTGGCGCTCGTGCTGCTGCTGGAGCTGCTCGCGGCGCTCGACGTCAAGTGGTCCCTGCTCGCGAACGTGGCCGCCATCAGCGGCGCGTTCGCGCTGCTGCTCGGAGCGGTCGCGCTCGTCAACCGGCTGCGCGGACGCCGCGCGCTCGCGCTCCCCCAGGACGTAGGTCCCGTCGAGCTGACGTTGTTCGTACTGCTGCCCGCAGCCGTGCAGCTCTCGGTGCACGGCGGCTGGGGCTTCGGCGTGCTGGCGCTCAACCTCGCGCTGCTCGTGCTCGTGACGCTGACGTTCGGCTTCCGCCTCGGCGCGATCGTCGCGTGGGCCGCGCGGCGCCTGCGCGGTCAGCTCGCGCGCTCGCTGCTGCTGCTCGCGCGCGCGATCCCGCTGCTGCTGTTCTTCTCGCTGCTGCTGTTCCTGACGACTGAGATGTGGCAGGTGTTCGCGGACCGCACCGCCGCGACGCTGATCGCCGTCGCCGTCCTGCTCGCGCTCGTGGCGACGGGCTTCCTCGCCGTCCGGCTGCCGCGTGAGGTCGCGCAGCTGGAGCGCGACAGCGTGGCGATCAACACATCGCCGCCGCTGCGCCCCCTCCAGCGTGCGAACGTGGCCTTGGTGCTGCTGATCGGCCACGGACTCCAGATCGTCGTGGTGACGCTGGCAACCGGTGCCTTCTTCGTCGCGTTCGGGATGATCGTGATCGACGCCGACGTGCTCCAGGCATGGATCGGACGTCCAGGCGATGCTCTGCTGTCGGTGACCGTGCTCGACGTGCCGCTGCGGCTCACAGCCGAGCTGCTGCGCGTCGCGGGCGCCATCGCCGCGCTGTCAGGCCTCTACTACGCGATCACCGTGCTGACCGACCGCGACTACCGCGAGGAGTTCCTCGAGGAGATCACCGGCCAGCTGCGCGCGACGTTCGCGGCGCGGGATGCATACCTCGCGCTGCGTCGCGAGGGCGCTGAGCGCTAGTCGTCGCGCTCGACGAGCGCGTCCAGCGCCTCGAGCACTCTCGCGACCGCGATCGCGAGGTCGTCGCAGCGCAGCTCGACGTCCGGGGAGCGAGGCCGCTCGTAGGGGTCGTCGACGCCGGTGAAGCCGGACAGCTGCCCGGCGCGCGCGCGGGCATAGAGGCCCTTCGGGTCGCGGCGCTCGCACTCCTCGATCGGCGTGTTGACGAACACCTCGACGAAGCGCAGCCCGTCGCGCTCGTGCAGCTCACGCGCCACCTGGCGCGCGCTCTCGTACGGCGAGACGACCGACACAAGCGCGACGACGCCGGCGTCGGCGAACAGGCGCGCGACCTCCGCCGTGCGGCGCACGTTCTGGTCGCGGTCCTCCGCCGTGAAGCCGAGGTCGCCGCAGACGCCGTGGCGCAGGTTGTCGCCGTCGAGGCGGTATGCGGGGCGGCCGGCGCGCACGAGCTGTGCCTCGACCGCCGCCGCGACGGTCGACTTGCCGGATGCGGGCAGGCCGGTGAACCAGATCGTCGCGCCGCGTTGGCCCAGCGACTCCCATCGCTGGGCGCGCTCGACGACGCCCTCGTGCCAGGTGACGTTCGCGCTCGTGCTCATCGGACGCAGATGGTCCCACAGCCGGTCCAGCCCGTGAGGCGGAACTTCGCACACGATCGATATGCTCGCCGCCCGTGGCCGCCCCGACGTTCGACCTCCAGTCGCACTCGCTGCACTCCGACGGCGCGCTGCCGGCGGCAGAGGTCGTCGCGAACGCGGCGCAGGCCGGCGTCGAGCTGCTCGCGCTGACCGATCACGACACCGTCGACGGCCTCGACGAGGCGCTCGCCGCGGCCGCGCAGCACGACATCACGCTGATCCCCGCGACGGAGATCTCGGCCGTCCACGGCCGCTACGAGGACCTGCACGTGCTCGGCTATGGGATCGACCATCACGACCCCGCGCTCGCCGAACGGCTGCTCGCGGCGCGCGCCGATCGCGAGCTGCGCGCCGAGCGCATGGCCGAGAAGCTCGAGGAGCTGGGCTGGAAGGTCGACGACACGGTGCTCGCCAAGCGCCGCGAAGCCGGCAAGCCGATCGGACGCCCGCACCTGACCCAGGCGGTCCTGTCGCATCCCGCGAACGCCGAGCGGCTCGCGGCAGCCGGCTACGACGACGTCTCCGCGTTCCTGCCCGACTTCCTGATTCCGGGCAAGCCCGCGTATCTGGCCCGCACGCATCCCACCGTCGGCGACGCGATCGGCTGGATCCACGACGCCGGCGGCGTCGCCGTGTGGGCGCATCCCTTCTGGGACCTCGACGACGACGCCGAGGTGCTCGAGGCGATCGACGTCTTCCACGCGAAGGGGCTCGACGGCGTCGAGTGCTTCTACCCGACGCACACCCCCGAGCAGACGCAGCTGCTCGCCGAGCGCTGCGCCGAGCTCGGCCTGCTGACGACGGGCTCCTCGGACTACCACGGTCCCGCGCACCGGCTCTTCTCGCAGTTCCGCGCGTTCGACACGCACGGGCACGCCGCGGACCTGGACGCGCTGCTCGACCCGGACGCGCGCCGGGCCGGCAACGCCGGCTGATCGCAGCACCCGCTCACAGCGGCTTGCGGTCGCCGTTCCCATCCGGCTCGGCGCCGGTGCGGCCGACCTGCGCGCGCAGGCTGCGCAGCGCGTCCTCGAGCTCTGCGATCCGCGTCTCGACCGAGACGCGGGCGGGAGCGCTCACGCCGCCGGCAGGCTCGTCCGGCGGCGGCAGGTCCCCCGCGCCAGCCGCCGCAGCGGCGCCGGCGGGCACGGGCGCGGCAGCCCCGCCGCCTCCGGCCGCGGCCTTCGCCGCCGCCTGGGCGGCCGCCATCGCCGCCATCGCCGCCTGGCGCACCTCCTCGGGCGTGCGCGTCAAGCGCCGTGCGAACGGCAGCGCGAGCAGCAGCAGCAGCGCCGCGCCGCGGAAGGCCCAGCCGAAGCCGTCGCGCGCGATCCCAGCGGCCTGACGGCGCGCCCAGCGGTCGAAGCCGCCGGCCGGGGCCTGCTCGGTGCGATCGATCACGCCGCCGAACTCGGCGAGGTTCTTGCCGACGATCCCCATCGCGATCGGGTTCGGGATCGCCCACACGTACGCGCGATCCTCGATCGGGTCGGTGCGCGAGCCGACGTACCAGCCGCTCGTCGTCGTCAGCACCGCGATCAAGACGGCGATCCCGAACGCGGCGCCGATCTGGCGCGAGGTGTTGATGATGCCCGACGCGACGCCGACCTCGGGTCCGACGGCCGCGCCCATCCCGCCGACGTTGATCGCGGGGAACGCCGTGCCCACGCCGAGGCCGAAGAGGATGATCCCGGGCAGCACGACGAGGTAGTCGAGCTGGCTCTCGTACGTCGAGGGCAGGAACGAGAACCACAGCAGCCCGAGCGTCATCGACAACAGCGCCGGCATCGCGAGCCGGTAGGGCGCGAGGTGGTCGGCGCCCTTGCCGACGATCGGCCACATGATCATCCCGCAGGCGCCGATCGGCGTGAGCGCGAGAGCGGCGTCGAGCTGCGAGTAGCCCCACAGGTTCACGAACACGAGCGCGAGCAGGAACAGCGAGCCGAGCGCACCGGCGCCGAGCAGGAACATCGCCATGTTCGCGCTCAGGAACTGCTTGTTGCGCTGCAGCGCCTGCGGGATCATCGCCGAGCCGAAGCGCCGCTGCCACAGCACGAAGCCGATCCCGAGCACGATCGAGATCTGCAGGAAGAACAGCACGCTCGCGTCGCCCCAGCCGCGGACGTTCGCCTCCACGAGCCCGTAGATGAAGAGGCCCACGGACGCGGTCAGCAGCACCATCCCCAGCCAGTCGACGCGCCGGCTGGACGTCAGGTCGTAGGTCTCCGGCCACCAGCGCAGCGCCAGGAAGACGCCGACGGTCCCGATCGGCACGTTGATGATGAAGATCCATTCCCAGCTCGCGTACTGGACGAGGACGCCGCCGAGCACCGGCCCGAGGCCGGAGGCGGCGAGCGCGATGACGGCGATCAGCGCCAGCCCGCGCCCGCGCATCGCCGGCGGGAAGACGAGCGCGGTGATCGCGAAGCCGAGCGGCGCCATCAGGCCGGCGCCGACCCCCTGCAGCGCGCGGAAGCCGATCAGCCAGCCGATGTCCCAGGAGGTCGCGCACAGCGCCGAGCCGACGGTGAAGATCGTCAGGCCGGCGATGAAGAACTTCTTGCGGCCGAACTGGTCGGCGAGGCGCCCGGCGGTGATCAGCAGGACCGCGAACGCGATGTTGTAGGCGTTCGCGACCCAGGAGACGGTCGTGAGGCTGGTCTCGAAGTCGTGCTCGAGCTCCGGGATCGTGATGTTCACGATCGACACGTCCATCAAGGACATGAACCAGCCGATCATCATCACGCCGAAGATCTTGTTGCGGTTCGCGTACAGGAATTCCTGCGTCGGGTTCTCGCGGACCCGCTCCTTGCGCACGCGGGCCATCACGGACCTCCGAGCCGGTTCGCGTCGCGCTCGTCCTTGTTGAGCGTGCCGTCGTCGGCGATGACGTTGTCGTTCTCCAACGGCTTGAGCGGCCGGAGCGCCGCGCTCGCGCCGAAGCGCGGCAGCGTCCCGCCGCCGGCCGACAGCGCATGGCGCTTGAGCTCTTCGAGGATCGTCGGCGCGTCGACCGTCTTGTCCTCGATGTCGTCGGGCTCGTCGGTGTCGTCGAGGTGGTAGAGGCGCCAGTGGTCCTCGTCGGTGCGCCCGAGCAGCAGCCACTCCTTGTCGCCGACGACGACGTGGCTGTCGATCGCGCTGGTGAAGAACCGCCGGCCCGGCAGGTCGTCGTCGTCGAAGAGCGTCGTGAGGTCCTCGCCCGCCACCTTCCCGGGTGCCGTGATGCCGAGGTAGGAGAGGATCGTCGCCGGGATGTCGTGCGTGGAGACGAACCACGAGCTCGTCTCGCCGGCCCAGCGCCGTCGCGGGTCGCGGATCATCAGCGGGACCTGGTAGACGCGCCGGTGCCAGACGCCCGCCGGATGGCCGAAGACGCCCTGCTCACCGAGCGCGATGCCGCTGTCGCCGACGACGATGACGACGGTGTCGTCGGCGAGCCCGGCCTTGTCGAGCTGGTCGAGGAAGCGGCCGATGGCGCGGTCGACCGCGGTCACCTCGCTCGCGTAGCGCTCGCGCACGGTGTCGGCGAGGCCGTCGCCTTTCGGGACCTGCACGCGCTGCTGATAGGTGTAGTCCTGCGGCAGCGTGACGTCGTCGGTGACGGGGCCGACGCCCTGCACGTACTGGCGCGGCATCTCGAACGCGTCGCCGGGGTCGAACGCGTCGAGCCCGAGGAAGAAGGGCTGCTTGCCCTTCAGCTCGTCGAGCAGTCCGCGGCCGACTTCGAGCACGCGCGTCGTCGGCTCGTGGCGGGCGGGCGCGTCGCGCAGCGACAGGAAGTAGCTGCGCTCGACGCTCGTGTGGTTCGCGGAGGTCGGCAGCGCGCCGGTCCGCCGCACGAAGTGGAAGCGCGGCCCGCTCAGCAGCGGGTTGTCGGTGACGTAGACGGTCTCGACGCCGTTGGCCGCCGTCAGCTCCGGGATCAGCGGCTGGAAGTCGAAGATCTTGTGCCAGCCGGGGATCGCCGGCACGCCCGGCGTCGCGACCCAGTCGCGGAACGGATAGGAGCGCATGCCCGTGAGGATCCCGCGCCGCACCGGGATCGCCGGCATGCTCTCCGGCACCGCGTACTTGAAGCGCAGCGCCTGGTCGGCGAAGTGGTTGAGGCTCGGCGTGTGCGCGGAGTTCTCGAACACGTCGTCGTAGGCCTTCACGGCGTCGGCGCGCAGCCGGTCGGCGACGATCAGCACGACGTTCGGCCGGTCGTGCGCGCTGCCCTCCATCGACGCGCCGGCCGCGCTGCCGGACAGGGTGGGCAGCGCCCCGAGCGCCGCGAGGCCCGCGGCCCCGCCGCCGCTGCGCAGCAGCGCCCGGCGCGTGAGACGGCGCTGCTCGCTCATCCGCCCACCACGCCGATGTGCTTCTTGAACTCGGGCAGCGTGCCGCCGGCCTCGTTGATCAGCACCTGCCACAGCTCCTCGACCTTCGGCTGGTTCGTCGCCGCGATGTCGTGGTCGGCGCCCGGGTCGACCGTGAGGTCGTAGAGCTCGCGGTGGGCGCCCTCGGTGTCGGAGATCAGCAGCCAGTCGCGATCGCCGCAGATCCACGTCTCCTGGTAGCAGGCGGTGTAGAACGGGCGCGCGGTCGGCTGCTTGCCGTCGAACAGGACCGTCAGGTCCTCGCCCGCCATCAGGCCGGGAGCACGCACGCCGAAGTACGACAGGATCGTACGCGCGACGTCGTAGGAGGAGGCGAAGTAGCCGCTGCGCTGGCCCGCGAGCCGGCCCGTGGGGTCGTGGATCATGTGCGGCACGTGGTGGATCTCGGGGTAGGGCCGCGGCGTGCTCTTGCCGATGATGCCGTGCTCGCCGAGCGTGATCCCGTGGTCGCTGAGGTAGTAGACGACGGTGTTGTCGGCGAGCCCGAGGTCGTGCAGCTTGTTCATCAGCCGCCCGATCCAGACGTCGGAGTACGTCAGCTCGGCCGCGTAGAGGTCGCGCACGAGCTCGAGCGTCTCGCTGTCGATGTCGAGCTTCTTGATCTGGCTCGCCGGGGTCAGGAACGGCTGGATCGGCAGGATCCCCTTCTCCTTCTGGATCCCGAGCTGCTTGCCGTGCTCCATCACCCTGACGTAGACGGGCGGCGCGTCGAACGGCTCGTGCGGGTCGAACGAGTCGACGCCGAGGAAGAACGGCTGCTTGTGCTTGAGCTCGTCGAGCGCGTCCATGCCGCCGCGCATCACCCGCGCGGCCGAGTAGTTCTTCTCGCCGACGCGATAGAGGCTCGCCCAGCCGACGTGCGCCTGCAGCCGCGAGACCTCGATCGTGTCCGAGAGCGCCGGCAGGAGGTACTTCTCGATCGCGCTGCGCGGCGCCGGGCGGTTGAACGGCGTGTTGGCCGCGCGGTAGGCGCCCTGTGAGAAGTCGGGATGCGCGATGTCGAGCGTGCGGCGGAAGTCGATGTAGCGCGGGCCGATCAGGAACGGGTTGTCGGTCACGTAGGCGGTCGTGATCCCGGCCTGGTCGAGCACCTCGGTGAGCATCGGCTGCGTCGGCAGGATCTGCGTCCAGCCGACCTCGAGCGGCATCGGCGGCGAGAGCACCCAGTCGCGGTTGGGGAAGCCGCGCATGCCCGTGAGGATCTCGCGGCGCGTGAGCCCCGTGGGCATCGCGCCGGAGACGGAGTACTCGAACAGCAGCGACTGCTTGGCGAGCGCGTCGAGCGTCGGCGTCTTGGCGCGCGTCTTCGGGTTGTACGCGCCGACGTAGTCGGCGCGCGTGCTGTCGGTGATGATGAAGAGGACGTTGGGCGCGTCCTTCCCGCGGCCGATGGTCGTCGCGTACTCCTCCCCGCAGGCGCTGAGCCCGAGCGCGGCGGCGCCCGCGGCACCGGCCTGAAGCGCACTCCTGCGGGTGAAGCGTGGACCTGCGGCCATCTGGCTCCTCATCCTGGCGGCGGGGGAACGGCGGAGGGAGTCGGGATTCGACGGCCCGGACCCTACCGGCCCGTGCAACACGACGCCCGCGCGGGAGTTGCGCTGACGCGCGCGACTTCTTCGGCGCGGGCGTGTTTCAATGCCCCGATCCGCGTGCCCTCCCTCTTCCGCACGTTCCACATCCTCGTCGTCCTGATCGCGCTCGGCACGATCGTCGCGATGGCGTTCATGTGGCCGGGTCACGTGCGCGACACGTTCTCCGAGGTCGTGCAGCCGAGCGACCGCGCGACGGTCGTCGGGATCGACCCGCGCCCGTGCGGCGCGACCGTCGCCACGCGCTGCACGCGCGTGAAGGTCCACCTCGACAGCGGCGACGCGCGCGGCACGAGCGGCATCATCCAGTGGAACGCGAACGGCATCGACCCGCCGGTGCACGTCGGCGACAAGATCCGCGTCGCCGACGCGCCGCCGGTACCCGGCTACGACGGCGAGAAGGTCAACTACTACACGCTCGTCGACTACCAGCGCGGAACGGCGCTGTTCGTCCTGTTCGCGATCTTCGCGCTGCTCGTGATCGCGCTCTCGCGACTGCGCGGCGCGCTCTCGCTCGTCGGCCTCGGCGTCAGCCTCACGGTGATCCTCGTCTACATCGTGCCGGCGATCCTCAACGGCAAGCCGCCGGTCGCGGTCGCGATCTCGGGCTCGCTCGCCGTCATGTTCACGACGATCCTGCTCGCCCACGGCCGCGGCCCGAAGTCGATCGCCGCGCTGCTCGGCACGACCGCGAGCCTGCTGCTGACCGCGCTGCTCGCGGTCGTCTTCACGCACATGGCCCGTCTGACCGGCCTCGCCGGCGACGAGGCGTTCGCGCTGCGCCTCGCCGACCCGACCGTCTCGCTGCAGGGCCTGCTGATCGCCGGCATGGTGATCGGCGCGCTGGGCGTGCTCGACGACGTGACGGTGACGCAGTCCTCGGTGGTGCTGGGGCTGCGCGCCGCGAACCCGGAGCTCGGCTTCCGCGACCTGTTCACGCGCGCGATGCACGTCGGGCGCGACCACGTCAGCGCGACCGTCAACACGCTCGTGCTCGCCTACGCGGGCTCCTCGCTGCCGGTGCTGCTGATCTTCGCCTCCGGGGCGCTGCCGCTCGGTCAGGCGGTGAACCTGGAGCTCGTCTCCGAGCAGGTCGTCGCGACGCTCGTCGGCTCGATCGGCCTGATCTCCGCGGTCCCGTTCACGACGGCGGTCGCGGCGCTCGTGGCACGCAACGTCCCGCGCGACCAGCTCGACGCCGCCGCCGCGCACGTGCACTGACGGGCCGGCGTCGCCTCTCTCAGTGGCCGAAGAAGGGCAGCCGCTTCGCGCCCGCCGAGTGCAGCACGCGGTCGTAGATCTCGCGCATGACGTGCGGGTGCTGGTGCGCGACGCTGTGGCGCTCGCCCGGGTCGGCGTGCAGGTCGAACAGCTGACGGCCGCTGTCGTTGCCGTCGGCGATGAAGGCCCAGCGGTCGTCGCGGTAGTAGAAGTGGTTCGCGTAGCCGCCGAAGCAGAAGCGGCGCGAGAGCCGCGGCCTGCCGCCGCTGAGCAGCGGTGCGAGGTTCACGCCGTTCATCACCGGCGGCGTGCGGACGCCGGTCATCGCCAGAACCGTCGGCCCGACGTCGTGCGGGGAGACGAAGTACGGCGTGCTCTGGCCGGCCGCGCGGCCGCCGGGGTCGCGCAGCAGGAACGGCACCTGGATCAGCTCGGGATGCAGCTCGAGCGCCGGCTTGCCCGTCCAGCCGCGCTCGCCGAGCACGATCCCGTGGTCGCTGAGCAGCACGACGATCGTCTCGTCCGCGACGGGGCTCGCGTAGAAGCGATCGAGGAAGTGGCCGAGCCAGGCGTCGGTCATCGTCACGCTCGCGCCGTAGACGGCCGGCAGACGGCGCACGGCGTCCTTCGCCATGTACGTCGCGCGCTGATAGCGGACGTTTCCCGGCCACGTGCCTTTGTAGTGGCGGTCGCCGTAGAGGTCGAGGTAGTGCGGCGTCGGCGTCCACGGCTCATGTGGGTCGTAGCAGTCGACGACGAGCGCGAACGGCCGGTTGCGGAGCGCCTTCACGAGCGTCTCGATCCCGTAGCCGTAGACGCGCGCCGCGCCCGACTTGCGCTCGTCGCGCGCGCCGTCGACGTTCGCGAGCCGCTGGCGCATCCCGACGAGGTAGCGCTGGGTGCGCATGCCCTTCGGCAGCCAGTGGAGCACCTCCGACTCCGGGATCGTCGACGGCGGCCGCAGCTCGCCGACGCGACCGTCGACCGCGACGAAGCGGTTGAGCGTGTGGCGGAAGCCGTCCCACTCAGGCGCGAAGCCGACGAAGGGGTTGTCGGTCACGTAGCCGGTCCAGTAGCCGTGCCGGCGCAGCGTCCGCAGCCAGGTCGTCGTGTCCGCGCCCAAGCCGGTCCAGCCGGGCGAGCCGGGCAGGTTGCGCGTCGGCTTCCAGTCGTGCCACGGGTAGACGCGGCGCCCCATCATCAGCGAGCGCCGTGCCGGGACGGTCGGCATCGCCTCCGGGAACGCGCGCGTGAAGCGCAGGCTCTCGCGCGCGAGCGCGTCGATGTTCGGCGTCTTGATCCAGCGGTTGCCGTAGGCGCCGACGTAGTCGTGGCGCAGCGAGTCGATCACGAGCACGAGCACGTTCGGCGCGTCCGGCCTGCGCGCGGACGCGGCAGCGATCCGACCGGGACCGGCCCCGTACAGCGTCGCGCCGGCGCCGGCGCCGGCCAGGCGCAGGAACGACCTGCGATCGATCCGCTGCTCCATCCGCCCGTCGTCCTCCCAGCTCCGTCTCGCGGCCCGGCGCCTCCCGCCGTCACCTGACCTGTGCAAACGCACCGTTGCGCCGAAAGATGCGCCAACGGTGGATTCTCACGTTCCCCGCGGACACGCCTCTACGATCCCGTCCCGTGCGCGAGCAGCTGGCGATCTTCACGGGCGGCTGCCTCGGCGCGCTCGCACGCGCGGGGGTGGCGCAGGCGCTGCCGCCCGACGCGGCCGCGTGGCCGTGGGCGACGCTGCTCGTCAACGTCGCCGGCGCCGCGCTGCTCGGCTGGGCCGTGACACGTCCGTGGGAGGACGCGGCGCGCGTGCACGAGCGCCGCCTCTTCATCGGGACTGGCTTCTGCGGCGCGCTGACGACGTTCTCGACGTTCCAGCTCGAGCTGGTGCAGCTGCTGGACGACGGCCGCTGGCCGCTCGCGCTCGCCTACGTCGCCGCGAGTCTCGTCGCCGGCCTCGGCGGGCTGCTGCTCGCCGCCAACCTGGCGCAGCGCTCGCGCCCCGCGCGATGAGCGGCGTGCTCGTGTGGGTCGGCGTCGGCGTGCTCGGGGGCTGCGGCGCGCTCGCGCGCGTCGCGGTCGGTGCAGCCGTGGCGCGGCACATCCGCACCGACTTCCCGATCGGGACACTCGCGGTGAACCTCAGCGGCAGCGCCTTGCTCGGACTGCTGGCCGGGATCGAGCTGACGGGCGACGGGCGCCTGCTCGCCGGCACCGCTGTGCTCGGCTCCTACACGACGTTCTCGACGTGGATGCTGGAGAGCCAGCGGCTCGCCGCCTACGGGCGCTGGCGCGCGTTCGCGCTGAACGTGCTCGGCAGCCTGTTGCTGGGTGTGACGGCGATCGTGCTCGGGCGCGCGATCGGCCGCGTGCTCTGAGGCTAGGCGACGGCGCCTTCGCGGGTGCGCTTGGGCTGCGGGGCGGCGCCCTCCCACTCCTCGTCGCTGACGCCGCCGTCGCGCACGACCGCGGCCGCCGCCTCGGCGAGCGTGATCGGCTTGCGCGAGGCGAGCTTCACGCCGCCCATCTCGTCGGCGAGCACGCCGTCGCGCTTGAGCTTGGAGACGGTTGTGGCGACCGTCGGCTTGGCGATCTTCGTGACCGAGGCGATCTCCGCCACCGACACACCCGGACGCTCTTCGACGAGCGCCAGGATCGCGTCGCGAATCGGGCTGCGCGACGCGCCGTCGTCGTCCTCCGCGGCTCGCGGCCGCGCCGGCGCCTCGCTCACGGGCGCCATGCTCGTCGCCGGGCGCGGGAGGATGCGCGAGGGCACGGTGTCCGGCCGCCGGCGCGGCGCGGCTATCTCCTCGAGCAGCGCGTCCCGCGCCGCTTCGAGCTGCGCAGCCTCGGCGACGAGCGGCCGCAGCTCCTCGATGCGGGCGTCGATCTCGCGCTTCAGGCGGGGGAGCAGCAGCTCGGTCATCGGGGGACCTCCGGCAACGGGTAGAAGGGCACGGAAACCCTCATGCTAATGCCCCGAACGGATCGGGCTCACGCAGTCGCCAGCAGGGCGCGCAGATCGTGCGCAAGCGCGTTCGGATCGAAGGGGACCCCTGCGCTCACCTTTCCGGTAAGGCGACCGCCCGCGTCAACGAGCCAAATCGCCGCGGTGTGCGTGCTGTCCGGCCTGCCGCTGATCTGCGGCGCGGCGAACCACGCGCGCCAGACGGGCGCGAGCTGCGACTGGCGCCCGATCAGGTAGTGAAACTGCGACGGCTCGCGGTGGCGCGCCAGCCACGAGCGCACCGCCTCCGCGCTGTCCCCCCGCGGGTCGACGCTGACCGCGACGACGGCGACGCGACGTGCGTCGGGGCCGAGGTGCGCGAGCGCCTGGCGCAACTCGTCGCCGATCAGCGGGCAGACGTCGGGGCAGTCGACGTAGAGGAACGTGACGAGGAAGGGCTTCCCCGCGAGCGTGCGCGTGTCGAAGCTGCCGCCGCGCGCGTCGGCGAGCCGGATGCGCGGCGCCGGCCGGCCGGACAGGCCGGGCGGCAGCGCGTCGGCCGCGGCGAAGCGGCCGCCGGAACCGCTCTGCGCGGATGCGCCGCCGCACCCTCCGAGCGCCGGCGCGAGCAGCAGCGCCACCGCGACGGCCGCCACGACGCCGCGCCGACGGCACGCCGGGATGTCAGGCAGGCTCGTGCTCCAGATCCGCATGCAACGTCGGGGCATCGTCGTCACCGAGCTCGAATTCGGGTGCGCGCAGCACGCGAATCGTCGCAAAGATCGCGATCAGCGTCATCACGATCGCGCTGCCGACGCACCACTGGCAGATCGCATGGATCGAGAACAGCTCGCGGTAGGTCAGATACGCGCTGAAGGCGACGCCGATGTACGCCATCCCGGCCGTCGCCAGTCGCGCGAGCTCGCCGCGCACGAGCAGCGAGCCGAGCAGGCCGACGTAGCCGACGAGCCCTATCAGCGGCACCGGAACGCCGCCGACCTTCGCCCACTGCGAGCTCTGCACCTTCTCGCACCCGTGGCCGACGGCGCAGATCGGGCTCAGACCCTCGTAGTGGACGTACGTCAGGTAGGACGCGATCCCGATGCCGATGAGCGTCAGTACGAGCAGGATTCGGTGCAGGACGCGATCCCCCACGACGCCCTCACTGCTTTCCCTGCTGCTGTTGCAGCGCCTTGTCGATCGCCGCGCTCATCGACTTGACACTCAGGTGGTCGTTCGCGCCCATCGGCTTGAGCGTGCCGCCCGTTGGCCCGATCAGGAACGACGGTGTGCCGGTGAAGCCGTTTGAGGTCCACTCCGACTGCGCGTCGTTCAGCTGCTTCTGCACCGTGGCGATTCCGCGATCGTTCATCGCCTTTTCGACGTCGAGGCCCTTGACCCCGTGCCCGACCTTGCGCAGGAAGTCGTCGGTCACGTAGCCGCTGTTCTCCTCGCCCTGGTTCGTATAGAAGAGATCGATGTACTGCCAGAGCTTGTTCTGCAGGCCCGCCGCCGCCGCCATCTGCGCTGCGCGCACCGAGTCGGTCCCGATGAACGCGACGTTGCGGAAGACCATCTTGACCTTGCCGGTTCTGACATAGCCCGCGACGATCGGCGCCAGCACCTCAGTCGTGTAGGCCTGACAGAAGGGACATTGCAGGTCGGCGAACTCGACGACGGTGATCGGCGCCTTCGGGTCGCCGACCGTGATGCCGCTCTGCTGGATCCCCGCGAAGAGCGCGTTGGTCTCGGACTGGCCCGGGATCGACTCCCCCGCCTTGAGCTTCGGCTTGCTGTTGCCGCCACCTCCAGCCGCGATCACGATCCCCACGACGACCACCACCGCGATCGCCAGCACGCCGCCGAGCTGCCACAGCCGCCGTCGCATACGGGCGCGCTCGGCTTCCGCCCGCGCCCGTTCAGCTCGCGCCGCTGCGCGCTGCTCCTTGCGTGTATCCGTGTCCGCCATCGCGCGTCCTCGCTCCTCTTAGTCTCGATGCTCCCCCGCGGGGCCGGCCTCGGCTCCCAGCGCCTGTACCCGCCGCAGCGGGGAGCGGCCCCGATCGATGGTATCGATTGGCGATCATCGCGGGGGGGCCTTAGGCGCAGATGAAGAGCGCAGCGGTCATCGCCGACTCACCGCAGCGCCTCGATCGCGTGTGGCGTCAAGCGCGCGATGCGGACGGCGTGCACACCCCGTCCGTCCGTCCAGCGAACGGCGAGCGGCGGCTCCCGAAGGCGCGGCAGGTAGAACGCGTTGTCGTCCACGCCAACCGTGACAGGACCCGCACCGCGCAGCAGAAGACGAACGCTGCGGATCCCGTCCCGCACGATTCCGAAGACGCGCGATCGCTCGTATCGCCCGGTCGCCGGGTCGACCTGGCTCAGCACCGCGACGTCGAGCCCGCGTCGCTCGATTCGCCGGAGCGGCATGCAGCCCCCGCCGACGGGAACGAGGTAGCAGACGCCGGTCGTCGACGGCCAGAGGTATCCGCGCGCCGTGCCCAGCTCGACTCTCCGCGACTGCGACAGCCGCTCGTCGGGCGCGACGTGGAGCGCCCGGCCGACGCCTGGGGGCAGCGAGTCCTCCCCCGTCCGTGGTCGCGAGAAGACAGCGAGCGAGGCGGCCGCGGGCGTGGTGGACCGAGCGGACGGCATGCGACGGTCCCCTCGATGCAGGACAGCCGCAGCCGTCAAGACGCCCACGGCGACTGCGGCACCGACGCACACCATGCGCATTCGGCTCGGCACAGTCGCTCAACTACCAGAGCGCGTGACCGGTTATGGTCGCGCTCGCCCCACCCTTGATACGCACGACACCGGACACCCCGTCCTGATCGTCGCATTCCAGCTCTTCCGATCCGGTCTTCCAGTTCGGCCAGCAGAGGCGCCGGAAGTTCGTGCCGCTCGCCACCGCACACGTCGAGTAACAGATCGCAGTGAAGACGGTGATTTCGCCGCCGCCAGAGTACTTCGCACTCTGGAACCCGTAGCTGTGATTAATTGCATTGGCACTGTTCGTAGTCCCCAATTCAGTGCCTTGGTACCAGCACCAGGTCCCCGCCGTCACGCTACATCCGTATTCGTCTTCCCCCGTGAAGTTCGTCAACGCGTTCGCTGGAACGGCGAATGCAAGCACCAAGAGCAGCATGACGAGGCCCACGCTCGACGCGACCGCCAGGCGGTGCACGGCAGCGTTCGATCGGCCCGCCGCGAGACGGTCCATGATAATTCCCCCATTTGTGGATTACGTCCTCCGGACAATTGAAAGCTAACATCAAGCAGACGGCCCTGCGCCGCTTCGACGGATGCGGAGACGAACCGGCGTGACACCGCGGCCTGGGAGGTTCAAGATCCAGTCGATGTCTTGCCATGCGTCGATCGCCACCGCGACCGCGCTGGTGCTCGCCGCAAGCGCGCTCGGCGGCTGCGGGTCGACGGCGAGCAGCGGCGGTGACCGGGTCGCCCGGGCCTCGGCCCACGCAGACGCACCGCAGGCCGTCGACCGCCTCGCGGCGCATCCGCGGGCGGTCGATCCCTCGGCCGGCGTGAGTGCCGGCGAGCCGGCCGCCGAC
>Ga0134121_10000291_pt1 | contig 59281 bp, 55 predicted proteins | sample KB301_FD_96463 | JGI IMG/M metagenome (GOLD analysis project Ga0134121, IMG submission 96463) | Terrestrial soil microbial communities without Nitrogen fertilizer from Kellogg Biological Station, Michigan, USA - KB3-0-1 | ecosystem: Environmental > Terrestrial > Soil > Unclassified ...
AGCGGACCGCGGCGCTATCTGGGTGGCTGGACTTCTATAACTGGCGCAGACCGCACGGCTCCCTTGCTCACAAGCCGCCCGGAACTCGCCTCGGCGAGCTGAACAACGTGGCTGGTTCTTACATCTAGGAGGCCGGCTCAGGCGGGTGCCGGCGCTTGGGCGGCGTCGCCCGGGGGCGGTTCCTCGCCCTGCTCGGCCATCGCCCGCTTCTGCAGGGCGATGCCGACGAAGGGGAAGACGAGGGTGGAGAGCATGGCGGCGCCGACCAGGCCGGCCGAAGTGGAGACGCGCATCTTGCCCGCGTCGACCGCGATCGTCGTTATTGCGACGACGAGCGGCAGCTCGGTGGCAGAGAAGAAGGCGAGCGCGCGGCGCTCGGTTGCGCTCAGCACGCGACGGTAGAGAAGCAGCGCCGGTGTCCCCCGCACGACGAGGAAGAGGCAGAAGAAGAGCGCCATCTTGGCCAGCGCGGCAGCCGAGCCGAGGGCGGCGAGGTCGAACTCGATGCCGCTGGTGACGAAGAAGAAGGGGACGAAGAAGCCGAAGCCGATCGCGGTCAGCTTCGAATCGAACACCTGCAGCTCGTGGCCCTTGAGTGCCGCTCGCGTGATCATCCCGGCGACGAAGCCGCCGAGCAGGACGTCGAGGCCGAGCTTGCTGGCCAGCAGCACGAGGCCGAATACGAGCACGACGGTGATCCGCACCGCCAGCTGGCTGCTTGCCTCGAAGGTTTTTTCCAGCGCCGGCCAGCCGCGCCAGGCGAGGCGGACCGAGGCGATCGCGACGGCTATCGCCAGGGCGACGAAGGCGACGAGGATCGCCGCCTCGTGCAGCGGACTGGCGGTGGTGAGGACGAGCGTCACGAGCAGGATCGGCCCGAACTCTCCCGCTCCGCCCGCCGCCAGCAGGTAGGTGCCGAAGCGGGTTTTGAGGCCACCGCTGTCGCGCAGGATCGGGATCAGGGTGCCGATTGCCGTCGTCGCCAGAGCCGACCCCGTGTAGAGGAAGGAGACGACGATTCCCGCCGCGGCGAGCGCTCCGCCGATCCCATACGCGATCCCCACCGAGAGCGCCCACCCCAGCGCACCCAGCTTCAGCGGTGCTCCCTTGATCCGCTCGAAGTCGATATCGTAGCCGGCGAAGTAGAAGAGCATCCCCAGCCCGAGGTTCGAGAAGAAGTCGATGAAGTCCGAGGAGTGGGCGAGGCCGAGGACTTCCGGCCCGATCAGGATGCCGAGGATCAGCTCCAGCACCACCACCGGCGGGGCCATCCCCCTCGGCACGATCGCGACGGTGGTTGCGGCGATCGCGGCAATGAGGACGATGAAGAAGAAGGATTGTGTGTCGACATTGACCATCGGAGGCGCACCGATCCTACGCGGGCAGGGTAGGATCGCCGACGGACCGTGCTAGGCGGGGAATCAGCGGTGCCCTGTAACCCGCAATCCGCTCTAGCGGGGCCGAATCCCGTTCCGAGGGGCTGGCCGTCGGGGTCAGTGCGCCGTGGGCGGCGTTGACGGTCGGGTCCTGCGCGACGTGGGCACGTGAATCAGGTCAGGTCCGGAAGGAAGCAGCCTTAAGCGGAAGCCGCGGGTGCCGCAGGCGAGCCCGGCTCGAGCCAAACGCGACAGCCACGCCCGGTGACTTCGCTTCGAAGGCGGGGCGCACGGTCCATTTCTTCGCATCCGATATCGACCACAGTGGGGTGGGGTCGATATCGGATGCGCTCAGTCGATCAGGCGGGCGTGCATGCGGCGCACGGCGACACGCCAGGTGAGCAGGGCGAAACCGACGAGGAAGGCGAAGCGGGCGAGGTCGGCCGCTTCGTACCCGAAGGCGCCCCCGCGGACCAGTTCGACCAGCTGGTGCAGCGGGTTGAGCTGGGCGGCGACCTGGAACCCCTCCGGCAGCCCTTCGATCGGGAAGAAGGTGCCGGCGACGAGGAAGAGCGGCGTGACGAAGAGCGCCGTCACGTAGTTGAACTGGTCGATCTTGGCGACCGTCGCCGCCATCGCGACGCCGAAGACGGCGAAGCCGAGCGCGGTGACGAAGCAGAAGAGCGGTACCAGGAGCATGCCCCAGGCCGGGTCGAGCCCGAAGCCGATCGTGACCAGGAGCGGAACGCAGCCATAGGTGCCGGAGCGGAACCCGATCCAGAGCATCTCGGCGCTGACCAGCTCCTCGACGTCGACGGGCGCGGCCAGGATCGCGTCGTAGGTGTTCTGGAAGCGGTGCTTGACGAAGGTGCCGAACATCGCCGGCAGGGCACTGGAGAAGATCACCGCGGTGGCGACCATCCCGGTACCGACGAACTGGATGTAGGGGATGCCGTCGACTTCGTCGACCAGGGTCGCGCTCAGCCCGAGGCCGAAGGCGAGCAGGTAGACGAGCGGTTCGAGAACGCTGGAGAAGGTCGTGCCCTTCCAGTAGGTGCGGAAATTGGCAACCTCGCGGCTCATCACGCCGGAGATCGCCGCCGGTTCGAGCCGCCGCAGCTTCGTTGCGCTGCTCATTCCGCCTCGGCTCCCGTCAGCAGCACGAAGACGTCCTCGAGCGAGGCGGCGCGGACGACCGCGTCCTCGGGCACGCTGCCGTTGCCGGCGCGCTCGGCGCCGACGATCGCGATCGCCGGCCCGGCCGGACGCACGGCCAGCCCCTGCTCCTCGGCGATCGCCCTCACTTCGGTCAGACGTTCGGGCGGCCCGTAGACCTCGGCGGTGTGGGTGCCGGCGTGGGCGGCGATCAGCTCGGCCGGCGTCGCGCGGGCGATCACCCGACCCTCGTTCATCACCGCCACCTCGTCGGCGAGGCGCTCGGCCTCCTCGATGTAATGGGTCGACATCAGGATTGTCTTGCCGCGGCTGCGCAGGTCGTCGATCAGCGACCAGAGCTCGGTGCGAATCTGCGGGTCGAGGCCGACCGTCGGCTCATCGAGCAGCACGAGCTTGGGATCGTGGATCAGCCCGCGGGCCAGCAGCAGGCGGCGGCGCATCCCGCCGGAGAGCTGATCGACCGCGTCGCGCCGCCGCGCCCGCAGGCGGGCCAAGTCGAGGCCGCGGTCGACCGCGGCGCCAACGTCCGGCACCCGGTAGAGGCGAGCGAAGATCGCCAGGTTGTCCTCGACCGTGACGTCGACGTCGAGGTTGTCGAGCTGCGGCACGACGCCCATCTCGGCGCGGGCGGCCTTGGCGTCCTCGGGCAGCTCGTGGCCGAGCGCGCGCAGCTCACCCGCGTCGGCGATCGCCTGCCCGGTCAGCAGCCGCATCGTCGTCGACTTGCCGGCTCCGTTCGGCCCGAGCAGGCCGAGGCAGATCCCCGCCGGGACCTCGAGGTCGAGCCCGTCCACCGCCGTGATCGGGCCGAAGCGCTTGACCGCCCCGCGTAGCTCTATCGCCGCCACGTGTCTGAGCTTATGCCCCTCATATGGTGGGTTAGCTCAGACACCCCCTGCGAAACTGCCGACCGTGTTGGACGAGCGCTGGATCAGATCGCTGCACGTGGAGACGTTGCGGGAGACCGAACTGCACGCCGAGCGCGAGGCCCACGTGCTGTTCCAGGCTTCGACCGTCGGCGCGTTGCTGGAGGGCGCCTACGACGGCGACCTGAGCTTCGCCGAGTTGGCCGAGCACGGCGACCTCGGGCTTGGGACGCTCAACGGCCTCGATGGGGAGATGATCGCCCTCGACGGGCGCTTCTACCGGGCAGCGCTCGACGGCACCGTCAACGAGATCGCCGCCGAGGAGTGCACGCCCTTCGCCGTCGTCACCCGCTTCTCGCCGACCGTCGACGTCGATCTGCCCGGGCCGCTGGAGCATGAGGGGCTGCTAGCCGAGGTCGATGCCCTAATCCCGGGCGGCGCCGCCTCCTGCGCAATTCGCGTCGAGGGCAGCTTCGAGCATCTTCGTCTTCGCTCGGTCCCCCGCCAGCAGCCGCCCTACCGGCCGCTTGCCGAGGTCGTCGCCGAGCAGCGCGTCTTCGAGCTTCGCGACGTGACCGGCACCATGGTCGGCTTTCGCTTTCCCGACTACGCCGAGGGCATCGAGATCAGCGGCTATCACCTCCATTTCGTCGACGAGGAGCGCGAGCGCGGCGGCCACGTGCTCGACTCGCGTTCGGCCGGCTCGCTGCGCGTCCGCTTCGATCCCTCCAGCGAGCTTCACGTCGAGCTGCCGCCCGGCATCGAGCTTGCCGACCCGGGCCTCGCCACCGCCACCCACGACGCTCTCGACCAGGTCGAGCACTCTGGCTGAGAGCGGTCAGCAGCGGCGGTAGAGGATCCAGGAATCGTTGCGGGCGATTTCGCTGAAGCCCTGCGGCGCTGACTGCGAGAAGCGGGTCGGGTCGTTGGGGTCGAGGATGAAGTTGTGGATGACGAAGGAGCTGGCAGGGTCGAGGAAGTAGCCGCGCCGTGGGATCCCTTCCTCGCTGGCGCTGACGATCTCGGTCGGCTTGACGTCGAGCCCGAAGGCGAGGCGCGGAATCGCGCGGTGGTTGGGCACGGCGATCGGCCCACAGAGGGGCTTGGCGAAGGCACCGGTGTCGACCAGGTCGGTCAGGTCGCGCTCGATCGTGCCCTGGTTGGAGAGGTCGCGGTGGACGGTCGAGTCGAGGTCCCACTGGTTGGGCAACCAGAAAATGAACATGAGCAGGACGACGCCGGCGAAGGCCTGCCAGCGGCGGCGCCAAGGGTGGGCATCCTCCAGCAGGCGCCAGCCGAGTAGGGCGAGGGCGACGAAGATCGCCAGCAGGGCGGCGCCGAGCATCGTGTAGCGGGCGATGATCGCCAGGCCGCCGACGGCGAGCAGGGCGAAGGCGCCAAAGACGAGGATGACGGCAGCGACCCCGAGCGCCGAGCGACGGCGAAGGAGGGCGAAGCCGAGGACGAGACCGCCGAGCGCGCCGACCATTCCCGGCCACTGCATCACTTCGCCGAGCGCGCGCGGGCCCCAGAGCACGAGGTCGACCGGGCCCGTGTGCCGCTTCAGCGTCTCGACGGTTTCCTGGGTGCCGGTGAATGAGTACGTTGGGCTGCCGGCTGTGATCCAGTCGAATAGGGCCCAAAGCAACGGCGCCGATAGGGCCAAGCCCGCGAGGGCAATGCCTTGAGGAGAGAGCAGAACCTCCCTCGCCCGGACAAGTGCCGGTCTAATTAGACCGGCACTTTGAGTATCCGCCCGTCCGAGGGAGGTTCTGCTCTCTCCTCCGACAGCGCTCTGGTGGGACGAGTTGGCGGGTTCGGCGGTTCCATCTGGGGTGGCGGGAGCTTCTGAGGGACCGAGCAGCATGTAGATGAGATAGGCGACTGAGAACAGCCAGGCCTCCGGGCGGAGCAGGCCGGCGAGGGCGAGCAAGGTCAGGACGGGCCATCCCGCCTTCGGCCTCTTCGTCTCTATAAGCAGGGCTCCCAGGCAGAGGGCGATGTAGGGGAGGTCGACGTAGGCGCGCAGTCCGTTGGAGAGGTAGGGGGCGCGGGTGAGGACGATGAGGGCGGCGACCGCGCCGATCGGGCGGTCGAACCAGAGCGACCCGAGTCGGTAGACGAGGTAGCCGACGAGGCCGAGCGAGACGTAGGCGAGGACCATCGTCACGTCGATTGCCCCTCCGCCCAGCGGCGTCGTCGCCAGGCCGAGCAGATCGGCCAGGGGATGCGGCGTGGGGGGCAGCGCGGCCCCATAGTCGGGACTCGCGCCGTGCGCCAGTTCCCGTCCCCAGACGAGGGCGTAGATCGTGTCGTAGTTGGGGAAGCCGACCGGGAAGAGCAGCAGCAGCACGGCGCTGACGGCGGCGACCCAGGCGGCTGGCGTCAGCCAGCTGGAGACCCTCGATGGCACCGGCGCAAGGTATAGAGGGCGGTCGAGACGCGCAGATACACTGGCCCCAGCCCCCGATGCCAGACGCGATCTCCCTCTACCGCCGCCACCGGCCCGGCTCCTTCGACGAGGTGGTCGGCCAGCAGCACGTCGTACGCACCCTGCGCAACGCGGTCGAGCAGGGCAAGGTCCACCACGCCTACCTCTTCGTCGGCTCGCGTGGCACGGGCAAGACCTCGATGGCGAAGATCCTCGCCCGCTCGCTCAACTGCGAGCGGGGCGGGCCGACGGTCACGCCATGCGGTGAGTGCGAATCGTGCTTGACGATCGCCGCCGGCAGCTCGATCGACGTGATCGAGATGGACGCCGCCTCGAACCGCTCGGTCGACGACGTCCGCGACCTGCGCGAGCGCGTCGCCTACGCGCCGACCGGTGGCCGCTGGAAGGTCTACATCCTCGACGAGGCGCACATGCTGACCAAGGAGGCCTGGAACGCCTTCCTCAAGACGCTCGAGGAGCCGCCGCCGAACACGGTCTTCGTCCTCGCCACGACCGAGGCGCACAAGGTGATGGCGACGATCGCCGACCGCTGTCAACGCTTCGACTTCCAGCGGCCCTCTCTGGAGCAGATCTCCGAGGTGCTTACCCGGGTTGCCGCCGCCGAGGGAATCGAGGTCGACGACGCGGCCGTGGCGATGATCGCCCGCTCCGCCTCCGGCAGCTTCCGCGACGCGCTCGGCACGCTTGACCAGCTGGTCGCCTTCGGTGGCGATCGGGTCGAGCTCGACACCGTGCTCGAGCTGCTCGGCGCGGTCGACGCCGAGCTGCTCTTCGAGGCCGTCGACGCGGTGATCGCCGAAGACCCGCGCGCCGTCCTGCTCGGCGTCGAGAAGATGGCCCGCTCGGGGCGTGACCCGGCCCAGTTCGCCCGCGACCTGCTCGCTCACCTGCGCCACCTGCTCGTCACCCAGACCGTGGGCGAGGTGCCCAACACCTTCGTCGTCACGGCCACCGATGCCGACAGGCTGACGGCCCAAGCGAGCTCGATAGGCGCCGCGACCCTCGTCCGCACGATCGACGAGCTCGCCAATGCGCTGACCAACGTGCGCGAGGGTGACGACGCGCGCATGGCCGTCGAGATCGCGCTGCTCAAGGCCGCGCGTCCCGACCTCGACCCGTCCACCGAGGGGCTGCTGCGACGCGTGGAGAGACTCGAGCAAGGGACGAACGCGTCTTCGGCCGCGGGTCCTGTCGCCGCAGGGGACCCACCGCCCCCTCCGGTCGCTGAAGCGTCCTCAGGGGCGGTTCCCCCTACGGCACCACCCGCGGCAGAGGCGGAATCGGCTGAAGACGATTCTCCCGCGGCAGAAGCGGAGTCAGCTGACAGCGAGCCCCCCACGAGCCCCGGTCCCATCGGCCTGGCGGAAGTCCAGAGCACCTGGCCGGCGATCCTCGACAAGCTGCGTGAGGCCAGTCCCGCGCTCGCTGCGACGTTCGACGGCGCCCTGCCGGTGAGCCTGGAGGACGGGGAGCTGAAGGTCGGCTTCCCTGCAGATCTGACCTTCAACAAGAAGAAGGCCGAGACGCCGGAGAAGCGGGAGCTGATGGCCGACGCGCTCGAGGCGGTGCTTGGGGAGAGGTTGCGGCCCTCCTATGTCCTCCTCGAGGGTGAGCCGGAAGAGGCCGAGGAGCCGGCCGAGTCGGAGATCGATCACGATGCGATCGTGGAGAAGCTGAAGAGCGAATTCGACGCGAAGGAGGTCGGCTAGTGGCCAGGGGCGGGATGCCGGGAGGCTTCGACGTGAATGCGCTGATGAAGCAGGCGCAGAAAATGCAGAGCGAGATGCTGCAGGCCCAGGAGGCGCTCAAAGACGAGGTCGTCGAGGCGAGCGCCGGGGGTGGCATGGTCAAGGTGAAGATGGGCGGCGACCTGACCCTGCGCGAGATCACGATCGACCCCGAGGCGATCGACCCCGAGGAGGCCGATCTGCTGGCCGAGATGGTGCAGGCCGCGGTCAACGAGGCGCTGCGCGCGGCGCAGGCGCTGGCCGAGTCGAAGATGGGCGGGATCACCGGCGGGCTCGGCCTGCCAGGAATGTGAGCACGGAGGGGCCGGCACCGCTGGCTCGCCTCGTCGCCGAGCTCTCGCGGTTGCCTGGGATCGGCCAGCGCACGGCACAGCGGCTCGCCTTCCACATCCTCCGCGCGCCCGACGAGGAGGCGGCGGCACTGTCCGCCGCGATTGGCGAGGTGAAGGAGAAGGTCGGCCTCTGCGAGGAGTGCTTCAACCTCTCCGAGGGCCCGCGCTGCCGCATCTGCTCGGACCCCGGCCGCGACCGGACGACGATCTGCGTCGTCGAGGAGCCCGCCGACGTGATCCCGATCGAGCGCACCCACGAGTACCGCGGCCTCTATCACGTGCTCGGCGGCGCTCTCTCGCCGATCGACGGCGTCGATGCCGAGGACCTGAAGATCACCGAGCTGCAGCGCCGGGTCGAGAGCGGCGAGGCGCGCGAGGTGGTCCTCGCCACCAACCCGACGACGACCGGCGAGGCGACCGCGCTCCACATCGCCGAGCTGCTGCGCGGCCGCGTTGCCGTCACCCGCCTCGCCAGCGGGCTGCCGGTAGGCGCCGACCTCGAGCACGCCGACGAGGTCACCCTCGGCAAGGCTCTGGCCGGCCGCCAGAGCCTCGACTAGCCGAAGTTTCTAGACGTTTGTCAGTTCGCAAATAGCGATCTTTTGCGAGCCTGGCGTCCGTAGCGTCAGGCAAGGTCCTTGCGTGGCGACGCGGACGACCGGTACCGAGGGAGGGAACGGCTTCTCCGCGGCCTCTCCGGCGGGCAAGGTCGCACGCGAGGTCTCCACCCTGCAGGCCGCGCTGTTGGCCAAGCTGCGCGACGAGATGGCGGGCGCCGGCAGCGAGCCGTTCGCCGATGCGGCCCAGCGACTGGCGGCGGAGTTCGGCTCGGTGGCGGCGACGGCGGTCGACGCCGTCTGCGAGCAGCCGAGCCCGATCGCCGAAGAGCAGCACGCCAGTCTCTTCCAGCCCGGCCACATGCGCCGCCGTCTCGATCAGCTGATCGAGACGAACAAACGCTACGACCACCCCTTCGGCCTCGTCGTCTTCGACGTCGACGGACCGGGGGCGCGGGACGGCGGGGACGAGGAGGGGCTGGAGACGACGCTCGCGGTGGTCGGCGCGGCGCTGCGCGACAGCGTCCGCCTGGTCGACGAGACCTTTCGCCTCGAGGAGGACGCATTCTGCGTGCTGGCTCCCAACCAGACGACGATCGAGGGCGTGCAGATGGCCGAGCGGCTGCTGCGGGTCCTGGATGAGCTCGAGCAGGCCGGTGGCCTGCGGATCGGCATCACGGCCGGCGTCGTCGCCTGCCCCGAGCACGGCGCGGAGGCCGAGGGACTGCTGCGCAAGGCTGATGAGGCGATGTGGCGCGCCCGCGCTGTCAGCCAGCCCGTCGGCGTCGGCACCCTGCCCGACCGCTGAGGCATTTGGCCGGCGGGTCCTGTCGCCGAGAGTCGGGGGTGCCCTCCTTGTCCTCCGTGCTGCTTCGGGCAAAGGGACGAAGTCAGGATCGGAGTTCAGGCCCTGCCCTCAGCAGCCTCCGGACTGCGGAGACACCCCGACTCTCGGCGCCACCCGCGGAAGAACGGCATTGATCGATGGGCAAGGCGGCCGAGCGGCGTTGAAGCTCCAGAGCAGGATGGGGCCGCAAGAGCTCTAGCCAAAGGCGATTCTCCCGCGGGTGGTGCCCCCTGGCGACAGGACCCGCGGGCCGTTGGCCGTATGCCGCCCTGCAAGATCGATCACAGATTCCGTAAATCCGTCCATAACTTGTGTAAACCCGGCTTTCCGGTGGGACAATCCTGCGGCTCGTCGAAAAGCGCGAGCTGAGAGATCACCGAATATGGCTGGAATCAGAACAAACGCCGCCGCCGAAGTGCTTGGGGTCAGCCCCAACACGCTGCGCAGCTGGGAGCGCCGTTACGGCTACCCGACGCCGAAGCGCACGGTGGGCAACCACCGTAACTATGAGCTGGTCGAGCTGCAGACGCTACGTGACGCCCTCGCCCAGACGGGAAACATCTCCTCGGCGATCGAGCTGGCGCGGCAGCGCCAGGCGGCGCCGGCAAGCGACGGCAATCTGATCGCGGCGCTGGAGAGCTTCGACGAGGACGCGGCGGACCGCGCGATCGAGGAGAGCCTCGCGCTGCGACCGCTGGAGCGCACCGTGGAGGAGATGCTGCTGCCGGCGATCGACAAGCTCGCTGCCGACCCCGACCGCGAGGCGGAGCTCGAGTTCGCCTCGCGCTGGGCGACCGGCTGGCTGCACGGCGCCCGCCGCCTCGCCTCTGCCGCCTCGCGACCGGCGGGGATCCTGCTGCTCGACTCGAGCCGCGGCTCCGACGCCGAGGCGGTCCATGCTCAGGCGCTCGACCTCACCCTTCGCCGCGCCGGCTTCCGCGTGCTGGTCCTCTCCGACGAGCTCGGCGACGAGCGGCTCGAGCGGGCGCTGCGCGCTCTCGACCCCACTGCGATCGTCCTCTGCGGACCCGGCGCCGAGACTGTCGACGCGGTCAGGCTCGTCCGCAAGATCCGCGAGGCCGGCTTCGACGCTCCCCTCTTCGGCTTCCGCGCCGGCGGTCTGATCGGCGATGCGGTCCCCACCGCCGGCGACACGCCCAGCGCGGTGACCGGCATGCTCAACGCCGACCTGCGCCGGCGCGCCGCCCAGGCCTTCGCCTAGGGGATTCGGACAAAGAAGAAGCCCGGCCCGGAACCCCGTGGGAGTCCCGAGCCGGGCGGGCATCGACGCCTACCCGGCGCCGTGGGCTGCCTTAGAGGCCAGCCAGCGCGTGGGCGCCCGCCGTTTTGACGACTTTCGGCAGGGGCGCGAAGTCGAGCGCCGCACCGTATTTCTGTCCCGTCGTCAGCGCGTAGCTGATGAATTCGGACAGCAGGCTCTTCTGCCCCGCGTCGTGAGGCGCGATGCAGTAGGTGAACGTCGAGATCGGGTACGCCGTCTTGAACTTCTTCGGCGGGTTGACGATGTGCAGCTCGTTGCTGCTCGGAACCTTTTTCACCATCGCCGCCGCGGCGGAGATGTTCTTCAGGTTCGGGAAGGTGAAATTACCGGCTTCGTTTTGCACTGCGACAGCACGCAGGCCGGCGGCGATGATGTATGAGGCCGAGATGTAGCCGATAGCGCCGTTCGTCGTCTGCACGACGGAGGTGATGCCGGAGTTGCCTTTGGCGCCGACGCCGGCCGGGAAGCTGACCGAGGTGGCGAAGCCGCGTTCGTTCTTCCAGGCTTTGCTGACCTTGGAGAGGTAGTTGGTAAACGCGTAGGTGTCACCCGATCCGTCGCTGCGGAACACCGGCGTGATCGGCGTGCCCGGCAGGTGGGTTTTCGGGTTCAGTTTCTTGATCTTGGGGTCGTTCCATTTCGTGATCTTGCCGAAGTAGATCCCGGCGATCACTTTCCCAGAGAGGCGCAGTTTCTTGACGCCTTTGATGTTGAAGGCCAGCCCGGTGGCGGTCAGGCCCCAGGGGATCTGCACGCAGCCGTTGCAGTTCGAAGCCTGTTCGGACGTCAGCGGCGCGTCGGAGGCGCCGAAGTCGACCGTTCGGGCGGTGATCTGGGCGATGCCCGTGCCCGAGCCGACCGAGGCGTAGGTGACTTTGACCGCTCCGTTCTGGCGGGCTTCGAAGCCATTGATCCAGTTGGACATCAGTGGCGCGACCAGCGACGAGCCTGCGCCGGTGAGGGTGGCAGACGCGGTAGCGGTAGCAATGGTCGTCATACATCCGACCGACGCCACTATCGCGATGAGGAAACCGAACAACTTATTGCGAATCAAGGGAATCCTTTCGGCTTGTGAAATCGTCGGGCGCCGTGCCCACAGGCCGCGGAACGCCCCCTGGCAGGCCGCAGGATCGCTCCGCGAAAGGAAGCCTGTGTGTCAATTCTGTGAAAGATTTGGTGTTTCATTTTTGTAACAGCAGTGCGACTTGTTGCCGAGCTGTTAATGGCTCGGTTACTTGTTTCAATTCTGTGAAAATCGAGAGAGCGGGGGTATGAATCGGCGCTGCGCTCCTCTACGCTGCGCGCCGTGAGCACCGCCGCCAGTCCCGCCGCGCCCGGCAGCGTTCAACCCTCCCGCAGCAGGTCCGCAGATCGCCGCCGCTCGCTGGACCGCTTCGGCGACGGACTGCTGCGCACCGTCTGTGCGGCCGCCGCCGTGACTGCGGTCGGCATCCTCGTTCTCAGCGCTTACCAGATAATCGACCACGCCAGCCCGGCGATCTCGAAGTTCGGCCTCGGCTTCCTCTTCAGCACCGAATGGCTGCCCAACTTCGGCGTCTTCGGCGCCGGCACGCTCCTCTACGGGACGCTTGTCAGTTCCTTCTTCGCCCTCCTGCTGGGGGCGCCGATCGCGATCGCGATCGGCCTCTATCTCAGCCTGCTGGCCCCGAAAGGCATCAGGGGGGTGATCTCGCCGATGGTCGAAATGCTGGCCGCGATCCCGAGCGTCATCCTCGGCTTCTGGGGGGTCCTCCTCCTCGCCCCCTTCGTGCACAAGCATGTCGAGCCGTTTCTGCACGACACGCTCGGCTTCATCCCGCTCTTCGGGCCTCCGCAGACGACCGGCCTGAGTGTCTTCACCGCCAGCCTGATCCTGACGATCATGATCATTCCGATCGTCGCTTCTATATCGCGCGACCTCTTTCTCGCCGTCCCCCGCGACGTCCAGGAGGGGGCGAGCGCCCTCGGCGCGACCCGCTGGGAGGTCGTGCGGGGAATCGTCCTGCCGACCACCTCCTCCGGAGTCATCGCGGCGTCTCTGCTCGGTCTCGGTCGGGCGCTGGGCGAGGCGATCGCCGTCGCCCAGGTGATCGGCGCCGGCGAAAAAATCCCCGAGTCGCTCTTCGAACCCGGCGACACGATCGCGGCCAGGATCGCCAACCAGTTCCCTGGAGCGATCACGGAAATGCACAAAGCCTCGCTCTACTACCTGGGCGCGATCCTGCTCGTGATCGGCCTCGCCTCCAACCTCTGCGCGCAGTGGATCGGCAGGCGCTTCGACTACCGCAGGGCAGCGGCACGATGAACGAGCAGCCCGCATTCGATCCCGCGGCGCCGTTGACGCCAACCGGCAATCTGCGCCGCAGGCGTGCGATCAGCCGCGTGGCGGAGTCGGGCGCCACGCTCGCCGCCGTGCTCGCCGTCGGGGTTCTTGCGATCGTCGTCTACAGCGTCCTCGTCCACGGCGCCAGCGCCCTCAGCCTCGACTTCCTCTTCAAGGGCGAACCGGACGGGATCGGCCCGGCCCTGGTCGGCACCGCCGAGATCGTCGCGATGGCAACCGTGTTCGCGGTGCCGCTCGGAGTTCTGGTCGCTGTCTACCTGGTCGAGTTCGGCGGGGGGCGAATGGCGACGCCGATTCGCACGACGCTCGACGTGATGAACGGCTACCCGTCGATCATCGTCGGCCTCTTCGTCTTTGCCCTGATCGTCGAACCGACTGAGAGCCAGTCGGGCATCGCCGCTTCGGTGGCGCTGGCGATCATCATGCTGCCGATCGTCGCCCGCGGAACCGAGGAGGTCTTGCGCCTCGTTCCCGACAGCATGCGCGAAGCCTCCGACGCGCTCGGCGTCAGCCGCTGGCGCTCGGTCCTGACCGTGATCCTGCCGAGTGCGGTGGGCGGGATCGCGACGGCGACGATCCTCGCCGTCGCTCGCGCCGCCGGCGAGACCGCGCCGCTGCTCCTGATCACCTCGGTCTTCGATGGCAGCCACGTCTCGTTGAATCCATTTGAAGCGGTGCCGAACATCCCGGTGACGATCTACAAGCTCTCCGAGGAAGCGAACCCGGAAGGCTTTGCCCGCGCCTGGGGTGCGGGCTTCGTCCTCCTCGCCTTCATCATGGTCGCGAACATCGGTGCCCGCGTCCTGCTCAACCGCAGTCGCAGGAAGATGGCAGGGTGAGCTCGGTCGAGCAGCAATTCGGACAGGCCGGGTTCGAGTCCGTTCCCCACGCGCCTCCCTCGCGGGTGCGGATCCAGACCGGCCCGCTGGCCGAGGCCGGTCCGTCGAGCGGCCGCCGCGAACTGGCGGTGGAAGCGGTCTTCGACGTTCGCGAGGTCTCGGTCCACTACGGCGCGAAGCGGGCGCTGCAGGGCGTCAACATGCGCATCCCGCGCAGCAGGATCACGGCGCTGATCGGGCCCTCGGGCTGCGGCAAGTCGACCTTCATCCGCAGCCTCAACCGGATGAACGACTCGGTCACCGGCTTCAAGCTCGACGGGGAAGTGCTCTACCACGGCCACGACCTCTATGCCGGCAACGTCGACGAGGTCGAGGTGCGGCGGCGGATCGGCATGGTCTTCCAGAAACCGAACCCCTTCCCGAAGTCGATCTACGACAACGTCGCCTGGGCCCCGCGCAACCTCGGGCTGCGCCATGGGCTCGACGAGCGGGTTGAGCAGGCGCTGCGCGGCGCTGCGCTCTGGGACGAGGTAAAGGACCGCCTCAAGGCCAGCGCGCTCGGCCTCTCCGGTGGCCAGCAGCAGCGGCTCTGCATCGCGCGGGCGATCGCGATCGAACCCGACGTGCTGCTGCTCGACGAGCCGGCCTCGGCGCTCGACCCGATCGCGACGGCCTCGATCGAGGAGCTGATGCACAGCCTCAAAGGCCGCTTCACGATCGTGATCGTCACCCACAACATGCAGCAGGCGGCGCGGGTCGCCGACGAGACCGCGTTCTTCGGCCTCAACGCCGCCGGCGGCGAGCCGGTCGGGACGCTGATCGAGCACGACCACACCGAGAAGATCTTCGGCCACCCGGCCGACCCGCGGACCCGCGACTACGTCAGCGGCCGCTTCGGTTAGAGGAGGAGGCGACGCGGGTTTTCAGCGCCGGGCGATCGCGTCGCTCGGCACCTGGGCGAGCAGCGGCTGGCCGCACTGCCAGCAGAAGGTCGCGCCCATGCTGTGGGGGGCACCGCAGGAGGTGCATGAGCCGGCGGTGCCGGTTTGCTCCATGCGCACGATCCGTTCGACCTCGCTCAGTTCCGCGTCGGCGTCCTGCAGGGCCACAGCACGCCTGACCAACAGCTCGACGTTTACCTGGTTGCGGATCGCCATCTCGTAGACCAGCCCACCGAGGTCCCACTGCAGCTCGGCGACCTTTGCGACGAGCTGGTCGCGGCGCCGTTCGAGGTCGACGACCAGGCCCTGGCCGTGCGCCTCGAGCGAAGTCGATGGGGGGGCGGGGGCGGCGCCGTTGTTCTCGGCCTTGCCGCGGCCGGGGATCGGGAGTCTCATTCGCCGAAGAATTCGCCGGTGAATTCGCCGCCTTTGCAGCCGGCGACACCTTCTTTGCACTTGTCGCCGAGCTGGGTGCCCGGTTTCGCGAGCGGCACCTTCGCGTGCAGGACTTCTTCGGTGTCCTTCTGCGAGGTGGCTTCCTTCTTGAGGGTCTTTTTCGACACTTTCTTGGAAGAACCGCCGATCGTTTCGCCTCCCGCTTCGGACGCCGTTGCTTTCGCCTCTCCGCCTCCGCCGCCGACTTCGATCACCTGGGGGGCCGCGGCCGTTGTCGCACTGCTCGTGTGGCCGGAGCGGCCGATCAGGACCCCTACCCCCATCGCCAGGAGCAGCACGCCGATCGTCGCGAAGAGCGCTGTGTTCGGCGACATGCGCCGCTGCTTAGGTGGCGAGGCGGCAGCTACGGCGCCTTGGGGAGACGCCTTCATCGCGTCCATGAAGGTCACGGCGTCCATGAACGGCAGGCGCGGTTCGCCGCAGCGCGTCCCGCAGGCAAGGCAGTAGCGCTGGTCGGCTGCGATATAGGCCTGGCAGTTGGGGCATTGCTCCGCGGCCGGATTCACTGAGAGTCATGGTCTTCGCTGCCACTTCGCCTGGTGTTGCGAAGTTGTGAAGGACTCCGGCGCCGTCCGAGGGCGAAGTTCACATCCCCGTCACAACTCGGTGGGGACTGGACTCGACAATCGCATCGGTGTCGACCGGCATGCGTGATGACGGCCACGACGGGCAGGCCACGAGCTGCAAGGGCTGTGGCGCCGAGCTGTCGCGCGACCAGCGCTACTGCCTCTCCTGCGGGACGCGGATAGGTGCGATCCCGGCAGCCTTCGCCCGCTGGCTCTCCGGGAAAAAAGGGGATGCCGAGATACCGCCGGCAGCGCCCGCGGAACCCACGCCGGAGCCCGCCGAAAACCCGGCCGAGGACCCATCCGGCGAGGGCGAGCTCGAAGACGCGAGCTTCGCCGAGCGCTACATGCCGGAGCCGCGCAGCGCCGCGGTCGCGACCATGGCTCTACTTGCCTTCGGCGTCATCATCGGCGCCGCGACGGGGCCGCTCGCCCAGAGCGCCGCCGTGGCGCCGATCATCGTCGAAGTCAGCCCGGAAGCCGTCGCGGAAGCCACGCCGGTGGAAGAAACGCCGGAAGTGGTGGAAGAAGCGCCACTGCCGCCCGAAGCCATCGCCTCCGGGACGCCGCCGGGTTCGTTCGGGGAACCGGAAGTGCCACACCTCGTCAAACCACCTCCGGAAGAATTCCCCACCGAAGTCCTGCCGCCGGTCACGCATGTGTTCATGGTCGTGCTCGGCGACCGCGGCTTCGAGGAAACCTACGGTGAGAGTGCGCAGCCCACCTATCTCTCCCAGGCACTGCGCGAACAGGGCGAGCTGCTCGAGAACTACTACGCCGTAACCCAGGGCGACCTTGCGAACGAGATCGCCCTGCTCAGCGGCCAGGGGCCGACGCCGGCCACGGCCGAAGACTGTCCCGAATACGCCGACCTTGCCTCGACGACCGTCGGCCTCGAAGAACAGGTCGAAGGCGAAGGCTGCGTCTACCCGGCGGCGACCAAGACGCTCCCTGGCCAGCTGACCGAAGCGAAAAAGACCTGGAAGGCGTACGTCGAGGGCGGCTGCTCCCACGAAGCGCCCACCAACCCATTTGCCTTCTTCCACTCGATCGCCGACACGCCCGAATGCGCCGAACGCAGCGTTGGCTTGGAGCAGCTGGCGACCGATCTCGAATCGGAGAAAACCACGCCGAACTTCTCCTACATCGTCCCCGAAGCCGGCGACGAACAGCAATTCCTCGAACGGGTCATCCCCGAGATCCAGGAATCGGATGCGTACCACCAGAGCGGCCTGATCGCCATCGTGTCCGCACAGGCACCGCAGGAAGGGCCGAGTGCCGACGCCAGCGCCTGCTGCGGCACTCCCGAATACCCGAACCTGCCGCCCGCCTCGACGCCACCGGCCGCCAGCGGCCCGATCAAACCGAGTGGGGGAGGCGGGCATGTGGGACTGCTGCTGCTCTCCCCCTTTGTCACCGCGGGCACCACCAACGAAAGCGGCTACTACAACCACTTCGCGTTGCTGCGCAGCATCGAGGAACTCTTTGGCCTGCCCCCGATCGGCTACGCCGCCAACCCGGTCCTCACCGTCTTCGACAGCAGCGTCTACAACCTCAGTTCTTAGGGGGCCGGCCCGCGCCGCGCTACCCGGCGATCGGCGGCTCGGCCGCCTCAGCGATGCCGGCGGCAGCCAGGCGCTCGGTGATAGCGGTCACCTTCTCGGTGTCGAGGTAGGCGTGTACGGAGACGCCCTTTCCCCAGCGCAGGCGGATCCAGTGGGCGCCCTCGTTCTCGTAGGGCTGGCCATCGGCGGCCCGGCCCCGATCGGTCCACTCGACCGCGATTGCCGTGTCCCACGGCCAGCCTTTGACAGATACCTCGCGCACCTCGAACTCGATCTCGGGGATCAGCCGGTAGAGGCGTTCGAACCAGCGTTCCATCGCCTCGCGTGAGTGCCGTTCGCCCCCCAGGGCGTTGTCGCCGGGGAAGACGTGGTGCACGTCGTCGGCCAGGTCCTTCGTTGCCGCCTTCCAGTCACCTCGACTCAGGGCGGCGAAGAGGTTGCGGGCCTTGCGTTTGACTATCGCCTTGTAGATCATCGCCCGCTCCTCAGCGCGCCTCGCTGGGCACGCCGGTCTCGCTGACCCCGAACCGCTCGTGCAGCCGCCGTAGCGGCGCCGGCGCCCACCAGTTCCACTTGCCGAGCAGCTCCATCAGCGAGGGGACGAGGAGGGCGCGGACGATGCTGGCGTCGATCAGGACGGCGAGGGCGGTGCCGACGCCGTTCTCCTTGATGAAGATGATCTTCGAGGTGGCGAAGGCGAACATCGCGACGGCAAAGAGCAGGGCGGCGGCGGTGACGATGCGGCCGGTGCGCTCGAGGCCGATCGCCACGCACTCGGAGTCCGAGGCGCCGTTGTCCCGCGCCTCCTTGATCCGCGAGAGCAGGAAGACGGCGTAGTCGGTGGAGAGGCCGAAGGCGACGGCGAAGAGCAGGATCGGCATCGTCTGCTCGATCGCCCCCGGGCTCGTGTAGTCGAGGAAGCCCTCCAGCCGGCCGTCCTGGAAGATCAGCACGAGCAGGCCGAAGACGGCACTGAGGTTGAGGAAGTTCATCAGCAGCGACTTGATCGGCAAGACGACCGAACCGGTCATCAGGAAGAGGATCGTCAGCGTCGCGATCACGATGATCGCCAGCGCGATCGGCAGGTGGCGGTCGAGGCTGGACTGGAAGTCGACGAAGTCCGCCGTCGCGCCGCCGACCAGGACCGTCGCCTCCGGTGGCGGCGAAAGCGCCCGGATCGCATCGACGGTGCTCTGGCTCGCGTTGGAGATGAAGGGGTGGGCTGAGATCGCCTGGATCGCGGTGACGTCGCCGCGAAGCGGCTGCGGCGGCGCGACTTCGGCGACGCCGGGCACCCGCCGCACCGCCGCTGCGTAGCGCCCGATCGCCCGCGGGGTGCCGCCTTCGACGTCGATCCAGATCGGCGATTCGCGGAAGGGCGGGAATTCGGAGCTGACCTCGTCGTAGGCCTGGCGGGCACTCGCCGACGTTGGCAGGACGGTCGGGTCGACGGTGTTGAACTTGATCCCGAGGAAGGGGAGGCCGAGCGCGATCAGGAACACAGCGCTGAGGGTGGCCACGGGAACAGGCCGGTGCATGACGAAGCGCGAGAGCCGGTACCAGAAGCCGCTCTCGTCCGGGCGCGCATCGGCCTCGGCGCGGCGCTGCAGGAAGCTCGGCGAGAGCGCGTTGACCCGCGTGCCGAGCAGGGTCAGGACGGCCGGCAGGACGGTGAGCGAGATCAGCGCCGCGAAGAGCGCCACCAGGGAGCCGCCGAGCCCCATCGAGTAGAGGAAGCGCTGCGGGAAGACGAGCAGCGAGGCGAGCGCCGCGGCGACCGTCAGCGAGGAGAAGAACACCGTGCGGCCCGAAGTCGCCAGCACGCGGCGCATCGCCGCCAGGCCGGGGCCGTCCTTGGCGATCTCCTCGCGATAGCGGGAGACGACGAAGAGGCTGTAGTCGATCGCCAGGCCGAGGCCGAGCGCCGTGGTCAGGTTGAGGGCGAAGATCGAGATCGAGCCGAGCTCACTCGCCACGCGCAGGATGAGGAAGGTGCCGACGATCGCCAGGCCGCCGATCATCAGTGGCAGTGCCGCGGCGACGAGGCTGCGGAAGAAGAGCAGCGAGAGCAGGAAGAGCAGCGGGAAGGCGAGCATCTCGGCCGTGCGCAGGTCGGTCTCGACCTGCTTGTTGACCTGCTCCTGGGCGACCGCGCCGCCGCCGACGAGGATGCCCGGCCTGCCGGCGAAGGAGTCGGCGATGTCGGCGCCCGCTTCCTGCCAGCGCTTGTCGTCGGTCGGCTTCAGGGTGACCGCGAAGTAGGTCGAGCGGCCGTCCCGGGAGACGAAGACCCGCGAGCCGGTGTCGTAGTAGCCGCTGACCGACTTGACGTCGGGGTTGGCGCGCACGCTGCGCTCGAGCGCCTCGACGCGGGCACGGGTCGAGGGGTCCGAAACGCTGGCGTGCCGGAGGAGGACGAGCACGGCGGGGATGCGCAGGCCGGCGTCCTCCAGCCGCTCCCTCGCCTTCACCGTCTCGGTCGCCGGATCGTCGGCGCCGTAGGGGTCGAGGCGCTTGGCGACCGAGCCGCCGAGTGCGGCGGCGAGGAGGAAGAAGGCAAGCGCGAAGACGCCGATGCGGCGGGCGTTGCCATCGGCGAAGCGGGCGAGTGCGTCGAACATCAGTTGCTCCTTCCGGTTGAGGCTGCGCCGAGCAACTGGGCTTCCATCCGCTCGCACCACTCGGCGAACCACTCGTTGAACTCGATTCCCCCCTCGAGCACGATCCACGGGTAGGGGTCTCCGGCTTCGTCTTTCTGCTGGGCTTTCGGCTCGATCGCGCGCAGGCGCTCGGCGAGGGCGAGGCGGCGCTCACGCATCGCGCTGAGGATCTCCGCCGCATCCTCGGGCGGGAGGACGCCGGCGAAGAAGAGCTTCAGCAGCCCCTCCTCGCGCATCTCGAAGGTCTCGGGAGGCCGGCGCAGCCATGCTCGCAGCTCCTCCTCGCCGGCGGCAGTGATCGCGTAGACGGTGCGCCGCCGCTCGCCGCGCGGCTCGTCTCGCCCCTCGACCAATCCCGCCGCGGAGAGCTTTTTCAGCTCCGGGTAGATCTGGCCATAGCTGGCTGCCCAGAAGAAGCGCGTAGTTTCGTCGACCAGTGCCTTGATCTCATAGCCGGAGCGCGCCTCGCGGCTGACCATGCCGAGGATCACGTAGGCAGTTGGGCTGAGGTCCACGCCGAAGATATATCGCATCGATATATCTTCAGGCGTGATGTCGATCACATGTAGTCTGCATGGACCATGCCGATCGACCAGAGCAAGATGGGTCAGGTGGTGACGGCGCAGATGGAGGCGCTGGAAGCCGACTACGGCGAGGACTGCCAGATCGGCGACGTCTGCACGATCGTCGAGGTGGTCGGGCCGCACGGTTCGCACGTGCGAGTGCGGACCAGCGACATGCGCCCGCACATGGCCCTCGGCCTGATCCGCATGGCCGAGCACGCGATGCTCGGCAACCTCGGCGGCGGCGAGTAGCCGAGCCTCGATCCGGGACGGCGTCGGCCAATGGCCGACTATCCTCAACCGTCCATGGTCGAGGAGAGCCCGAAGACAGTCGTGATGAAGTTCGGCGGAACGTCCGTCGCCGGCGCCGAGCAGATCAAGCGCGCCGCGCGGCGGATCGTCGCCACGCGCGAGGCGGGCAACCGGGCGGTGGCGGTGCTCTCGGCGCGCGGCAAGACGACCGACGAGCTGGTCTCCCAGGCGCTCGAGATCTCCGACCGCCCCGACTCGCGCGAGATGGACATGCTGCTCTCCTCCGGCGAGCGGATCTCCTGCGCGCTCTGCGCGATGGCGATCCACGATCTTGGCCACAAGGCGATCTCGCTGACCGGATCGCAGGCGGGGATCGTCACCGACTCCTCCCACACCAGGGCGCGGATCATCGACGTCAAAGCGGAGCGGATCGAGGCGGCGCTCGAGGAGGACCAGATCGTCCTCGTCGCCGGCTTCCAGGGCGTCTCGACCGAGAGCCGTGACGTGACCACGCTCGGCCGCGGCGGCTCCGACACGACCGCAGTCGCCCTCGCCGCGGCGCTCGGCGCCGACGTCTGCGAGATCTACACCGACGTCGCCGGCGTCTTCAGCGCCGACCCGCGGATCGTCCCCGACGCCCGCAAGCTTTCCGTCGCCACCTTCGAGGAGATGCTCGAGATGGCGGCATCGGGGGCGCGGGTGCTGCAGCTGCGCTCGGTCGAGTACGCACGCAACCACGGCGTTCGCATCCACTGCCGCAGCAGCTTCGAGGACGGTCCCGGTACGCTCGTCGTCAGCGAGGACGAGAGCGAGCAGGAGAGCGTGGAGAACCCCTTCGTAACAGCCGTGACCCACAGCGACGACGAGGCGCGCGTGACGCTGGTCGGCATCCGCGACGAGCCGGGCGTCGCCGGCAAGATCTTCGCCGCCCTCGCCGACGCCGGGATCAACGTCGACGTGATCATCCAGAACGAGCCGGTGGGCGACGACGAGCTCGCCGACCTCTCCTTCACGATCGACCGCGCCGAGCTGCGCACCGCCACCGACGCGATTGCCTCGCTTGGGGACGTCAGCCAGGGCGTGCGCACCGACGACCGCATCGGCAAGGTCTCGATCATCGGCGCCGGCATGCGCTCCCACCCGGGCGTCGCGGCCAAGGTCTTCGAGGTGCTCGGCCGCGAGCGGATCAACATCGAGATGATCTCCACCTCGCCGATCAAGATCTCCTGCGTCATCTCGGCCGATGCCGTGCCGCAGGCCGTGCAGGCCCTGCACAAAGCGTTCGAGCTCGGCGCCGACGCCGTTCGCGCCGAAGAACCGGAAGGCGCCGCGCACCGCCCGACTGTCGGTAGCTGACGAGCATTATGCGTGGCGGGTGGCGAGAGAAGTGTCCCTCGCCCCGACAAGTGCCGAGCTAATTAGCTCGGCACTTTGAGTATCCGCCGGTTCGAGGGACACTTCTCACGCCACCCGAGGGCCAAGGGCTTCGTCATACTCGAAGCTCATGGCTGACGGCGGTTACAGAGTTGGTGTTCTCGGGGCGACGGGGGCGGTCGGGTCGACGATCCTCGGGGTGCTTGCGGAGCGCGAATTCCCGGTGTCGGAGGTCGTGCCGTTTGCTTCGGAGCGGTCGGCAGGGCGGGAGATCCCCTGGAACGGGTCGACGCTCGAGTGTCGGCCGCTGGGCCCGGAGACGATCCAGGGACTGGATGTGGTGCTGTCGTCGGCGGGTGGCGCCGTCAGCTCCGAATGGGCGCCGAAGCTGGTCGAGGCAGGCGCCGTGGTCGTCGACAACACCAGTTACTGGCGGATGCACGAGGACGTGCCCCTGGTCGTCGCCGGGGTCAACCCGGACGCCGCAGCCGGCCACAAGGGCATCGTCGCCAACCCCAACTGCACGACGATGGTGATGATGATGGCGCTGGCGCCGATCCACCGCGCGGTCGGTCTCGAGCGCCTCGTCGTCTCTACCTACCAGGCCGTGTCCGGTACCGGCCAGCGAGCGATCGAGGAGATGAAGGAGCAGTCGCGGGCGGTCCTCGCCGGCGACCCCGTCCCCGAGCCGCGGATCTATCCGCACCGGATCGCCTTCAACGTCCTGCCTCAGGTCGAGGTCTTCAAGGACGGCGACGACTACACCACCGAGGAGCGCAAGGTGATGGCCGAGACGCGCAAGATCCTCGGCATAGGCGAGGAGGTCTCGATCTCCGCCACCTGCGCCCGTGTGCCCGTCGTCAGCGGCCACTCGGAGTCGGTCAACGTGCGCACCGCTGAGGATCTCTCGCCGGAGGACTGCCGGGCGCTGCTCGCCGAGGCGCCGGGCGTGATCGTCGTCGACGACCCCGCCGACGGCGCCTACCCGATGGCGATCGACGCCGCCGGCCGCGACGAGGTGCTCGTCGGCAGAGTGCGCCGCGACCCCGACCAGGAGCGCACGCTCAACCTCTGGATCGCCGGCGACAACCTGCGCAAGGGCGCCGCGACCAACGCAGTGCAGGTTGCCGAGCTGCTGATCGAGCGCGACCTCCTCGGCTAGCCGTTCCGGTGCGCTTTATCCGGGCTATAACCACATAAAGCGCACCGGAGGGGGTGGGTCTCATGGACATCGGCTTCGGCGACGCGATCCTCATCTTCGGCGGTCTGCTGACCCTGGTTGCGGCGCTCTCGGGCGTGATGAAGGGGACGGTGCTCTCGGCCTCGGTTCTCTCGGTGGCCCTGGGCATCGTGCTGGCCGCGGCCGGGGTCGTCGACGTCGACGCCACCGACCAGTCGATCGTCGAGCTGGTCGAGCTGGCGCTGATCCTCACCCTCTTCTCCGACGGGATGTTCGTCGAGCGTGAGCTGCTGCGCAGGCACTGGAGCCCAGTCGCGCGCGCCCTGGTGATCGCGATGCCGATCACGATGGCGCTGCTCGGCCTGGCCGCAAAGGCGCTCTTCCCCGCTCTCAGCTGGGCCGAGGCGCTGCTGCTGGCGGCGGTGCTCTCACCGACCGATCCGGTGGTCACCTCCGCCGTCGTCACCTCGCGGATCGTGCCCAGCTCGGTTCGCCACACGCTCAACCTCGAGTCTGGCCTCAACGACGGCCTCGCGCTGCCCTTCGTCCTCTTCTTCCTGATCCTCGCCGGGCCCGGTGGCGACCCCGGCGGCGAAGCGGCGAAGCTGCTCGGCGAAGCGCTCTTCGGCGTCGCGGTCGGCCTCGGCCTCGGCACGCTCGGAGGTCGGCTGCACCACCGCCTGCCCGGCGGGGGCATCACCGCTCGCTACGAGGGGATCTACGCGGTCGGCATCGCCCTCTTCGCCTTCGGCCTCGCCGAAGTGACGATCGGCAACGGCCTGATCGCCGCCTTCGTCTGCGGCATCGCGATGGCGGCCACCGAGCGAGACGTGCCGGAGGGGTTCGTCGAGTTCGCCGAGAACACGAGCGCGATCCTGCAGGTGATCACCTTCTTCGTCTTCGGCGCCCTGATCGTCGCGACCGGTTTCCATCACAGCGTGCCGCCGCTGGTCGTCTTCGTCTTCTTCGCCATCCTCCTGGCCCGTCCCGTCGCGGTGATGCTCTCCTTCGTCAACACCGGCATCCCGCGACCGCAGAAGCTCTTCATGGCCTGGTTCGGCCCCAAGGGCGTCGCCTCGATGCTCTTCGCCCTCTTTGTCGTCAAGGCCGACGTCGGCAACGCCAACCTGATCTTCGACGTCGCGGCGATCACGATCATCAGCTCGATCGTCGCCCACGGCCTCACCGACACCCTCGGCGCCCGCTGGATAAGGCGGCAGAGCTGATCTCGCGGTAAGCTCACCTCCTGGTGTGCCGGGAAGCCTGGTCGGCGACACAAGTCGTCGACCCAGGAGGTTCCCGTGTATTCCACGCAGCAGCCCGTTGGCCTCGCGCGCATCTTCCGGCACCCGCCGAAGGCGCTCCTCTTCTTCGCCTTTGCCTTCGCGGTGATGGCCGACCCGGTGTCATCGGTCGCCTACGCGATCGAGGCGGCGCTGCGCGCGCTCAACGGACACCTCGACCTGCTGTTGCCGACGATGGCGATCGTGATCGGGATCATCGCCCTGATCACAGTCAACTACTGGCAGCTGGTGAAGGCGTTCCCGCGCGGCGGCGGGTCGCCGGAAGCCGCCGGTCGGGCCTTTGGCGAGGGCTGGACGTTCCTCCCGATCGGCGCCCTGATCGTCGACTTCGCGCTGACGATCGCGATCTCGATTGCGGCCGCCGCCAGCTCGGTGATCGACTACCTGCCGGCGCTGGCGCCGGAGAGGATTCCGATCGCGCTTGCGCTCGTCGTTCTCGTTGCGGCACTGACCTGGTTCGGCCATGGCGGCCGGCTGATCTTCGCTGCGATGACCTGCCTCTTCATCGTCGCTGCAGTCGCGGTGCTCGCCCTCGGCTGGACCGATCCACACTCGCTCCACAACCCGGCGCCGATCACGGGGTCGGCGAGCCCGGCCCTGGTGGCGGTGATCTTCGCCTTCCCTGTGGCGATGGCGTTGGCGACCGGCACCGAGGCGCCGGCGACCTCGATCGCCCAGCTCGGCCAGCTCGACGACCGTGGCCGCCGCCGTTTCGGATGCGGCACGCTGGCGCTGACGGTCGTCATCGTCGGCGGCCTGACGCTTGCCCTGACGGCTCTGGCAGTGCACCTCAACGTCGGCATTCCCGGCCCGGACTCGACCCAGATCGGCGACCTCGGCGAAGCGGCCGTCGGTCGCGGCCCGATGTTCGCCTTCTTCCAGCTCGCCAGCGGGCTGCTGTTGCTCTCCGCCGCGTCATCCTCTTTCCAGGCCGGCCCGGGCCTGCTCAAGGCGCTCGCTGCCGCCGGACGCGACGGGGCGTCGGGGCTGCTGCCGAAGCGACTGGCTTCGGTCAACCGGCACCACACGCCGGTTGCGGCGGTCGTCGTCTACGCGGCGATCTCCGCCGCCATCGTCCTCGTCGCCGGCGGTCAGGAGCAGGAGCTGGTGCTGGTCTACGCGGTCGCCGTCTTCGTCAGCTTCCTCGCCGGACTGCTGGCGATGGCTAGCTTCTCATACCGCCGAGGATCGAATGCGATGACCGCGATGAACCTGATCGGCGCGGTCGCGGTTGTCTTCACCCTCTGCGTCAACCTGGCGCGTGGCTATCCGCTGCTGGCAATCGGCGCGACCGTCCTGATCGCGGCGGGCCTGCACTGGCGTTGGGTCCGCGCCGGTCGCCCGCGCGGTGTCGAGGAAATCGAGCAGGCCGCCGAGTCAGAAATTGACTGAATTGGCACACTTCCGCTCTTATATGAAATCTTTTGTCTGCTAGTTTCTTTCCCATGGACAAATGGGAGGAAGCCAGGATCGAGCGCCTCGAACGCAGGGTCGACAAACTTGAGTGGAAGAACCGCGAACGCTCGACGTTCTGGTTCAACGTTGTGATTTACGGCATGGTGGCTGCGCTTCTCGTCCTCACGGTCGCTGCAATTGCAATTAACGCTTCGAACCCTGGCTAGCAATCGCTCTTCCTCGTTGGCCTTGGAGCGCGACGGTGTAGGCCGAACGGGCCCTACGCGGGAACCGCAGACAGCTTGTCCTCGACCCATCCGGTCGAGGCGATGTGCTTGCTCATCCCCAGCTCCTTCGGCTCCGCGCCGAGGGCCAGGCTGACGAGCTGCGGCAGGTGCAGGACGGCGAGGCCGAGGTCGCGGTTGACGACCTTGGCCGCCTCCGGCTGCTGCATGTCGAGGTTGAGGTGGCAGAGCGGGCAGGGGGTGACGAGGCAGTCGGCGCCGGCGTCGATCGCGTCGCCGACGTGGGTGCCGGCCTGGCGCAGCGAGGTCTCGCGGTTCATCGTGATCACCGGGAAGCCGCAGCACTTGCGGGCGCCGTCGTACTCGACGACCTCGCCGCCGAGGGTCTCGATCACCTTCTCCAGGTAGAGATCCCGTTCGGGGAACTCGTCGTAGCCGAGCCGCTCCTTGGGGCGGACGACGTAGCAGCCGTAGAAGGGTCCGACGCGCAGGCCGCTGAGCGGCCGCACGACCTTCTCGGCCAGCTTGTCGAGCCCGTAGTCCTCGACCAGGACCCAGAGGAAGTTCTTGTTCGTCCAGCCGTCCTTGCCCTTCTCGTAGGCGAGACCCTGGCCGCTCAGCACCTCGTTGACGTGGGCACGGTAGGCGGAGTCTGCGTCGAGCCGCTGTTGGCACTCCGACTGCGCTCCCTGGCAGGTCGAGCAGATATTCATCATCGCCAGTCCGGTCTGCTGGGCGAGGGCGAAGGTGCGCGCGTTGAGCGTGTCGGCGAGCTCCTGGTTGTGCTCGGCGATGATCCCGGCGCCGCAGCAGTTGGCGCGGTCGAGTTCGACCAGCTCGATGCCGAGGCGCTCGGCCGCGATCGCCATCGAGCCGTGCAGCTCGGTGGTGAAGCCGCGCGAGACGCAGCCGGGCCAGTAGGCAAGCTTCATGCCGTCTCCTCCATCTTGGTCTCGTCGGGCTCGGGTTCGACGTCCTCCTCGCCGCGGATGTAGAGGTTGAATTCCTCGCGGTGCTCCTCGGCGTGCTCGTAGATCGCTTTGACCTCGTCCTGGGCGCCGTCGGGGAGCTTGGGGTGAACGCCGGGGATCAGCTTCGGCAGCGAGCGCGCCTTACCGGTCTTGATCGCTCGCAGCACCGTGGGCAGCGACTCGACCAGGCCCTTGATCGCCCCCTTGCTCGGCTTCAGCTTGCCTTTGATGCCGGGCGCGTATGACTCCTGGATCAGCAGCGCCTCGTCGTTGGTGCCCTTCTTCTCGATCATCTTGACGAAGGCGTTGACGTGGTTGGCGCCGTTGTTGGGGTCGTCGTCGACGCCCTCCTCGGCCGCTTTGCGCCGCAGGCGCATGATCTGGTCCATCGGCGCGACGCCCTTGGGGCAGGCGTCGATGCAGCTGAAGCAGTGGGTGCAGTCGTAGATCCCGTGTTGGTCGTGCGCCAGGTCGTGCAGGCGCTCCTTGGTCTCGGCGTCGCGTGGATCGCCGACGAAGCGATAGGCCTTGGCCAGTGCAGCGGGCCCGATGAAGTCGGGATCGGCTTCCATCGAGAGGCAGGAGGAGACGCAGGCGCCGCACTGGATGCAGGCCATCGACTGGGTGATGTCGATCATCGACTCCGGCTCGACCACGTACTCGCGCTCGGGCGCCTCGCCGTGCGGCAGAAGCCAGGGGGTGACGCGCCGGATCTTGGTCCAGTGCGTCGACTCCATGTCGGTGATCGGTCCTTGATCACGGGCATGTTCCCCATCGGCTCGACGACGATCGGCTCGGAGCCGCCGTTGCGACGATTCGCCGCCTCGTGCGCCTCGCCGATCTGGGTCTTGCAGCCGAGGCCGGACTGGCCGTTGATCTTCATCCCGCAGGAGCCGCAGATCGCCGCCCGGCACGAGCAGCGGACCGAGAGCGAGCCGTCGTCGCGATCTTTGGCCTGCAGCAGGCCGTCGAGGACCGAGAGCGAGGGATCGAGGTCGACGTCGAACTCCTCCCAGTACGGGCCCTCGCCGGACTCCGGCTGGTAGCGGCGGACTTTCAGCGTGTAGGTGGCCATCAGTAAGTCCTCTCTTGCGGCTCCCACTGGGTGATCGTTACCTCGGAGTAGGAGATCTCCGGGCCGGCGTCGTTCAACTGCAGGTCGATGTGTTTGAGCCACTCCTCATCATTGCGCTCCGGGAAGTCCGTCCTGTACTGAGCGCCGCGGCTCTCCTTGCGCTCCAGCGCCGCGACGCAGGTGCACTCGGCGTTGTCGAGCATGTAGCCGAGCTCGATCGCGCCGAGCAGGTCCTGGTTGAAGACTGCCCCCTTGTCGTCGATGTAGGCGCTCTCGGCCTCCTCCTTGAGGCGACGGACTGTCTCCAGCGCTTCCTGGATCCCGGCCTCGTCGCGGAAGACGGCGACCTTTGCGTCCATCGTCGTGCCCAGCTCGAGCTTGATCTCCGAGACACGACGGCCCGAGCCCTTCTCACGGGCGGAGATCGCCTCGACCAGCGCCTGCTCGGCTTCCAGCACCGCCTTCGAGGGCCGCGAGCGGTCGATCCGCTTCGCCCGGGAGGCGGCGTCGGCGCCGGAGCGGCGGCCGAAGATCAGCGTGTCGAGCAGTGAGTTGGCGCCGAGTCGGTTGCCGCCGTGGACCGAGACGCAGGCGGTCTCGCCGGCGGCGTAGAGGCCGGGGATGTCGGTGCGACCGTCGACATCGGTCTTGACGCCACCCATCGTGTAGTGGTTGCCGGGCTTGATGTGGATCGGTTCGCGGGTGATGTCGACGCCGGCGAAGTCGCGACCGACGAGGACGATCTCGCGCAGCGCCTCGTGCACGCGCTTTTTCGGCACCACCGTGATGTCGAGGGCGACGGTCCCGTCGGGGAAGCCGCGCCCCTCGTTGATCTCGGTCTGCTCGGCGCGGGAGACGACATCGCGCGAAGCAAGCTCCATCTTGTTCGGCGCGTAGCGCTCCATGAAGCGCTCGCCCTTGGCATTGAGCAGGTGGGCGCCCTCGCCGCGGGCGCCCTCGGTGATCAAGAACCCCTTGCCCGCCAGCGTCGTCGGGTGGTACTGGATCATCTCCATGTCCATCAGCTTCGCCCCGGCCCGGTAGGCCATCGCGATACCGTCGCCGGTGCAGATCAGCGCGTTGGTGGTCGGCTTCCAGACCTGGCCGTTGCCGCCGCAGGCGAGGATCACCGACTTCGCCTCGAACAGCTCCATCGAGCCGTCGGCGATGTTGCGGGTGACGACGCCGCAGCACTCTCCCTGCTCGTCGAGGGCCAGCGCGGTGCAGAACCACTCCTCGTAGCGAGCGACCGAGTCGGCGTGCTTCATCAGCTGCTCGTAGAGGACGTGCATGATCGCCTGGCCGGTGATGTCGGCGACGTAATAGGTGCGCGCCGCGGAGGCGCCGCCGAAGGCGCGGGTGCCGAGTTTGCCTTCCTCGTTGCGGTGGAAGGTGACGCCGAGGTGCTCGAGGTGGAGGATCTCCTCCGGCGCCTCGCGGCACATGATCTCGACCGCGTCCTGGTCGCCGAGGTAATCGGAGCCCTTGATCGTGTCGAAGGCGTGCGACTCCCAGGAGTCGCCGGGGTTGAGCGCGGCGTTGATCCCACCCTGGGCGGCGTTCGAATGCGAGCGGACGGGGTGGACCTTGCTGACGATCCCCACCGAGACGCCCTGCTCAGCGGCCGCCAGGGCCGCTCGCTGTCCGGCGAGGCCGGCGCCGATCACCAGTACGTCGTGGGTTGGCACGGGCGCGGATCCTATAGTTGAGCCATGTTCGGCGGCGGCTCGATCACGCTCTTCCACGTGCGCGGCATACGCGTCGCCGTCGATTGGTCGTGGTTCTTCGTCCTCTTCCTCGTCATCTTCTGGCTCTCGAGCTTCTACGGCAACGTGCTCGGTGAGAGCTCCAGCTCCTCGGCCGCCTTCGGCCTCGCGGTGCTCAGCGCCGCCGGCTTCTTCGGCTCGATCGTCCTGCATGAGCTGGGACACGCCTTCGCCGCGCGACGCAACGGGATCGGCATCTCCAGCATCCAGCTCTGGATCTTCGGTGGCATGGCGCGGATGGACCGCGAATCGGAAAGCCCGGCCACCGAGTTCAAGGTCGCCGTCGCCGGTCCGCTGGTCACCTTCGCGATCGTCGTCGTCCTCACCGTGACCGGCCTGGTCGCGATCGGCTGGGAGGAGTTTCGCCGCTCGGCGCTGGTCGAGAGCGACACCGGCGTTTCCGGCGTCTGGGCGATGGTCGCCTGGCTCGCCTCGATCAACCTGCTCGTCCTCGTCTTCAACCTGCTTCCCGCCTTCCCGATGGACGGGGGCAAGATCGTTCGCGCGATCGCCTGGTGGCGGACCGGCGACCGCAACGCGGCAACCCGCTTCGCCGCCAACCTCGGCCGCGTCTTCGCCTACGTCTTCATCGGCGGCGGCCTGCTGTTGATCTTCAGCGGCGCCGTCTTCGCCGGCATCTGGCTGGCGATCATCGGCTTCATCGTCAACGGCTCGGCGCGGGCGGCGGCGATGCAGACGGCCCTCGGCGGGCCGATTTCACAGCTGGTCGTCGCCGACGTGATGGATCGCGAACCGGTCTCAATCCCTGGTGAGCTGAGCGTGGAACGAGCGCTGGACGAGTACTTCTTGCGCTACAGGTGGCCTTGGTTTCCAGTCGTGGACACCGCTCATCATTTCCTAGGGCTGGTCGTGCGCGACAAAGCGGACGAAGTGCCGGAGACCTCCCGCGCCACCTCCCACGTCTCCGATCTGCTCGAGCACGACGACGGCACCTTTCAGGTTCGCGACGACGCCCCTCTGGACTCACTGCTCGCCAATCGCGCCCTACGCCGCTTCGGCGCCGTGATGGCCGTGGACGCCGACGGCCGCCTCGCCGGCGTCATCACGGCTGAGCAGGTGGGCCGCGCCCTTCGAGACGCCTCACGCTAGAGGGAACGGGGCAGGGGTGGAGCGTCTTGTACTTTTCCGCACCTATCCCCTCGGCGAGAGCCGCCCTACTTAGAGGCGGAATAAGTTAAGCGGAACCCCTGCCCCGTTCCCTCTACTGAGGGCGGTGGCGAGCGATGATGCGGCTGAAGTCGGTGCCGGCCGGCAGCGTGCCGAAGGCATGGCCCCAGTCGCCCGAGAGGCGGGAGGCGCAGAAGGCGTCGGCGACGGCGGGGTCGCCGTAGCGGACGAGCAGGGAGGCCTGCAGGGCGATCGCCATCTTCTCGACGATGCGGCGTGCGCGCTCCTGGATCGTGTCTATATCTCCGGGGATCTCGTCGCGGAGGGAGGAGACGTAAGCGTCCAGCTTGGGTTCGGCTCCAGCGCCCTCCATCACCTCGGTGAAGAAAGCGTCGACAGAGGCCGGGTTCTTCACCATCCCTCGCAGCACGTCGAGGCACTGGACGTTGCCCGAGCCCTCCCAGATCGAGGCCAGCGGCGCCTCGCGGTAGAGGCGCGGCATGCCCGATTCCTCGACGTAGCCGTTGCCACCCAGACACTCGAGGCACTCGACCGCATGCGAGGGCGCGCGCTTGCAGAGCCAGTACTTGAGCACCGCGTTGGAAAGACGGCGGAACTCGAGCGCCTCCGTGTCGCCCGCCGCGACCTCGTCGTAGGAGCGGGCGAGGCGCATCGCGGCGATGGTCGCCGCCTCGGACTCGACGCAGAGGTCGGCGAGCACGTTGCGCATCAGCGGCTGGTCGATCAGCTCCTTGCCGAAGGCGGCGCGGTGCGCGGTGTGGTTGAGGGCCTGCACGACGCCTGCCCGGTAGCCGCAGGCGGTGCCGATCACGCAGTCGAGGCGGGTGTGGTTGACCATCTCGATGATCGTCGGCACGCCGCGCCCCTCCTCGCCGACCATGCGCGCCCAGGCGCCGCGGAACTCGACCTCGCTGGAGGCGTTGGAACGGTTGCCGAGCTTGTCCTTGAGCCGCTGGATGTGGAAGGCGTTGCGCTCGCCGTCCGGCGTCCAGCGCGGCATCAGGAAGCAGGAGATCCCCGACTCGGTCTGGGCGAGGACGAGGAAGGCGTCGCACATAGGCGCCGAGCAGAACCACTTGTGGCCGACCAGCTCGTACTCGGCGCCGGGCCCACCGCCGTTCAGCGGGGTCGCCGTCGTCGTGTTGGCGCGCACATCCGAGCCGCCCTGCTTCTCGGTCATCGCCATTCCGCAGAGGGCGCCGCTCTTGCGCTCGGCGGGTAGGGAGCGCTCGTCGTAGTCGAGCGAGAGGAAGCGGTCCTCCCACTCGGCGGCCAGCTCGGGCTGCTTGCGCAGCGCCGGGATCGCCGAGTAAGTCATCGAGATCGGGCAGCCGACGCCACTCTCTGCTTGCATCAGCAGCATGAACATCGCCGCGCGGGCGACGTGGGCGCCGATCCCCGGTTCGCGCCAGGGCGAGGCGTGCAGGCCGTTGCCGATGCCGATCCGCATCAGCTCGTGCCAGGAGACGTCGAACTCGACCTCGTCGATCCGGTTGCCGTAGCGGTCGTGCGTGCGCAGCTCCGGCTTGCGCTCGTTGGCCTCGAAGCCCCAGCGGATTGTCTGTCGTGAGCCGCAGATCGCGCCCAGCTCGCGGGCTTTGTCCTCGGCCCACTCGGCGCCCTCGCGACGCAGCGCCTCCTTCAGCGGCTCGTCCGCGTCGAAGGGGTTGTAGTCCTCGAGCGGCGAGGCCTGGTTGAAGACCTCGTGGGTTGCGGAGGAACGACGCTCGACGGTGGCCATCGCGACTGATTGTGCCAGCCCATCGGTAGCATCGCGCGCCGCATGGCGAAAATCCCAGTCAAGAACCCGATCGTCGAGCTCGACGGCGACGAGATGACCCGCATCATCTGGTCGTTCATCAAAGAGCAGTTGATCCTCCCCTACCTCGACCTCGAGCTGATCTACTTCGACCTCGGCATCGAGAGCCGCGACGCGACGCGCGACCAGATCACGGTCGACGCGGCGAACGCGATCAAGCAACACGGCGTCGGCGTCAAGTGCGCGACGATCACCCCGGACGAGGCCCGCGTCGAAGAGTTCGGCCTGCAGGAGATGTACCGCTCGCCGAACGGCACGATCCGCAACATCCTTGGCGGCGTCATCTTCCGTGAGCCGATCGTGATCTCCAACATCCCGCGCCTCGTGCCGGGCTGGACGAAGCCGATTGTGATTGGCCGCCATGCCTTCGGTGACCAGTACCGCGCTACCGATACGGTGATCCCCGGCGAGGGGACGCTGACCCTGACCTACACGCCCAAAGACGGCTCCGAGCCGGTCGAGCTGGAGGTGTACGACTTCCCTGGATCGGGAATCGCGATGGCGATGTACAACCTCGACGATTCGATTCGAGATTTCGCCCGCGCATCGATGCGTTACGGGCTCGACCGTGGCTATCCCGTCTATCTCTCGACCAAGAACACGATCCTCAAGCGCTATGACGGACGCTTCAAGGACCTCTTCGCCGAGGTCTACGAGAGCGAGTTCAAGTCCGACTTCGAGGCGGCCGGGCTCACCTATGAACACCGCCTGATCGACGACATGGTCGCCGCCGCACTGAAGTGGGAGGGCGGCTATGTGTGGGCCTGCAAGAACTACGACGGCGACGTGCAGTCCGACACCGTCGCCCAGGGCTTCGGCTCGCTCGGGCTGATGACCAGCGTGCTGATGAGCCCCGACGGCAAGACCGTCGAGGCCGAGGCCGCGCACGGCACCGTCACCCGTCACTACCGCCAGCATCAACAGGGCAAGCCGACTTCGACCAACCCGATCGCCTCGATATTCGCCTGGACCCGTGGCCTCGCTGCACGCGGTCGGCTCGACGACACGACCGAGGTGTCGCGTTTCGCGGAGACGCTCGAGCGCGTTTGCATCGAGACCGTAGAAGGCGGGCGCATGACGAAAGACCTCGCCCTGCTCGTCGGTTCCGACCAGGAGTACCAGACGACGCAGGAGTTCCTCGCCTCTATCGACGAAGGTCTTCAGCGGGCGATGTCCTAGCTTCCCCCCAAACCGAAAGGAAATTCCGTGAGCACCCCCGTGAAAGTCACCGTCACCGGCGCCGCCGGACAGATCGGCTACGCGCTTCTCTTCCGCATCGCCAGCGGTCAGATGCTCGGCCCTGACACGCCGGTCGAGCTGAGCTTGCTGGAGATCCCCGACGCAGTGAAAGCGGCTGAGGGTACGGCGATGGAGCTGGATGACTGCGCGTTTCCACTGCTGCGCAGGATCGACATCTTCGACGATCCGAAGGCGGCCTTCGACGGTTGCAACGTCGGCCTATTGGTCGGCGCTCGTCCGCGTGGGCCCGGCATGGAGCGCTCCGACCTGCTCGAGGCCAACGGTGGCATCTTCAAGCCGCAGGGGGAAGCGATCGCCGCCGGCGCGGCAAGCGACGTGCGGGTGCTGGTCGTTGGCAACCCGGCCAACACCAACTGTCTGATCGCGATGTCCAATGCCGACGGCGTGCCGCGCGAGCGCTTCACTGCGATGATGCGCCTCGATCACAATCGGGCGATCGCGCAGGTGGCAAACAAACTCGGCAAGCAGGTCGCTGACGTCACCAACATGACGATCTGGGGGAATCACTCGACCACGCAGTACCCCGACCTGGTCAACGCCAAGGTCAATGGCGATAGCGCTTGGGACGCGGTTGACGACGAGGCATGGATCGCGGATGAGTTCATCCCCCGTGTTGCCAAGCGCGGGGCAGCGATCATCGAGGCGCGCGGCGCTTCCAGTGCCGCTTCAGCGGCCAATGCGGCCATCGACCACGTTCGCGATTGGGTGCTGGGTACGCCGGAGGGAGACTGGGTGTCGATGGGCGTGCCCACCGACGGTTCGTATGGAGTCGATGCGGGAATCGTCGCTGGGCTCCCATGCAAGTGCAGTGGAGGCGAGTGGTCGGTCGCCGAGGGACTCGAGATTCCCGAGTTCTCCCGCGCCCGAATTGACGCCAGCGCCGCCGAGCTTCGCGAGGAGCGCGAGGCCGTTAGCGGGCTCGGTCTCGTCTAGCGGGCATGAAAAAGCCGGCCTCTCGAGAGGCCGGCTTTTTCGCTACCAAAAGACTTGCTAGGCGGGGTGGTATTCCCGCCCCTTCTTCTTGACCCGTCCCTCTTTCTCGAGTTCACCGAGAACCCGGTAGAGGTAGTTGGGTTTGATTTTCATTGCCTTGGCGATCTCCGAGGCGCTGATCCCAGGGCTTTTTTCCACCAGGGCCACCGCCTGGTCGGCACGGGTGCCGCCGCGACGTCGCCGGCGTTTGCGCGGTGCCGAGGCAGCTTTGGGGGGACGACCCGGACCACGACGGCCACTCCCGGGGGGTCGGCCAGGGCCTCGGCGGGTTACTTTGCCGCCAAGCTCGCTCAGTGCGCGCTCGAGGCGCTTGCGCTCCTCGTCGAGCTCCGCAAGCCGTTTCCTGACCAGGTCAAGAGCCTCGTCGAGTACGTTGCTGGTGCTGGGCATTTCCTTCCTTTCAAAACCCGGTGCGTTGTCGCACCGATTCGTCAGCTACTGGGAGTGTGGCAGAGTCACAGTGAAGGTGACGATTCATTTAGTCAAATTCAACCCGGTAGCTCTGGCCATTTAGATGACCAAGACAGCGATAGCGCTCACACCGTGCGTTCCGCTTGGCGCTCGGTCGTAATTCTTACGACTTTTCGAGCGAGCCCTACCCGCTCCATTGCACCAATAAACAAAGCCGAGATGTCCACCTCGTGACGCCGCAGCCCATGAACGGCCGAGCGGGGAAAGGCATGGTGGTTGTGATGCCAGGACTCTCCGAGCGAGGGGATAGCCAGCCAAAACACGTTCGTAGAGCGATCGTCGGTGTCGAAACGCCTGTTGCCGAAGAAGTGGCAGACGGAGTTGACACTCCAAGTCACATGATGCACAAAGAAAATTCGGACCAGGCCTCCCCAGAGCAGCGCGGTCGCCGCTCCTGCGACTGTTCCGGTTACGGCGTAGCCGGCAAGCGCAGGAATCGCAAGGCTGGCGAAGACGAGGGGGACGAAATTTCGCGCGATTGTGCGCATGCCGGGGTCCTCATAGAGGTCTGGCGCGTAGCGCCGCCAGTCGGCCCTCCCCTGGGTCGACATGAGCCAGCCCGAGTGGGCGTGCCAGAGGCCGGCGAGGACGCCCCGCATTCCCTCGCCGTGTCCCACGTGAGGACTGTGTGGGTCGCCCTCGGCGTCGGTGTGGGCGTGGTGCTTGCGGTGGTCCGCGACCCAGGAGATGACCGGTCCCTGCACGGCCATGGAGCCGAGCACGGCGAAGGTGTACTCGAGCGGCTTCGAGGTCTGGAAGGAGCGATGCGTGAGCAGTCGGTGGAAGCCGACCGTGATCCCGATCGCGGTCAGCAGGTACATCGTGGCTGCGATCGTGAGGTCGGAAGCACCGACGAGGTCGTTCCAGAACAGGACGACCGCCGCCAACGCGGCGAGGAAGGGGACGACCACGGCGCCCAGGTTGACGGCCTTCTCGGCACGGCCCATCTCCGCCATCGCAACGCAGCCTAGGCGTTGTCTGAAGACAATAATTAGACTGATGACAAGTTTTCAAGGATGATTATTATCAGTTGAATGATAAATTCATTGGACAAAGAGCCTTGGCGGGGCCTGGGGTCCTCGATCGCCGACGTGATCGACCCCGAGCTGGAGGCGATCACGGAGGAGATCCTCGAGACGATCGCCGCCGAGGTGCCCGAGTACGCGCGGCCGCTGGAGGGAGCATTCGGCCGCGGGATACGGCGAGGCGTCGGCGAGGCGCTGAGCCAGTTCGTCACCCTGATTCGCGACCCCGACGCCGGTCGTGAGCTGGGGCGCGAGGTCTACGTCGCCCTCGGGCGCGGTGAGCTGAAACAGGGCCGCACGCTCGATTCCCTGCAGGCTGCCTACCGCGTGGGCGCGAGGGTCGCCTGGAGGCGCCTCGCCCGCGCCGGCCGCCAGGCGCGGCTCGACTCCGAGCAGCTCAGCCTCCTGGCAGAGGCGATCTTCGCTTACCTGGACGAGCTCTCCGCCGACTCGGTCGAGGGCTACGCGGAGGCGCAGTCGGAGATCGCCGATCTGCGCCGGCATCGCGAGCGCGAGTTGGTCGAGCTGCTGATGCGAGACCCGCCGCCGGCGGAGGCCGATGTGCGTGCCGCTGCCAAAGCGGCGGGCTGGAAGTTGCCACGCAGTCTCGCCGCTCTCGCCTGCGCCGAGGCCGACCTTCCGCAGCTGTCGCGGCGGTTGCCCTCCGATGTGCTCTCCGCCGAGCTCGATCACAGTGGTTGCGTCCTGGTCCCCGATCCCGACGGACCGGGCCGGCGGCCCGAAATCGAGCGGGCGACCGGCGACGTCGTCGCGGCGCTCGGGCCGACCGGCGGGCTGGACCGAGTGCGAGAGTCTTGGCAGCTCGCCCGGTCGATGCTGCGCGCGGTCGACTCCGGCGCCCTCGAATCGACCGGCCTCGCCCGTGCAAGCGATCGCCTCGGCGACCTTCTTTTGTTCGAGAGCCGAGCCCTGGTCGACCACATTGCCGACGAGCGGCTCGCGCCGCTCGACTCGCTCACCTCGGGCGCGCGCACCCGAATGGCGGAAACGGCGCTCTCCTACATTCGCCACCGCGGCAACGCGGTGGCGATGGCCGCGGACCTGCACCTGCACCCCCAGACCGTGCGCTACCGGCTGCCGCGACTGCGTGAACTGTTCGGGGACGCGCTCGAGGACCCTGATGCCCGCTTCGAGCTGGAGATCGCGCTGCGGGCGCGCCGCTAGTCGCTGCGACGTCGCCGCGGCAGGGTGCGGAAGACGGCGTCCCAAATCGGCGAGGAGACGCCGAAGCCGTAGCGATGGTCCTGGAAGTGGTGGCGCATGTGCTGCTCGCGCAGGCGCTTGCCGAGGTCGGACTTGGGCACGAAGTGGTGCACGTAGTAATGGGTGTAGTCGTAGGCGAGGTAGCCGGCGATGAAGCCGCCGAAGAGCGGGTAGGCCGCGGGTACGCCGAAGATCAGGGCGAAGGCGAAGAAGAAGAGCGCGGCGAGTGGGATCGCCACCGCCGGCGGCATCACCAGCCGCAACTTGTCGTTGGGGTGGTCGTGGTGGATGCCGTGGATGATGAAGTGCATGCGCCGCCCGAAGGCGTTGTCCGGCTCCCAGTGGAAGACAAGGCGATGCAGCCAGTACTCGGTCAGGGTCCATATCCCGATGCCGGCAGCGCTCAGGCCCACGAGCTGCAGCGCTCCGTAGCCGCGGTCGGCGCCGAGCCACTCCATCGCGATGACGACGGGCACGAAGATGAGCGCCGGGATCGCGGGATGCACCCGGGAGAAGAAGTTGAAGAAGTCGCTCTCGAACAGCTGTGGGGATGCCGAGAGCTTCTCGGTACGGCTGGGGGAGTCCATCCAGGGGGATGGTAGCGACGGACAGACCCGCCTTCCGCAAGACGCGGGGAACTTGTAACGGCTCTGTGTCAAAGAGGTTGCGCTTTGCGGAATTGAGGCGCACGAAAGGCGCACGGAATTGCCAACATCGCCCTCGTGCCGCGCAAGCCCAAGCCTCCGACCTGCGACGACTGCTACTTCCGCCGCAACATGCTCTGCGCGCTCGAGCTCGAGGAGCCCTGCACCACCTTTCGTCCTAACCGCCCCGAGGGGCTCGTGCCGCCGAAGCAGCCCGTGCTGCTGATGCGGCCACCGCGCTGGGCCGCCCAGAACGCTTAGGCGCCCGCCAAGAGCGCTGGTTAATGTTCTGGCCCATGCCGGAGCGGGACCTATACGCGTGGGCGCGGACCACGTACGTCAGCCGAAGGAGCAGGGGGTTTACTCCGAACGTGGACGTGTACTACTGCGGTGATCCGCAGCGGGCGGTGGTCAAGGTCGATTTGGCTGGCGTCAAGTTGGACGAGGTCGGGATCGAGGTGAGCGGGCGGCAGATCGCGATCATGGGAGAGCGGCACGTGCAGGAGACGGAAGGGCGCGTCTACCAGCAGGTCGAGATCGAGTCGGGGCCGTTTCGCCGGGTCGTCGAGCTCCAGGTCGACGTCGATGCGGAGAGGGCGACGGCCAACTACGAAGACGGCGTGTTGCGGATCGACCTGCCGTTGCGCGACCCGTCCGAGACGACCCGCCGCGTCCCGATCGGAAGAGAGTGATGGAGGGGAGCCCGGTGCTCGAGGTGGTCGAGTCGCCGCTCGACGCCGAGGACGCGATCCGCGCCAGCGAACCATTGCCCGACGCGCTGCCGGTCCTGCCTCTGCGCGAGACGGTCACCTTTCCCGAGACGCTGACCCCGCTCGCCGTCGGCCAGGAGCGCTCGATCAAGCTGGTCAACGACGTGCTCGGTGCCAACCGGATGCTGGCGATGGTCGCTGCCCGCGACCCCGAGAACGAGGAGCCGGGCCCCGACGGCCTCTACGACGTCGGCGTCGTCGGCGTCGTCGCCCGCATGCTCAAGGTACCCGACGGGACGTTGCGCATCCTCGTCCAGGGCACCCAGCGGGTGAAGCTGGGCCCCTACGTGGCCGAGGAGCCTTACCTGGTGGCGCGTATTGCCGAGCTTCCCGACGTGGTCGAGGACGGAACCGAGCTGGAGGCGCTGACCCGCAACGTGCAGCGAACCTTCTCGGAGATCATCGAGCAGATTCCCTACCTGCCCGAGGAGCTGCAGATGGCGGTCGCCAACATCGACGACGCGGCGGCGCTCGCGCACCTGATCGGCGGTGCTCTTCGCATCAGCACCGAGGAGAAGCAGGAGCTGCTCGAGGAGGTCAACGTCGTCGCCCGCCTGCGGCACCTCTCGCAGATCCTCGCCCGCGAGCTCGAGGTCGTCCAGCTCGGCACCCAGATCCAGTCGCAGGTCCAGTCGGAGATCGACAAAGGCCAGCGCGAGTTCTTTCTGCGCCAGCAGATGAAAGCGATCCAGGACGAGCTCGGCGAGGGCGACGAGCAGCAGGCGGAAGTCAACGAACTGCGCGAGAAAATCGAGCAGGCGGGCCTGCCCGAGCACGCGCGCAAAGCCGCCGACCGCGAGCTGGCGCGGCTCGAGAAGCTGCCGCCTGCCGCCGCCGAGCACGGCGTCATCCGCACCTACCTGGAGTGGATGGTCGAGCTGCCTTGGTCGACTGAGACCGAGGACAACCTCGACATCGGTCACGCACGCGAGGTGCTCGATGCCGACCACTACGACCTGGAGAAAGTCAAGGACCGCATCCTCGAGTACCTGGCCGTTCGCAAGCTGAAGCCGGACTCGCCCGGTCCGATTCTCTGCTTCGTCGGCCCGCCCGGCGTCGGCAAGACCAGCCTCGGCCGTTCGATCGCCAAGTCGCTCGGTCGCAAATTCGAGCGGATCTCGGTCGGTGGGGTGCGTGACGAGGCCGAGATCCGTGGCCATCGCCGCACCTACATCGGCGCGATGCCGGGGACGATCGTGCGCGCCCTGCGCGACGCCGGTTCGCGTAACCCCGTCTTCATGATCGACGAGATCGACAAGATGGGCGCCGACTTCCGCGGCGACCCCGCCTCGGCAATGCTCGAGGTTCTCGACCCGGCGCAGAACGACTCCTTCCGCGACCACTACCTCGACCTCGAGTTCGACCTCTCCGAGGTGCTCTTCATCGCCACCGCCAACGTGCTCGACACGATCCCCATTCCGCTGCAGGACCGGATGGAGACGATCGAGCTGGCCGGCTACACGCTCGACGAGAAGAAGCACATCGCCCGCAAGTACCTCGTGCCGCGACAGATCGAGGCCAACGGGCTGAAGCCCTCGCAGATCGAGTTCGCCGACCCGGCTCTGGTTGCGGTGATCGAGGAGTACACGCGCGAGGCGGGGGTGCGCAACCTCGAGCGACAGGTCGGCACGATCTGTCGCAAAGTCGCCCGCGAAGTCGCCGAGGGCAAGGGCAACGGCAAGGTGAAGATCTCGGCCAAGCGAGCTCGCGAGCTGCTCGGTCGCCGCCGCTTCTTCGCCGAGCAGCGGCGTCGTACGAAGGTCCCGGGGGTGGCGACCGGCCTCGCCTGGACGCCGACGGGAGGCGACGTCCTCTTCATCGAGGCGACGGCGATGCCAGGGAGTGGCAAGTTGACGATTACCGGCCAGCTCGGCGACGTGATGAAGGAGTCGGCGCAGGCCGCCCTCTCCTACGTGCGCGGCCACTGGCGCGAGCTGGCGCCGGAGCTCGACGACGAGTGGTTCGCCGGGCACGACATCCACATCCACGTTCCGGCTGGCGCTGTTCCCAAGGACGGCCCCTCGGCGGGGGTGGCGATGACCGTTGCTCTCGCCTCTTTGGTCAGCGGCCGCCACGTTCGCAACGATGTGGCGATGACCGGCGAGGTGACGCTTACCGGCCAGGTGCTGCCGATCGGCGGCTTGAAGGAGAAGTCGCTGGCCGCCCAGCGAGCGGGCATAAAACGCGTCCTCGTCCCCGAGCGCAACGAGGGGGACGTCGCCGAGATCCCCGAGCACGAGCGCAGCGAGCTCGAGTTCGTCTACGTCGACGAGGTCTCGAAGGCGATCGAAGCGGCGCTCGCTCCCTAGTCGGATGGAGGCGGCCGGAGCGCTCCGCAGGGGCGGCCTCTCGACTTACCGGGAGGCCTTGGGCGAGATGGTGCGAGCCCGTTCTCGCACCTTTTGGATCGTCGCCGGCCTGACCACGCTCGCCACTGCAGTCCGCTTTGCGACGCTTGGCCTGCAGAGCTATCACCACGACGAGGTCGTCACCGCCAGTCGCATCCTTTCCGGCAACTTCGGACAGGCAATGGACGCGGTCGGCTACAGCGAGTCGGCGCCGCCGCTCTACTACGCGTTGGCCTGGCTATGGACCCAGGTAACCGGCACGGGAGAGTTCGGGTTGCGCTCGTTCTCGGCGTTGGCCGGGGTCGCCACCGTCCCCATTGCCTACTGGATTGGCGCCGAATTGCGCGGGCGACGGACCGGGATTGCGGCCGCGGCCCTGGTCGCCGTCAACCCGATGCTCGTCTGGTACTCACAGGAGGCCCGTGCCTACGCACTCTTTTCCCTGCTTGCCGCCATCTCGTTCCTCTATTTCCTCCGCGCCCTCCGGCCCGTAGACGTGCCTCCAGTTAGAGGCCGCTATCAATACTCAACTGGAGGCGGGTCCCGGGATGTGGTGCTGTGGGGGGTCTTCTCCGGGCTGGCACTGGCGACTCACTACTTCACCTTCTTCCCGGTTGCGGTGGAGGCGTTGTGGCTGCTGCGCCGCCGCGGTCGTGAGTCGGTGCCGGGGCTCGCGATCGTCGCCGCAGCGGGGCTGTTGCTGGCGCCGCTGCTCATCAACCAGATGTCCTACGAACACGCCGATTGGATCTCCAACTTCACGCTTGGGCACCGCCTCGGGGAAACCGGCGTGACCTTCATGGTGGGAGAGACGGGAGACGTGATCGCCCAGCCCGAGCACCTGTTGCCAGCCGCGATTCCTGCCCTGCTTTCGCTTGCCACGTTGGCGCTCGTCCTTCTGCGCGGCGAGCGTCCCGAGCGCTGGGCGGCCGCCGTTCCGTTTGCGATCGCGGTCGCGACCGTGACGATTCCGGCGACCCTCGGCCTGCTCGACCCTGGCAAGGACTACGTCCTTGCCCGCAATCTGCTGCCCGCCGTGGTTCCGCTGCTGGCGGCGATCGCCGTGGGTCTGACGCTGCGCCATGCACGCCGTCTGGGCATGGTCCTCGCGACTGCCCTCGTCGCCTACTGGCTCGCCTTCTCGATTTGGGCAAGCGTCTCCCCGGCCCTGCAGCGGCCGGACTGGGACTCCGTCGCGGCCCACCTCGGCGAACCGCGCCAGCCGCGTGCGATAGTCACCTGGGTCGTCGGCGAGGCACCGCTGCGCGACTACCTCTCGACCGGCGCATATCAAGTGGTTCCCTCGGATGGCTACGACTGGATGGTCGGCGAAGTCGACTTCGTCTCCAACGGCGCCGTGCCGCCGCCGCCGCGCCGCCTGCTCGGCCCGGGAATGCGCGAAGCCGGCTACGAACAGGTCGGCCGTCTCTACATCCGTCGCTACGAGCACGAAGGCCCCGGCCTGGTGCCGCTGCGCCTGAGCCTAGCTCGCACCGCCGACCTCGACTTCCGCTCCAATGGCGTCCTCCTGGACGGCATCGGCCCCAGATGACCGGGTAGAACAAAGGGAGTTATTCTGAATTCCCCGAAAGAAGCCAGCGAGGAGAGGGCATGAGCAAGACACGTACCAGCCAGGCCGCCGACATCTATTCGACCGCGCGCGACAACCCCTACGTGCAGCGCTTGATCGAGGACGAAGAACTGCGCGACAGCCTCAAGAAGGCCTTCGACGCGGCGCGCCATGCCTACTCGCGTGCCAGTGGCAACGGTGGTGCGGTCAAGGCGGTGACCAGCGACAAGAAGGTGCAGAAGGACCTGCGGGTCGCCGCTGAGAGCCTGCGCGACGCCTCCGAGGCGCTGCGGGCACCGCGCAAGAAGCGCAAGAGCAAGCTTGGCCGCCTCGTTCTCCTCGCTCTGGTCGGCGCCGGGCTGGCGCTGATCTTCAGCGAGGACGCTCGCAAGACCGTCCTCGACGCCCTCTTCGGCGCCGAGGAGGAGTTCGAGTACACCAGCACGACGAGCATCAACGGCTCCTGATTTGGAGGCTGCAGCAAAGCCGCGCGAGCTGAGCGGCGAGAAGGCTCAGCGCATCGTCGATGCGATGCGCGAGAGCGTCGCCAAGCGCGGCGCCGCGGGCTCGACCTTCGAGCACGTCGCCCGCGAGGCGGGAGTCAGCCGCGGCCTGCTCCACTACTACTTCGGGACCAAGGAGCGCCTGCTGGTCGAGGTCGTTCGCCGCGACGCCGAGATCCGCGTCGCCCGGCTAGACGAGCCGCTGGCCCAGGCGAAGAGCGTGGACGACGTGATCGACGTCCTCGTCTCCAGCCTCACCGACATGATCGAGAACGAGCCCGGCTTCTTCCTCCTCCTCTATGAGCTGTTCAGCGCCGGACGACGCAATCCCGAGATTCGCCATGAGGTTGGCCAGCTCTTCGAGCGCACCCGCTCACACGTCGCCGAGGTGCTGGAGGCGAAGGATCGCGAGGGCGTGCTCAAACTCCGCCACGACGCCGAGGCGATCGTCTCCTATCTCTTCGCGGTTGGAGACGGCTTCGCCCTGCAGGCGCTCTCCGACCCGGACCGCGACTACGGCGACGGCCTCGCCGCCGGCGTCGCCGCGGCGCGTTTCCTGCTCGGCTCCGAGTAGCCGGAGAGTGACGCCATTCACAGACGAGCCGCGGCTCGTCCGGAAGGCTGGCTGGGCAGCCAATGCGCGACTTCATGGTCAAACTCGCCAGGTTCCTCGCCCGCCGCCGGCGCTGGGTGCTGGCCGGTTGGATCGCGGTCTTGGCGCTCGCCCTGCCGATTGCCTCGCACCAGACCGACCACCTCACTGGGGGCGGCTTCGACGTTCCCGGCAGCCAGTCGAAGGCGGTCAGCGACGCGCTGCAGGAAAGCTTCGCCTCCAAGACAGGCGGGATCGTCGTGGCGCTGCGGGCGGAGGCCGGCGCCAGCCGGGCTGATCGCGCGGCGGCGGTCGCCCGCGTGCGCCGCGCGGTTGCCGGGCTCGACGAAGTGACCCTGCCGGCGGCGACCGCCCGGCAGGCGGAGGTCGCCCTGCGACGGACCGGGACGGCGCTGCTGCCACTTGACAGCGAACAGTCGGCCGATCGCCAGACCGACTCTGCCGGGACCCTGCGCGAAGAGCTCGACCCCGGTACCGCGCAGGCAGGCGTGACGACCTACCTCGCGGGGCAGCCGACCGTCTGGGCCGGCATGCAGGAGCTCTCGAAGAAGGACCTCGCCAAAGCCGAGGCCGGTGGCTTCCCGATCGTCGCGATCATCCTCCTCGTCGTCTTCGGTTCGCTCGCCGCCGCGGTTCTGCCGCTGGCTCTCGGTTTCGTCAGCGTGATCGTCACCGGCGCACTGATCTACTTCATCTCGCTGCAGATGGAGACTTCGGTCTTTGTCACCAACATGGCCTCGATGATCGGCATCGGGGTGGCGATCGATTACTCGCTCTTCATCCTCGCCCGTTATCGCGAGGAGCGCGGCCGTGGCCGCGAGCCCGATGACGCGCGAGCCGAGGCACTGGCCACCTCCGGCCTGGCCGTCACCTTCTCCGGCCTGGCCGTGATCGTCTCCCTCGCCGGCCTCTGGATGGTCCACAACCAGGCATTGCGCTCGATGGCGCTCGGTGCGATGGTCGTCGTTGCCGTCTCGATCCTCACCGCGACGACCCTGCTGCCGGTGCTGATCTCGATGCTCGGCGACCGCGTTCTGCCCGGCGGGATAGTCGCCAAGGTGCTGAATATTTTCCGCCTGCGGCGGAAAGCCGCCACCTCCTCTGCTCCCGCGGAGGCCAAAAGAGTCAGAGATGGATTGGCCTCCGCTCCCGCGTCCGGGGGTGGCGGCATAGCGCCCGATGCGTTCTGGGCTAGGTGGACCTCGCGGGTGATGGCCCGTCCCTGGGTCGCCGTGATCGGGACCTCCGCCGTTCTGCTGACGCTGGCGATCCCGCTGCTCTCGATCGAAACGGGGACCGAGGCGCTCTCTCAGTTCCCGAAGGACAGCGACGTGCGCGTCGGCAACGAACTGGTGTCCAAGCAGATTGGAGGCGGCACCGATCCGATCCAGGTCGTCGCCGACTTCGGCTCGGACAGCGTCGTCCCCGGCGACCGCGCCGCGGTGGCTGGCTTGGCCCGCTCACTTGCCGCAACCCCCGGCGTCAGCGCTGTCGCCCGACCCGACTACGTCGGCGGCAGCGTCCTGATCCAGGCGACCCCGAGCACGCCGAGCGAGTCCGACGCCACACGTGCGCTGGTCGATCGCCTGCGCGACACCGTGATCCCGGCGGCGCCACTGAGCCGCCTCGCCCGGATCGACGTCGGTGGCGAGACCGCTCGCAGCAGCGACGCCCGCGCACAGATCAGCGGCTCGATGTGGAAGATCATCGCCTTCGTCCTCGCGCTCAGCTTCCTCGTCCTGATGGTGATGCTGCGCTCGCTGGTGCTGCCGCTGAAGGCTGTGCTGATGAACCTGCTCTCGATCGGCGCCGCCTTCGGCGTCCTGGTTGCCGTTTTCCAGTGGGGCTGGTTCGACAGCCTGTTCGGCTTCGAAAGCCAGGGGGCCCTGGACACGATCAACGTGCCGCTGATCTTCGCCATCGTCTTCGGCCTCTCGATGGACTACGAGGTCTTTCTCATGTCGCGCATCCGCGAGCGCTACATGGTGCACGGGGACAACGAGCGCGCGGTCGCGGAGGGCCTCGCGAGCAGCGCCCGCACGATCTCCTCGGCGGCGCTGATCATGGCCTGCGTCTTCGCCGTTTTCGTCCTCACCGGCGTCCCCTCGATCAAGGAGCTGGGGATGGGCTGTGCGGTGGCGATTGCGCTCGACGCGACGCTCGTCCGCCTGATCCTCGTGCCTGCTGCGATGAAGCTCTTCGGCGACTGGAACTGGTGGATGCCCTCCTGGCTCGACCGCGCCCTCCCCGACCTCAGCTTCGAGGGCGGCGAGCCCGAGCCCGAGCTGACCTGAATAGGCTGTCGCCATGAACGACGATCTCGCCTTCGCGGGAGCGGCGAGGCAGGCGGAGATGGTGCGGTCAGGCGAGGTTTCGCCGACCGAGCTGGTGCAGCTCTACCTCGACCGCATCGCGCGCATCGACCCGCAGCTGAATGCCTTCCGCAAGGTTCTCGCCGAGAAAGCATTGCTCGAAGCGCAGCAGGCCGAGGCGCGGCTGAAAGCGGGGGAGGAACGACCGCTGCTCGGCGTCCCGATCGCGATCAAGGATGAAGTCGCGGTCGCCGGCGAGGTGAGGACGTTCGGCACCGATGCCTTCGACGAGCCCGCGAGGGAGGACTGCGAGATGGTGCGGCGGCTGCGCGAGGCGGGCGCGATCGTGATCGGCCTCACCCTGCTCCCCGAGATGGCGATCTGCGGCTTCACCGAGTCGGCGACCTTTGGGGTCACCCGCAACCCCTGGGACCAGCAGCGCAGCCCGGCCGGTTCCAGCGGCGGTTCTGCAGCGGCGGTGGCGGCGGGCCTGGTCCCGATCGCCTCGGCGGGAGACGGCGGCGGCTCGATTCGCCTGCCCGCCGCGTCCTGCGGACTCTTCGGCCTGAAGCCCTCGCGGGGACGGATCTCGTTTGCGCCCGGGCTCGAATACTGGAATGGACTGGCCGTGCTTGGCTGCGTCAGTCGCACGGTCGAGGACACTGCGCTCTGGCTGGACATCACCTCCGGCGGCTCTCGGGAGCAGGGAGCACCGCCTCCCCCCGAGCGCCCCTTCCTCGAGTCGGCGAAGACGTCACCCGGCAATCTGCGCGTCGCCTACTCGACGCTTGCGCCGCGCGCTGCCGCGCCGCCGACCGTCGACCGGGTGGTCAAGGACGCCGTCGACGATGCGGCCGGGCTTCTGCGCTCTCTCGGGCACGAGGTGACGCAACGAGATCCAGATTGGGGTGGGATCGGCAACAACATCACGCCGCGCTTCCTGCGCGGCGTCTCGGACACGGTGGGCGAAGTGCCGCATCCCGAGCGGCTGGAAAGGCGCACGCGAGGCTTCGGCCGCCTCGGGCGTTACCTCCCCGGTGGCCTCTTCGAGCGCGCGATGCGCGGGCGCGAGATCGACGCCGCCCGCGTCAACGCCCTCTTCGACTCCTTCGACGTCCTGGTCACGCCGGTGATGGGCGGCACCGCGATCCCGATCCGCCACTGGGAGGGTAAGAGCGCTCTGCGCACGGCGGTTGGCATGGGCCGCTTCTATCCCTACTGCATCCCTTGGAACCACCTCGGCAACCCGGCGATGTCGGTACCGATGGGCTTTGCCAGGGACGGTTTGCCTCTGGCCGTCCAGATCGTCGGCCGCCCGGGCGACGAGGCCACCCTCCTCTCGCTTGCCGCCCAGCTCGAGGCCGAGCGGCCCTGGGCGGGCGAGCGTCCTCCCGTTTCATAGCCGAACGCCCGCCGCGTTTCCGCGACGGGCGTTCGGGTGACTGCGATTACAGGTACAGGCTGGCTGCTATTCGCTTGCCCGAACCAGTGCGGCTTCGGCGAGCTGGAATTTTCCTTCCAGGATCGCCGTGTTGGTGCCGGCCGGAGACGGCAGGCCGACGAGCGAGTTGACGAACGGGTCGACGAAGAGCGAGAAGAGCCCTCCGCAGCCGCTGGCTCCCGGCGCCGCGAACGAGTTGTTCACGAAGGAGCCTCCGCTCAGGGTGATCAGTCCCATTTCGCCGAACGAGGCTTCTCCCGCACTGCCGTGAATGGGTGTGTTCGGCGGTGGCGGTGACGTTTCACCGGTGGTGAAGTTGATCGTCACCGGTTTGGCGTTCGAGCCGATGTAGCAATTGCTGCCCAGGAACGCGTTGCTCAGCTTGATCTTCACCGGCAGCCCGAGGGCGGTGCCTGTTTCGCTGAGCAGGTTTTCCGGGTTGACAACGATTTTCGACGCCGGAGCGGCCAATTCGACCGTTGCCGTGACCCCGGTGAGACCTTTGTTGATGTATTCGTTGAACAGGTTCTGGAGGAACAGCGGCCACCATTTCGGCGCTTCTACTCCCAGCAGCCCACCGGGCACCGTCTGCGGGGTTTTCGAGAGGGTGTCGCCGTTCTCGGCACCGACGAAAATCACTTCCGTTTCTGCTTCGTTGACTTCAAGCCCGCCCTGGAGAATGACCGGATTTTTCAGCGGGACGTTTTTCTGTCCGATCGTGAAAAAGCCGCCGTTCGTTTCCGCGAAGGTGCAGAACAGGAGCGCGGGGTGGCTCAGGGGGCACTCGCCGAGATGGGCGAATTCGCCTGTCGGATGGTGCGACGAGGCAAGCGCCTGCGATGGCACCAGCATCGTCGCCAGCAGAGCTGTTGCCAGCAATAGCCTTCTCATTGGACTGGGTCCTTTCCGTTGTTCATTGCAACGGCGTGGCGCAGTCGATGGCGGCAGTCGCCTCTTCTGGGCAAGGGACCCCAGTTTCCCCCTAGTTCACAAGCTGCCGACGGTCTGCGACCGGTGCCGTTCTCGTGAAGGAAGAATCTTTAGCAAAAAAACTCTTCCTGCATATTCCGGGAAGATCTGACCATGCCCTCGAGGGGCGCATGCCGCTTGACAAGCTACCCGGGGAACACTCGCCGCATTCGCGCGAGTTCGCGCAAAGAGCCCCTCGGGCGGAGGCGGCGCTGCAGGATCATCTTCAGCGGGTTCGAGTCGGGCTTGCCGGTGGCGATGAAGTCGGCCCAGCTCGCTTCGAGGACGAGATTGGGATTCGGGGCTTCACCGGCCTCGGCGCGGGTCGAGCCGTTGTCGATCACCAGATGCCAGGGATCGGCGTCGCTGAAGCGCCACTGGTAGGTCAAGCGGGATCCGTTGGCCGCCGTCGGATCGACCACGCGCTCGATCACGTCGAAGTAGAGGCGCTGCAGCTCGGGCGTCGACTGGGGGACGCTGTCGGGCGGGCCGAGGATGCCACCCATCATCATCTTCACCTGGTTCTCGGCGATCTCCTCCGGGCTCTTCTCCGGATCGAAGGGGAAGACTCCGGGCGGCATCTCCTCGGTCGGGTAGCCGATCGTGCGCCAGCGCTGGCGGATCAGTTTGAGGCCGAAGGCGAAGATGTCCTCGAGGGAGAATCCGTAGCACTCGGTGTAGGAGCGGTCCATGTTCGGCGGGTAGAAGACGGCGGGCCCGTAGGGCAGCACTTCGCGCAGCAGCTCGACCACCGCGGCGCGGCACTCCTCGGCGCCCGGCTGGCCCTCCCTGAGCAGCTCGGAGAGGACCTTGACGCCGAAGCCGATGTGACGCTGCTCGTCGCGAGAGACGTTGGCGATTCCTTCGCTGAAGCCCGGCATCGTTTCTTCGGAGGCGAAGAAGTCCTCGATGAAGTGCTGGCCGGGCTGGGCCAGCGAGCCCTCGACGATCAGGTGGTAGAGCGTGATCGCCTGCGCGTACTTCGGCAGCGAGCGGTCCTTGCGCAGTTCCTCGGCCATCAGGTCGAGGCGGTCGAAGATGCCACGGTAGCCCCAGTTGAGCTGCGGCAGGGTGGAGGAGAGCGTCTGCTGAAGGGTCTCTCCGCCGACGCCGATCACCTCCTTGAAGAAGCGGTGGAAGAAGACCGAGTGGCGGACCTCGTCGACCTGCTGGGTGGCGAGGAAGTAGGACTGCTCCTCGGTCGGCGCCGCGGTCACGTAGGGGGCGAGCGTGTCGGCGACCCGGTCCTCGCCGTAGAAGAACATCGAGTAGATCCACATCGCCGAGCGGCGCTGGATGTCGCTGAGCCCCTCCCAGCCGGCGCGGTCGCCGGAGAAGTCGATGTCGTAGGCGCTCCAGTTGCCCTGCTCCCAGCGGTGGTACAGGTCCTCATAGGTGACGTTGTCCATCAGGCTCTGCGACGCGACGCTCATCTCTCTCCTCCGTTGACGCCTCCGGCGGGCATGGTGCCGGGGAGGTTACCGCTGAACTGGCCAGTCAGCCAGTTAGTGCGAGTGACTTCGTCACACAGCGGCCGGCGGTTCGATCTCGCGCTTGAGGATCTTGCCGGTCGGCCCCTTCGGCAGCTCGTCGATGAACCAGACGACGCGCGGATACTTGTAGGCGGCGATCCGCTCCTTGACGTAGGAGCTGACCTCCTCGGGCGCCAGCTCCTCTCCGTCGTGGAGGACGACCGCGGCGCCGATCTCCTCGCCCCACTCGTCGTGGGGGACGCCGACCACGGCGGCTTCACGGATCTTCGGATGCTCGTAGAGGACCTCCTCGACCTCGCGCGGGTAGACGTTGTAGCCGCCGCGGATGATCAGGTCCTTCTTGCGGTCGACGATGTAGAAGTAGCCCTCCTCGTCGGTGCGGGCCATGTCGCCGCTGTGGAACCAGCCGCCGCGCATCGCCTCGGCAGTGGCCTCGGATCGCTGCCAGTAGCCCTTCATGATGTTGTGGCCGCGGATCACGATCTCGCCGACCTCGCCCTGCGCGACCGGGTTGTCGTCCTCGTCGACGACCTGCATCTCGACCCCTTCGATCGGCGTGCCGATCGAGCCGGCCTTGCGCTCTTTGTCGGGGTGGTTGGAGCAGGCGACGGGGGAAGTCTCCGAGAGGCCGTAGCCCTCCATCACCTTCGCCCCGAAGGCGTCTTCGAAGCCGCGCAGCACCTCGACCGGCATCGAGGCGCCGCCGGTGATGCAGATGCGCAGCGCCGAGGTGTCGAAGCTCTCGCGCTCGGGGTGGTGCAGCAGCGCCCCGTACATCGTCGGCACGCCGTAGAAGTGGGTGACGCCGTCGCGCTGCATCGTCGCCAGCGCCTCGCCGGGGTCGAATTTCGGCACCAGCGTCAGGCAGGCGCCCACCTTCAGCGATGCGTTCATGCTCACGGTCTGCCCGAAGGAATGGAAGAGCGGCAGCGCGCCGAGGACGACGTCGCCCTGGGCGATCTCGGAGGTGGTGCGGCCGGAGACGTCGGCGTTGCGGAAGAGGTTCAGGTGGGTCAGCTCGGCACCCTTCGGCTTGCCGGTGGTGCCTGAGGTGTAGAGGATGACTGCGGTGTCATCCTCGGCCGTGTCGGCGAGGTCGGTTGCCGGTTCCAGCTCACCCAGGATGGCTGCGAAGCCCGCTGGCTCGACCTCGATCATCTCCGCCCCGGCGTCGGCGGCGCCGTCGCGGGCCTCCTCGGCGAAGCCGTGCCAGGCGAGCAGCAGCCCGGCGCCCGAGTCCTCCAGGTAGAAGGCGATCTCACGCCGCTTCAGCAGCACGTTCATCGGTACGACGATGCCTCCGGCCCGCAGCACGCCGTAGTAGGCGATCGGGAACTCGGGCACGTTTGGCAGCATCACCCCGACCCGGTCTCCCTGCTGGAAGCCCTTCTCGCGCAGCAGCGTCGCCAGCCGCGCGCTGCGATCGTCGAGCTCGCCGTAGCTGAGCTCGATCTCGCCGAGCCGGATCGCCGCGGCGCCGGGCGTGCGCCCGGCGCTCTCGGTCAGCAGCGATGCAAGGTTCAGGGCCATCCCGGTGCTCCCGATCGGGCGCTACCCCCCGATCGTGTTGTAGACCTCGAATTCCTTGATCTTCGGCGGGTTCGGAGGCGCCTGGTCGCCGAGCGCCGCGATTGCCGGGCCGAGGCGCTCCTGTTGGAAGCGGTCGAAGGCCTCGCGCGACTCCCAGAAGTCGATCGCGTTCCAGCCGCCCTCCATCGGCCCGGCAGCGTGGAAGACGAGCCCCTCCGGCGGATTCTCCTCGACGCCCATCTCTGCGTTTACCGCGTCGTATTGCTCCTGCGTGCCTTCCGCGAAGCTGATCCAAAGACCGATAGCCATCTCACTTCCTCCTTGGTCGACCGCCTGGTTCGCCGCGAGCATAACCCGCGACGAGGGGTCGTGCCCGAGGCTCCGACCGCTTGGTGATTGCTCAGCAAAGCTCGAGAGAGTTCGTAAGATCAACCTCGATGAAAGCTGCGGGCCCAGTCGTCCTTCTCGGGGCGGTCCTCTTGCTTGGCGGCTGCGGGGGCGGCGACTCGAGCCCCGGTGAATCGTTGGCGCCGCCGCTGCGAGCTCTCGAAGCTGACGCGGCAGTGCCGAAGTCCCCGCCACCGAAAAGGCTGGTCGTCAAGGACATCGAGATCGGCACGGGAGCCACCGCCAAGGCGGGAGACGACGTGACCGTCGATTGGGTTGGCTTCTGGTACCGGAAGCGCAGGGAGTTCTACGGGACCTGGAAAGACCGTCATCCGTTCACCTTCAAGATTGGAGCCGGCCGGGTGATTCGGGGCTGGGATCGAGGCATGAGAGGGATGAAGGTCGGGGGCAGGCGGGAGCTGCTCATCCCACCGGGTCTCGCCTACGGCGAAACCGGCACGACCTCGGTGCCCCCCAACGAACCGCTGGTTTACGTGATCGACCTGCTGGCGGTGAAGTAGTTGGGCCGACGCCGAGCCTCGGGGCGGTAGTACGATCCTCCGCTGTGAAGATTGCTGCTTCAATCAGCTTGTTCTTGCTAATGATCGGACTCGCGGCCTGCGGCGGGTCTTCCGACTCAACCCCACCGCCTGACGAAATCGTCTGGCGCAACGGGGAACCGGACGTCGTCGTCCATCATGGTCCCGTGCCGAAGAAGCTGATCGTCAAGGATCTGAAGACGGGCACCGGGGCCGTGCTGAAGAAGGGTTCGTTCGGAACCTTCAAATACAAGAGCTTCGACTACCGGACAGGCCAGCGCTACGAAAACTGGTGGGACTCGCCCTTCCACACGGGATTCGGCAAAGGCGAATCCCTCAAAGCTTGGGAAACCGGGCTCAAAGGCATGCGCGTGGGCGGCCGCCGCGTGCTCATCGTGCCGCCGGCGCAGGCCTACACCAAAGTTCCCGTGATCTACGTGATCGAACTCGCCGGGGTCGAATAGGCGACCGATGGTCGCTGAAAACGCTCGCCGCGTCCTGGCGGCCCTGGGCCTTGTTTCGATTGCGCTTCCTCTTGCTGCCTGCGGCAGCAGCTCTTCGACATCGGATGCGACCACTGCCGCCCCGCCGGAAAAGGAAAGTCATCCCGCGGAACCCAGGCCGGTTCTCCACTATCCCCCCCGGCCGCCCAGGCACGTCGTGGTCAGGGTCCTCGAGGAAGGCTCCGGTCCTCGGCTGAGGTCCGGAGACCAGGTTGTAGCCCGCTACGTGGGGAGCAATCCCAAGACCAAACTCTTCCAGGATTTCTGGGACCGAAGCAATCCGTACAGGTTCGAACAGGGGGGCAACGCGCTAGGGAGGGCCTGGGAAATCGGCCTGAACGGGATGAGGGTCGGTGGGCGTCGCGAACTCATCGTCCCCTCGAGGCTGGCCTATGGCGATGGGATGATGGTCTACGTGATCGAACCTCTTGCAGTGGAAAAGCGAAAGCCCTGACGTCGAGGGCGATCTTCACGGAGAGGTTCGCTTCCCAGGCACTCGCGGGACCTTGCCTGGAGAGCCCGGTGGCGGTCGCCGCGCGCCTGCTCGCCGTGCAGGGGCAGGATCCAAGGGGCGCCCGGCTTGCCGTGCGGGCGCGAACGGAAAGGCTGACCGTCGCCGATGTCGATCGGGCGCTGACCGACGAGCGCTCGCTGGTGATCACCTGGCTGAATCGCGGCACGTTGCACCTGGTTCGCAGCGAGGATTACCCGTGGTTGCAGGCGCTGACCACTCCGCCCCTGCGCTCCTCCTGCGTGCGGCGCCTGCGTGCGGAGGGGATCTCGCCGGCGCAGGGCGAGCGTGCGGTGGAGACGATCGAGGGTGCCCTGGCCGAGGAAGGGCCGCTGACGCGGCAGCAGCTGCGCGAGCGGCTCGAAACCGTCGATGTTCCGATGCAGGGCCAGGCACTGCTCCACCTCCTCTTCCTCGCTGCGGTCCGGGGAGTGACGGTGAGGGGGCCGATGGTCGGGAAAGAACATGCCTACGTCCTGGTCCGGGACTGGCTGGGGGCGGGTAAGCCGGTGGATCGCGACGCGGCCCTGGCCGAGCTGGCGCGCCGCTACCTCGTCGGGCACGCGCCGGCCGACGATCGCGACCTCGCCCGCTGGGCCGGCCTGCCGATGCGCGACGCTCGCGCCGGCCTCGCCGCGATCGCCTCCGAGCTGGTCGAGCGCGAGGACGGCCTCGTGCACCTGGCGTCTCGTCCCCCGCAGCCGGAGGTGCCGGCGCCGCGCCTGCTCGGCGCCTTCGATCCCGTTCTGCTCGGCTGGACCTCGCGCGAGGCGATCCTCGGTCCCCACACCCACCTGACGACGATGAACGGCATCTTCCGTCCCTTCGCGCTGGTCAAGGGCCGGGCGGCCGCCGGCTGGAAGCTCAACCGAGGCAAGGTCGCGATCGAGCCCCTCGGGCCGATTTCGAAGGCGGCGACCGCGGCGCTCGAGGCCGACGCGGCCGACGTCGAGCGGTTCGTCGCCGGCTAGGAGCGTGACGAGCCGCTGGGCCGCGAGGGCGGGCGACCGAGGCGGAGGTAAGCCTGCCCGCGGAAGTGCCCGACGGAGGCTGGGCGGGTTTCGACGAGATAGCGGAGATCGGGATCCACCCGGATGACGACCCGCACGTAGGACCCGTAGGGCTCGGAGCTGAGGACCGCGCCGATCTGCCGGCGCTGGAAGACGACGGGGGCTCCGGGAGTGAAGGCCGGGGCGTTGCTCGCCGCGAAGTCGTAGTGGAAATAGCCTTCGGCGGCTGTGTGATGGTGGCGCGGGCCGACGATCGCGCCGATCACCGCCAGGACGGCGAAGATCGCGAGAATCGGTACGCCGATGCGCAGGATCCACGACTTGCGCTTTTGCCGGGCGCGGTCGGCGACGAACGGGTACTCGAGGTCGGAGGCGGCGAAGCCGCCGATCGGAGCGTCGATCGCATAGCGGTAGAGGGCGACGGTGAAGACCTGCTGGGTGGCGGCGACGACCGCGAACAGGGCGAACAGGCCGGCGAGGCTGAGCGCGATCACCACGCCACCGGTCGCCGGGTGCCGCGGCAGGAGGGCCCCTCCGATCGCCAACGCGATCCCCAGCGGCACCGCCGCGATCACAGACCAGGCGCCGATCGCGATCCGGCCCGAGATCCCCTCTCCCCAGCGCTGCTTGACGAGGCCTGTCGAGCGCTTGAAGGCGGCGACGGGACCGATCCCTTCCATCGCCAGGATCGGGATGACGAAGATCGTCGCCAGGCCCCAGGCGGCCCCCGCGAGCCAGGCGACGATCCTGCCGCCGCCCGGCACCCGGTTGGCGATTTCGTTGAGCAGCGTCCCGACCAGGACCGAGATCAGCGCCCAGAGCGCGATCCGGCGCCGTTTGCCCCAGGCGAGCCGCAGCGCCTCGCGGGCGCTCAGATGTTCACCGTCGAAGGCGGCGCTGGCGGCGCCGGCGAGGGCGACGTTGAAGAAGACGCTGGCCAGGGTGCACGGATAGAGGGCGACCGCCGTGGCGAGGCCGAACCGACCGCTGGAGTGATGGGAGGAGGCGCCGACGACGAGGAAGACGAGGAAGAGGAAGGACAGCGAGGAGACGATTCCGGCGACCGCGAGGATGAGCATCGTGCGGTCGGCGCGGATCAGCGCCCAGGCGACCTGGGTCAGCCGCCAGCCGCGACTGACCCGGCCCTCGCGCCAGGTCGGGTCAGGCCCGATTGCGTGCGCCTCCATCGAGGCGGTATCGGCAGCTGGGCTGGAGAATTGAGCCGAGTGGCGAATCGCTCGCGGGGTTGAGTACTTTGCTCAGTGCATCGAGCAAATCGTCGGCGAGCTGAGGAGGAAGAGATGGGACGGCCAGTGGTCCACTTCGAGGTAGTGGCGAAGGACGGCGAGAAGCTGCAGAGCTACTACGCCGAGCTCTTCGACTGGGAGGTCAACGCCGAGAACGAGATGAAATACGGCCTCGTCGACCGCGAGGCCAACAGCAACGCCGAAGGCATCGGCCTCGGCGGCGGCATCGGCCAGGGCCCCGAGGGCTACGAGGGGCACGTCACCTTCTACGTCGAAGTCCCCAGCGTCGAGGACGCCCTCGCCAAGGCCGAGTCCCTTGGCGGCACCCGCGTCATGGGCCCCGAGACGATCATGGGCCGCATGGTCCTCGGCCAGTTCAAAGACCCCGAGGGCAACGTGATCGGGCTGATTCAGGGGAGCTAGTCCTCCGCCGAGATTGGCGAGGCACAGGGCGAGGAGAAGGCAAGAAAACTCCGCAACCGGCAGAAACGAAAAAGTCGCTGAGCCCTACACTCGACCTATGGCTAGATGGCCTCGATATCGATTTCGGACCTGGGCTCGGGAGCACCTCCCCGTTCCCTTGGCGTATCTGTTCCCAGCGGGCAGCAAGGACTGCGGCCGTCACGAGTGGTTTCGAACCGACGAGCACACCGATATCTGCTGGCACTGCACCGTGGGCGAACGCGAGCATGTCCCGGCCAGAATCGACCCCACTAGCGAACTCTGGCAAGAGTTGAACCGTGCCGCTCGTGTCGGAAGTCCCAGCGCTCAGAAAATCGTCAAGCGGATGATCGCCGAGGACGAAGAAGCTCGTCTTCGCCGCTGCCTGATTGAGCTGAGTTTCGCAGTCCCAGCGTCGAGGACGCCCTCGCCAGGGCCGAATCCCTCGGCGGCACCAGCGCCATGGGCCCCGAGACGATCATGGGCCGCATGGTTTTCGGCCTGATCCACCTGTTTTTGCGGGCGCAGGCGGCGTAGATCGGGCTGCGGACGACCTTGGGGGAGGAAGCTTGCCTTCTGCTCCAGGCCCACTCGCAATGCCTGGCCGTTTGCCCGCGGGGACCAAGGTCACTTACAGCGGTGCAATGCCGCAGGCACCGGCCTCAACCCCGTATAAAGAAATCGTCCAATTCAAGCTGGGCGATCCAGTCATGCGTGATCGGGCTCGCCTGAAGGGAGAAGCGTGATGAAACCGATCAGAAAGCTCGGCCTCGTCGTTTTTGCCGCCGCGCTGTGGATGACCGCTGCGGGCGCCCCGGCGGCGAAGGCGGAATCCACCGCCCTGTGTGCTGCCGACTCTGCCTCATGCTCATCGGAAAATCGGCTTACACATGTGCATCTGGCAACGTTAGCCGAAAAAAAGGCCAAACTTTTAACCTCCATCCTCAATGTCGAATGTGACGTAATGTTCTTAGGGGCAGTGGGAGAATTAGCCAGTCCACAGTTGATCGAAGGTAACTTCACTTATTTGCACTGTGGTGGCTGCACCGTCACCGAAGAAAACGGGCCCACTGTCCTCGAAGTCTTAAAGACGGGACACGAAACAGCAGAAGCGACGCTTGAAGGAGAAACGCACGTTGCCTGCAAAGCTCTCAACTGTTTCTATAGTGGAGAAGGACTCATAGCAGCGATCAAGGGCCCCTTATTATCGATCGAGGTGAACGGTGAATTCTCGATCCAAGAACAAGTAGTCAAAAAGGTGAAAGGACTATTCTGCCCCAGCACTTCGAAGTTAGACATAAAACTCACAACGGAAATTGCTCCTCGCATTACCAAAACGGAATCGGGTGCGACGGCCTTGTGCGATACAGACCCGGGGACGGGCTCGTCGGAAGTGTGTCCTGCAAATCACTTACTGGGAAGCATCGACCAGCAGACGTTATTAGGTGCAGATGCAAAGCTGTTAACCAGTAATGGTACCGTTGAATGCGAAGTCAACCTCTTAGGGATCACTGTCGAAGCATCAGGCACGCCGCTGGAAATAGCAGGTAATCTCCTCTACACGGGGTGCGGTAAATGCACCATTTCAGAAGAAAGTGGCCCGTATGTTCTCAGCTTCTCGAAGTTAGGGCATGAAACAGCGGATGTGACAGCCAAAGGGGAACTGCACGTCGTCTGTAGTGGTACTATCGACTGTTACTACAACGCCGAAGGGCTCGAAGGGACGGCTAAGGGCCCCTTATTATCTGCTGAGGCGAACGGCGAAATCTCGTTCGCAGGAAAAGAATTGCATAAAGTCACGGGAACTCTCTGTCCAGCCACGGCCAAATTAGATTTGGTCTTTACGACCCCATCGGGCCCTTACATCGACAGTTAGGCCATTGCACTAAGCCACTCGCGTGCCGACGACGGGCCGCTCCGAGTACTCGGAGCGGCCCGCTCAACGGTAGGTCGAATTCAAGTCAGCTTCGGGCTGCGCCAGGGCTGAGCGAGGCGCGCGGCCAGGTCGTCGGCCAAGCCCGCGATCGGTACGCGCGTCTGCTCCAGCGAATCCCGGTCGCGGAGGGTGACGGTGTCGTCTTCCATCGTCTGGTGGTCGACGGTGATGCCCCAGGGGGTGCCGATCTCGTCCTGGCGGCGGTAGCGCTTGCCGATCGAGCCGCCCTCGTCGAACTCGGCCGGGATGCGGCTGCGCAGCTCGTTGAAGATCTCGCGCGCCTTCTCCGGCATGCCCTCCTTGGAGACGAGGGGGAGGACGGCGACCTTTACCGGCGCCAGGCGCGGGTGCAGGCGCAGCACGGTGCGCTGGCGGCCCTCCACCTCCTCGACCTCGTAGGAGTCGACGAGGAAGGCGAGCGTCGCCCGGTCGGGGCCGGCC
>Ga0134121_10000292_pt1 | contig 59252 bp, 45 predicted proteins | sample KB301_FD_96463 | JGI IMG/M metagenome (GOLD analysis project Ga0134121, IMG submission 96463) | Terrestrial soil microbial communities without Nitrogen fertilizer from Kellogg Biological Station, Michigan, USA - KB3-0-1 | ecosystem: Environmental > Terrestrial > Soil > Unclassified ...
AGATGCTTTGGCAGTTTCTTTTCGAGCTTCGGTGTGGCGACTAGTTTCGCGGGATTGAGCTCCAACATCCCTTCACGCACGAGAAATTGAAAAAACGTGCGCAACGCGGCGAGCTTGCGCGCGATCGACGATTTCTTCTTTTGATCGGTGTGCAGCGACGCGAGCCACTCGCGGATCGTCAGATGATCGATCTGTGAAACCTCTGGTGCTTTGCGTTTTCCATCAGCGGTAAGAAAGTTGAGAAACTGTTCGAGGTCGCTCGAGTAGTTGCGAAGGGTATGTGCGCTGACGTTGCGCTCGTAACGCAGGTGTTCGAGGAATTGCTCGATGAGATTATGCATCCTTTAGTAGCCCGACGACTGCGCGGGCTTGGGCGCATAATACCCCTTTCGTGAACGCACGCGAACATCATTTCGCGTCTTGATCCGCAGATCGAGTTTGTGCAACTGCCCGTCGCGGTGTTCGGCGCTCGGGTAGTAGCTGAGGACGTATTGCTGCGCGAGGTCGGCTGCGATCTGATCGAACGCAACATCAAGCTGATCGGTGGTCTTGGGAAGGTAAACAGCGCCGCCCGTTTGTCCGGTCAATTGCTCCATTCGTCGTTCGGCCGCGAGCGCGCGCAGATTCGCGCCTTCGTACAATCCGGTTTGGACCACGTAGATCTGGCAATCATCCGCCAGCACATGCTGCACCACCAGATCGAAGTCGGTGTTTTTACTCGTCGTCTCGATTCCGTCGGAAACGATCACCACCACTTTGCGTCCGGAATATGGCCGCAAATAATCGGACGCATTCATGATCGCGTCGAAGAGTGACGTACCGCCTTCTGGTTTTCCAAACATCGCGATCGTGTGCTCGAGACGTATGACGTCGTTGGTGAGCGGCTGGGCCAGGTAGCTATCCGTCTCGATCGAATAGATCGCCGCTTCATCTTTCGCGCGCAACACTTTTCTGAAGAAACGAATGGCGGCCTGTTTCTCAAACTCGCGCGCCGAATCAAGACTACCGCTGTTATCGAAAAGCATTGCGAGTCGAACGCTGGTTTCCGAACGAGTAATATCGCTGATCGGGCGCAGCTCACCATCAACGCGAAGCTCAAAGTCGTCAAGCTTCAAATTCACGACAGCAGTGCCGCGCTTGTCGACAACCGAAGCGGGAATCGGGACGAGATTCGAGCTGATCTTCACGATGTCAGCTTCATCGACTTCATCGGACGCTCTCGCAGGACGGTTTGGTGACGACGACGTTCCCGGTCTGTCAGGATCTGAAATGGGCTTTGGTTTACCCGGCTTACCAGGCTCACCACGTCTACCGGACTGACCGAACACAGGCACAATTGTCCCAAGGCAGATGATGCCGATGACGATCGCTACGAGCCAATGATTTAGTTGGCGCGTGCGATTTCTCGTCTGGTGTGATTTTGTTCGAGCCACTCTGCCCATTCTTTCAAGGCCAATTCGACTTGCAACTCGCGTCGTTCTCGTTTTCTACGTGCCTTGCGCCGCGCAAGTTCAGGAAGAGGAGGTAAAAGCGCGAAAGTGATGTTTACCGGCTGAAAGTTTTTTGCGTCTGCGTGCGAAACGTAATGCGCCAAAGCTCCCGTTGCACTGCCGATTGGAGCTTCCAGTAACTCCGCTCCGGCGACGAGCCGCGCCGCATTCACACCTGCGAGCCAGCCCATCGCCACTGACTCAACGTAACCCTCAACTCCTGTGATCTGTCCGGCGAAAAAGAGGTTAGGACGCTCGCGCATCTGCATCGTCGCTTGCAGCACGCGCGGTGAACAGATGTACGTGTTGCGATGAATCTGCCCAAACTGAAGAAATTCGGCGTTCTGCAAACCCGGAATCAGCCGCAACACTCGCGCTTGTTCGCCGTAGCGTAGATGATTCTGGAAGCCCACGAGGCTGTATGCGTCGGCCATTAAATTTTCCTGCCGCAACTGCACGGCGGCGTAAGGCTCGCGACCTGTGCGCGGATCGCGCAGGCCGACGGGCTTCATCGGTCCGAAACGTAGCGTATCGACACCGCGACGCGCCAACTCCTCGATCGGCAGGCACGCTTCGAACCAGCGCGTCTCTTCAAAGCGTTGCAGCGGGACGCTCTTCGCTTCCAACAATTCCGAATAGAACTGTGCGTACTGTTCATCGTCGAACGGGCAGTTGAGATAGTCGTCACCGCCTTTGTCGTAACGCGCGGCACGAAAGGCAACTGTCGTGTCAATCGAATCGGCAGCGACAATGGGAGCGATCGCGTCGTAGAAGTACATCTGATCGCTGCCGGTCAGTTTCATTATCTCGCTTGTTAACGCATCTGACGACAGCGGTCCAGTCGCAATAATCGTGATCTCATCTTCGGGAATCGTCGTGACTTCTTCACGGATCAAACTGATGCGCGGCTCGTTTGCGATGTGCTCGGTGATCAGCTCTGCAAACTTCTCTCGATCGACAGCGAGCGCCGCACCGGCAGGCACGCGCGTTTGCGCAGCGGCAGTCATAACTAACGAGTTCCCCTGCCGCAACTCTTCTTTTAGTAAATACGACGCAGTCCCCGGCTCATCAGACTTCAGTGAATTCGAACAGACAATCTCCGCCAGTTTGTCCGTGCGATGCGCGGGTGTTTGTTGCACTGGCCGCATCTCATAAAGCCTCACCTCCACGCCCATCCGCGCCGCCTGCCACGCCGCCTCAACCCCAGCCAATCCACCCCCAACAACATTGATCTTATCCGCGTTCATCGTCTTTAGATCCGTCCAATCCGCGTTCACGGTTTTACAGCATCGATCTTATAGTCCTTCACATCACCCGCGAAATGCCTGTACTCACTCCACTCAATCGTCTTGTTGTAATCGCCACCACTAAACAACAAAACCTTCACTGACAAATTTATCTGCGCAAACTTCGGCAGCCAAACGCCCTGCGTCATCCGCGTCTGCTCGATAACGAGCGCCGCGCCTGGCTTCAAAGAAACGAGCAACCCGCCCGCCATCTTGAAACCTTCCGCAAGACGCGCCTCCAACCTGATCACCTGCTTATCGATCGGATCGATCCACACAACACCGACCAGCTTCGCAATCAAACTCTCTTCGCGAGTCTTCGGCTTGAATCCCTCTCGTGGACGAAAATCAAAAACGATCGTGTCGCGTCCATCAAGAACCTCACGACGCGGCGACACAAAATCACACACCTTCAAAAACGGTGAGATCTCCGCACCTTCGGCTTTCTTCTTCTCGCGCTCGGCCCGTCGCTGGGCCACCTTCTTCTCGTCTTTCTCTTTCTCGCGTTCAGCTTTCGCAAACTCCTCCTGCACGCGCTTGTCTTCCTTTGCGGCCTTTTCGGCAGAAAGTGGTACGCCGTTCTCGCTGATCAACTTCTGCACCGGTTCGCGATTCGGCAACGGATAGACTTCGTAAACTTTGATCGTCTCCTTCTTCATTACGCCTTTGTCGTTGATCTCTCGATCAGTTTCAGTTTGCCTGAACGCGTATTCTGCTACACGTTTGTCGATCTCGTCCTGGTTGGCGATGACTTCGCGCCACAATGCGGCAACGTCGAGGTTCTCAGTCGCTGCCGGTGGATCGAAAACGCGATCGTCGATGCCTGTGTCGTACTTGACGCTTTGCAACAGCAACGTCAGTTCGCCGGGACCATCGAGGTTCATGCGAACGCGATGCGGTTCGACGATGCCGCGCTCCGATCGGTAGTCATCAAACAGTACACGCGTCTTTTTTACGTCGCCAGTGATCTTTGTGAGCAGCGACGTCTTCACGCTGAAGTAATACTGAAATCGCGCGCCGCCACGCGTCGAGAACTCGACGATGTGCGCGGGCTCTGAGCCGAGGTCGCCGAGCGACACGACGCGTGCGAGCACGTTGGACTTTTTGAAGTTTACGAGACGCGAGGAGTCGAGTGCGGCGCGCAGCTTGGCCGCGGCGCTTTCTGGACCACTCAGAGTACGCAGTTGACGATCGAGACCGAGCTCCCACGCTGAGCGCGCGTTAGTCGCAGAGATGATCTGACCGTTGCCGAAGGTTAGTTCCCAACGTTCCGACGCGGGCGCCTTTCGCTGCAGACGAGCGATGCCGAACGGTTGATCGTTGAAATGGATGATCCATTCGTAAGTTGCGTCCTTCAGCGCGCCGGCAGACTTCTTGCCACCGATCGCTTTCAGGTAGTTGTCGACGATCTTCTCGGCTGAGGGGAGTTTTTTCTGAGCGACAGCTGGCGGCGCCGTTACGAAGAGCAACAGCGCCACTAAAAGCAATCGAAGTTGGGGGAACATAGGATCAAAAGACTTACTTCTTCGTCGCCGCTTTGCGGGCCGCTAACTTCTTCGCACTTACACCTTTCGTCGAGCTTGCCTTCTTCGTGGCCTTTGTTGATTTCCTGGCCTTCGCGGTTGCTTTAACGACGGGCCGGAAATCGTGGGCGGCATTTTCAGGCGGCGTCCCAGGGATTAACTTACCCTCCGCTTTCTCTTCTTTCCCAGCCACTGCTTTCTGATTCTCGCTATATTCAAACTCATTGAACTGTCCACCACGAACCTTGTATCTATCTATATTCTTGGTCGCATCCTTCGGCATAAGTTCCCTCCTGTTTGTTCGATCCCTCCCGCTTGACACTGCAAACACGGCATTCGTATAGTGCAATTGCCTTCTGGCATCAGCAATTCTCGCCTTAGCCGGCTTAGCTCAGTTGGTAGAGCGTCTGATTCGTAATTAGAAGGTCGCCGGTTCAACTCCGGCAGCCGGCTCCACGTAATCTAAACTCCAGAACACGTAAGCGCAATAATGAAGGAGCTTGTGGCATGTAGGCCACTAGCTTCGTGAGCCAAACGGTGTGCTACACTAAGCACGTTGGTATTAGGTAATTATGCAGAGCCTCATTGTTAAAATAAGCAATCCTGATACAGTTCACGCCATCGCAGAGGCAGCGAAGCGCCAAGGAACTACACCTGAGGCCGCCGCTTTGGAACTGCTTGAAACGGCGGTTCTCGCTCAGAAACCGTTTGAGGAAATCGTCGAACCGATCGCGCAAAGCTTCGATGAAAGTGGGATGTCAGAAGAAGAACTCGACGACTTCGTAAAGCAAACCCAAACCGCCATCCGCGAGGAGAGACGCCGTAACAAATAGGCGATGCCCGAACTTACTCCCCGCGTCGTCTTTGACTGCAATCTCTTCGTTCAAGGAATCGCCAACGTAACAGCTCAGCGCGCAAGGCACTGCGGCTGTTTTTCAATGGAGACATAACGCTCTTTGTGAGCGAGCCGATCATTCGTGAAGTTCGGGACGTATTGAACCGCGCGGAGCTTCGTCGCAAACTGCCAGGTATCAATGACCGCATCGTCAATGCCTTCTAACGAAGCTGGAAGCAAAAGCGATTCTCCTCGCTAACGCCCCCGAGGAATTTCATTACGAACGCGATCCCGATGACGAGATGTATATCAATCTCGCCATCATTGTGAATGCCGCATACCTCGTGAGCCGGGATAAGGATCTTCTTGACTTAATGACCACATCGACAGACATAGCACGACAGTTCCGTTCACGCTATCCATTCCTGCGGGTAATGACAGCGGCCGACTTTATCACAGCCATTGAATCAGCAAACGTCACCCAGTGAATGATGACGGCATGTATTAGCAGGATCTAACATATCTGTTCATACGGAACAGAGAATCTAGTCGGTTTATCTGGATCCGCATATATAGTAGTACAGGACCGAAATGATCAAAGTGTTCATAAGCCACGCGAGCGAAGATGCCTCCATTGCTGAGGGCATAGTGGAACTGCTTCGCTCGGCCCTTAACCTCCGTTCCGATGCGATTCGCTGCACGAGCGTGGAGGGGTATCGTCTCCCTGTCGGGGCCGATTCGGACGAGCAGCTCCGAGATGAGATTCTCGAAGCGCGCGTGTTCGTCGGAATACTGTCTCCGATGAGCCTCGCTCTGCGTATGTGCTTTTCGAGCTCGGCGCTCGATGGGGGGTGAAGAAGCACCTTGCCCCTGTGTTGGCACCTGGAATGACTGCGCATGCCCTACGAGGGCCGGTCGCCAGTCTTAACGCCCTGAGTTGCGAAGTAGCCGCGCAGCTTCATCAGCTCGTGCAAGACCTTGGCAGGGAACTCGAAATTCAACCTGAAGCACCGCAGGCCTACCAGGCGAGGATTGATGCGTTGCTCTATCGGAGTTCGGACATATCCGCGACGAGTGCACCCCGAGGAACTTCAGATACGGGTTCAACAGCCGAACAACCTGTGTCTCCTCCCTCGGACGCAGGAACGCGGGAACCTGAAGCAGACGACGAATATACGGATGCCGACGCTGTGATTCGGCACCACTGCGAGAACGAGTGGCCAGACGACTTCAGCATGCGTGCCTACTGCATCGAGCAGCAGCGGCAAGCCGTAGAACAGCTAAGGCAAGGTCGACCGCGGGACATTCCGGAGAACGTCTTCTGCGGCATTCGTCGTCGGTGCACTGCCGAATGGCCAGACGACTACGCGATGCGCGTGTACTGTGAGGAGCAGCAAATCGAGGGCTACCGGAAGATCAACAAGAACAAAGGATGAAACACCCCCTCCAAACTGCCGATGAAGCTGTCGGTCGCCTACGGCACCCGCAGCTTATCGCCAACGCGGTAGTCAACGACGAGCAAAAGTCGCAATCACCAATGGCAAAGAAGAGTTTGTCATCGACTACTATTCCTGTTCGTCTAAACCGGCCAACCAACGAAGCCTGTTTATTTCTTCGTTAAACTCATCAAGACCATGTAGCTCAAAAGTCAGCGTCATATCAATCACAATGGTACCACCCTCAGCTTGTCCTTTTGCGATCCCTTTATTCAGTCGTTCTAAATAATTTTCGCTGAAGTCTTCTATACTCTTAGTTACCTTACTAAGAAAGCCGCCAACTATTGACACTATCTTTTGGTACTCGTCCGGGACTGAAATCTTCTTCGCTTCTCTGGCCCACTCAAGTGATGACTTATAAGTCTCTGCCAACCGTTGACTGACGTAAACCAGCTTTACTGGGTCACCAGAGATTCCTGGCGGACCTAGAGCCTCTGGCAATGCAGTATTGATTAGATTACTGAAGCTGTCGACTATCCGTTCACTTTCGCTCATTTGCGTAGAAATCCAGTCGAACACTTCGCTTGGTTCTTTCAAATGAAGCCCTGGCCCCAAAATGATGCCGTAATGGACGTCCCAGTCATGTTCTTTTACACGTTTGATTTCTTCCGTAAAGGTATTAGCAAATAGTTGATACTCCCAGTAAGGTGGGCGCTCTAAGAGGAGTGTGAGTGAAACGCCTTTCAAGTTTGCCAACTGGGGAGGAAGATGAGCTGACTTTATTCGTTGTCGAAACCCCAAGGCGTCCATAAAAAGATAAGCGAATTGCTTGCGGAGACCTTCGATGATGTCCTGTGCAGTTTCGAACTGTAGCGTCCAAACAGCATCTGTGTCCCGAACCGAAGTAACAAACTCAAAAAGTTTAGGAGAGTCAACAACGGCGCTGAAATCGTTTTGAGGACTAGCGATCCAAAGCGGAAGAACACTTAATACTGACTTTTCAATGAAAACATATATTGGAATTCCCTTCGCCCTAGCTTTAAGGTATTCCATATTTGTAATTGATTTGCCTTGATCCTTAATTGTTCCATAACGGGCGCCGATTATCAGAACAAAAATATCGGCATTTTCATCTACGACTTTTAAGCAGTTTTCAACAGTCGAAATCGTAGGGTCTATCGGAAATGAACTGTATTCGGAAATGACTGGAATTAGACCTAGTGTGGTAATAAAGTCCTTTAGGTCAGCCCTTATCTGTTTGAGGTCATAAAACGTGGAACTAACAAAAACAGCGGGCGCTTTCGTCATTATTACTCCTGCGGATAAGTAAGTTGATGCGTTTTACCAGAGCAGTGTACCCAAGTAAAGGTCGTGTAACAGGGCAGGGTGAAATGGAATGAGAACCACTGGAAACAAGAAACAACTGTCGGCGCAAGCTGTGACGTAGTGTGACGCGAATTTATATAGACGCGTGAGGAAGCGCTAAAGCTGCGTATAAAATCATCAAAAACCCCTGCAAAACCGCGGTGGCTGCAACCTGTTGAATTGAATTTACTTGCTCTTTCCTCGTTGGTCTGATTCGTAACTAGAAGGTCGCCGGTTCAATTCCGGCTCCAGTAAATCTAAGTTTGTACGACAATCCAGCGCAATAATGAAGGCGGCCCTGAGCCGCCTTAGTTGCGCGTACGCTTGAAGGAGTTATTGAAGGTCGCCGCTTATAGCCACCGGTACTTAAACCCCGGGTCGCTCCCAAGAGAGTAGGCGAACTCGATCCGGGTTCCGCCTCGTCTCCAACTAAAGTCATGCAAGATAACAGGGTGGGTTAGTCCTGTCTCATACTCCTCAAGCACAATCGACTCGAAAACTCTGATCGTCGTTCTAAGCATTAATCCCAGATTCCGATCCACTCCTCCTGGAATATCGAGCACTACTGTTGGCAAGCAAGTGCCATCCCGATTGGCACCGGCGGCTAACTCAAGTATTCGACCAAGATTTATTCTCACCTGGTGAGACTGCGGCAAGAACTCTTTACCCGGATCATAAAGACACGCATCGATGGTTATCTGCTCGGGGATGAAGATGCCGCCCGGTCGCAACTGCGGAGCAAGATTGAAGGTAATAGCTGCCTGCGGTTCCTTCTCCAGCGCCCTTTGCATCGTTTCGGTGATGATTACATGAGGCTGATCTTGAGGTACGTATGATGCGGCATCCGCCTGAATATAATTGCGCACAAAGTCTCTCAGCTCGAGGGTTTGAAAAATACGCTCTACAGACTTCAGAGAACGGCAGTGTATATCGAGCAATGTGAACTGAACTTCGCTGGCGCTGAATTGTGTAGCCAAAGGAGTGGCTAAAGTAGCGAATGGACCACACCCAGCATATAAAACCTCAATCCTCTCGTTCGGGAACCGCTTTTGCGCCTCAATTAACGCCGCATAAGCGCCTCTCAAGAATTTAGCGGTCCTGGCATAGTCGAGGACACACCTGGCAGCATCATTTGGAGAAAGGGCTTTCCCATTTTGAAGAAGAGTATGTTGTGAATCAACGGGATTACTCGAATCATCTACCCCGGTGAGATTTGAGAAGAGGGAGTGTAGTCGTGTTGCTGCTGCCCTGAGACGTTCCTGGCCGTCTGCTAGAAGTAACTCATCTGTGATTTCTTTCAACTGATGGAAATAAGAGTTACTCAAAACGATACGCGCACTCCAAGCTGTATCTCACGACCCGGTGTAGCCGCCTCTGTGATTGTGCCGAATTGCGGAGTGTTCACGAAGCGGTTGGGGGTGCCGAGGTTGGTGTGGTTCAGGGCGTTGAAGGCTTCGGCGCGGATTTGAAGCTTCACTGTTTCGGTCATTGCGAATTCTCGTTGTAGAGCTAGATCCAGTGTCTGACGTCCGGGACCATACACTGTGTTGCGGCCGACGTTGCCAAACGTGAACGCCGCCGGCGTGCTGAACGCCGCTGTGTTGAACCACCTGTCTGCCGTGCGACTGTTCGCGTCAAAGACTGGTTGGCCCGTGTAGTTTGCACGGATCGGGTTTTCACCGAGTAATGTACCTGCATTCGCGGTATCGCCAAAGACCGAAATCGTCAACGGGAATCCAGACTGTGCCTGGTAGATCGCCGACAACCGCCAATCCCTGGTAACCGTATGAGCGAAACCGCTCTTGCCTAACGATGGCAGACTGTAGACCGCACTGAATGCGAAGCGATGTCGCACGTCGCAGGCGAGTCCTTTCTCGAGTCCGAGATTGAAGTTGTTCTGCGGCGCAGCCGATTCAAACATCGGTGAACGAAAGTCAGGAGCATCGCTCAGGTTCTTTGAAAACGTGTAATTCGCAAGGAAGGTCAAACCTTTCGAGAACCGGCGGCGGACGTTTACGTAGCCCGCGTGATACCAACTCTGCGCAGAGTTCTCGAGCAGATTAATACCACTCACCGGGAAAGTCGTGTTTGCAATCGTGATGTTATCCGGCAAAACCATACCCGGCAGGAAGCTCAGCGTTGTGAACGGGCGACGTGGCCCAATCGCGCCTGGTCCAGCCGGCGCATTATTGATCAGATGAGAACGCTGCAAGTGCAGACCATGCGAGCCAAGATATCCGAGCTCGAGCGTTGTTTCCGCACCGAGACTCTTTTCAACTGAGCCGCTCCACTGCTCGATGTACTGCGGCGGCGCGTTGAGCTCGAACGCGGCAAAGCTAACAGTCGTAACGCCAAGCACCGCTGGTCCAAAGTTCAAATGGTTGGCAACAATGCCCGCCGCCGGAGTGAAGTTGTCGCTCTGTTGAGTTTCCGGAAAGACGAACGGCACGTTGTGACGTTGATTACACCACGTGTTCATATCGACAGGCGTGAAGAAGATGCCAAACGCCGCGTGCAACACGAGACCGTGCTTATGAAGGTTATGTGAAAGGCCAAAGCGCGGCGCAAATCGCAGCTTATTCGCCTCGTTCAATCCTTCGGGAAATCCCTGTTGCCCACCGATAAATACGAACGGACGGCCGTTTTGAAAAACGAGATTCGTGTTTGCGTAACGAATGTCCACGAGTGGGCTCATGTATTCATAGCGCAGCCCGATCTGGATTGTCGTGTCACGCGTAAGTTGAAAACTGTCGTGCACAAAAGCATCTGCATACCACTGCCGCAACTGCATCTGCGGGATACCGGCCTGTCTTTGCTTCACGGCAGGCAGTCCTAACAGGAAACTGGCCAGCGCCGAACCGGTACCGTCATTGGTAGCAGTTTGCGTAGTGAATCCGTTGGTGAACTGGTAGTAACCTCGATTCTGGAAAAAGCCCCACATGGGCCAGATGAAACGGCGATAGCTGGCGCCAAACTTCAAGCTGTGTCTTCCCTTTTGCCAGGTCAGCAAGTCACGGCCTTCGATGACCGTGTTCCACATATGCATCGGTGTCGCGACGAACGAATCACCCATTCCTGAATAACCCTGGACGTTGAACCACGGCGCGCCGAATGCCCCTTCACCACCGAAGCCGACGCCGGTGATTCCCAACTCCGAAATGATATCGTTCGTAAAACTGTTTTCAGACGTTCGATGCATCGCGAGTCGCGATCCTGTAACCGTGGCGATGTTCACGAGGTTCGGACTGATGATCTTGGTCCATCCGATCATGGCGTGTTGGGCCAGGTTGTGGTGAAGCGCGCCAAAACCGGGCAGGTTCTGCGGAGTAAAACCTCGCTCGCTGCTGAATGAGTAACGCGCAAACAGACTGTCGCCGTCGCTGAGTGTTTGATCGAAGCGAATCGTCGCCTGATCCGTGACGTGATGCGCGTTGCGCACGTCGAGATAATTATTGCAGTCCACACCCGCGCCCACGACTGTAGGCGCGCCCATCATCGTCATTCCACATCCCATCATTCCCATTTCGAGATTGGGCCGAGGAACGTATTTACGCAGGAACGCCTGCGCTTTCGGATCGATCATGTTCTGCGGTATGACACCTCCCGCAAATTCGTCCCGAATGACCTGCGGGTTGCTTGGGCTAACGGGTCTCGCCGGATCGAAATTCGGATTTGGATGAGACGCGAAGGGGTTGTAGATCGTGGCGCCGCTCATTTCGAAGTTGCCGTTTATCTCATCCTCCGTCGGCACGGTGGCGATCATTGTTTGCGACTTCGTATGCCGCAGCCCCTCGTAGTTGAAAAAGAAAAAACTCTTATTGCGAACGATTGGGCCACTAAACGAGCCACCGAAGTTGTTGCGCACGAGATGATTCGACTCATCCATCTCGTTGAAAGTGCGAGCGTCGAACGCGTCGTTGCGCAAGAACCCATACGCCGTTCCGTGAAACTCATTCCCGCCGGTACGCGTTACGATGTTGACCTGGCCACCGCCTGCACCGCCGAGCTCAGCCGAATAGCTTCCCGTTTGGACTTTGAACTCCTGAACGCTATCAGGTGATGGACTGAGATTGAGTGTATTGAAAGTGGGATCGGTGTTTGTTGCGCCGTCAAGCAGGAAATAGTTTGCGTTAGGACGATTGCCACCGATGCTCACGGCAGAGCGTTGGCCGGGACGCCAGTAAAGCGGGCTCATGTCGCCGGCTTGAGCGCCATGAGACTCGTGCGCTCCCGGCACGGAGAGCACGAGATCGATGAGCATGCGGCCGTTCAAGGGAAGATTCTGGACCGCTGTCGGTTCGACCACTTCTCCAACGGATGCATCAGTCGTTTTTAGAAGATTTGCCGAATCCGATCTTACGTCTACAACGCTGGTGTTGAGGGCGCCGACCTTGAGCGTCAAGTCGATTGTGCGCGTCTGGCCCACTTCGAGTGTTACCTCCTGCGTGAGCGGGGCAAACCCCGTTGCTTTCACAGTGAGCACGTAATTGCCGGGAAGTAACCCGCTGATCTGGAAGATGCCGAGGTCGTTGGTCGTCGCCTGACGGGAAGAGTTAGTGCTCACCGAGCTGAGCTGGAGCGTGCAACCAGCCACAACTTGTCGCTGCGGATCGAAAACGGTGCCATTCAAACTTGCGAAGTTGCTCTGCGCGTTGGCAGTAGTAGCTGTTAACAAGAGGATTGCAAATAGCGACAGTTGAACGGTCGGACGCATCATTCAACAACCTCCAGGATTTTGTTTTTAATCCGCTTACAGAAACTGAGACTGCTGTGAGGACGGTGAGTCTAACGAGACCGATGGAGAGTGTCATCGTCCAAAAGTTTGAGTTGAGGAAAAATATTTTCCAGGTCGGACATTAATCATCCTCACTAGGACAAATCTGTCCTGCCGCCAAACCTCATAATTATTAACTTTGCCCGCCGGCCGCAAAAACGCAGGCTGATCGAGGTCCTACTTACCAGTCTTTCCAGTCGAAATATCAGCGATTTACGGTGGAACACGACGTGCACCGTGCCTGCGAAATGAAGCGGAGGCGATCGGGAGGTAGAAGTCGGCGCGACACGACCTCGGAGGTCGCGCTGAAGATTCTGCGTTACCTGGACCAAAACCCAAATGCCGCCGACACGGTCGACGGCATTCTCGAATGGTGGTTGCCCAAACAGTCGATTTACGAAGAAGAGAAAGTTGTGAAACGCGCATTGAATGAAATGGTAAAACGAAATCTAATCCTTACCACTCAATCGTCTGATGCTCGCAGTCACTATCGCCTCAACACCGAATTCATTCAAGAGATTCGACGCATGATCAAAGAGTCGGATCGCACCTAAGACGGTTTGACCCGGAGGCCGGATGGTTAACACCAGTTGGGAACAGCTACTGGATGAACTCCAGCTTTTAAACGCCTGTCTGTTACGCGATGTCAGACGGCGTGCGCAGAAAAACCGCCAGTTGGATTTGCTTCAGGGCCTGGTACTGAACGAAAGCGAAATAATTGAAATCCTGGGGAACCCGCCAGGCATTCAGGGAACTGCTGACGACGACAATGATCTGGAACAAGCAAGAGCGCTGCAGCAGAGAATAAATACGCGGAATGGAGAGCAACATCCAAACACATCGCTCACTCACCTGAGTTCTCTTTTCCAACTTGAAAGAGTCGAAGAGCTTTGCCTGCTGCTATGTCTGGCGCCGGAGATCGATCCACGGTATTCGCGCGTTTTTGCTTTCCTTCAGGATGATGTCACACGAAAACAACCAAGCGTCGAGCTGGTGCTCAGAATATTCTCCAGGGATATCGAAGAGTCGCTGGTCACGCGAAATATCTTTTCGTCATCATCCGCTTTATTCAGAAATCGATTAGTTCAGTTTGCGCAGCCGTCGGATAAGTTTTTGCCGCTTCCGCAACGGACGCTGAAGCTCGATGATCGAATCGCCGCATTTCTCCTGCACACGCCGCAAATCGATGAGTGTCTGTCGAACTGGGTGGAGATCGTACTGCCCTCGAGCCCTGCTCCGGAGACGACGCTACCCGACGAGATCATAAATCGTACGCTGGCCCTGGTCGAAAGCAGCTTCTCAGGTAATGGACCTTTTCCTCGTCCGTTAATTCATGTTTACGGCAAGCGGGGATCAGGCAGGCGTTTACTCGCCACGATCGCGAGTAAACACGTTGGTCTTCCACTGCTGGTGGCAGATGTTAGAAAAATGCCGAATGGTGAAACGAGCGATCTCGATCCGCTTTGGCGTCTTTGTCGCGAAGCGTTGCTTTTGCCGGCGGTTATTCTGGTTGAAAACTTTGATGACTTGCTGGAGGACGGGAAACAGCGCGAACTGAGCTCGTTACTCGAAGCGGCGCATTATTTTTCCCCAGCTACTTTCTTATCAGGTTCGGAACGATGGAGAAGCCAAACCCCGAAACAGTTTTATCTGAGTTTGGAATGTCCTCTTCCAGACGCTACCTCGCGGATCGGTTTTTGGCGACAACATCTGCACGAGTCGAAAGAATTCCAGGAAGCCGACCTCATCGAGCTCTCGAGCAAGTTCAGTTTTACGGCAGGGCAAATAAATCAGACCGTTCGCACCGCAGAGCACAATGCCTACTGGGAACGTCGATCAGTCAAAGAATTAACTCCCACCATAGTTAACGAAGCAGCACGCGGTATCGCGACGCCCAGACTGGGAGGACTGGCGCGCAAAATCGAAACTCCATTCACATGGTCCGATATCGTTTTGCCCGAAGGTCAGATGGCCCAGTTAAGGGAGATCGCAACACATGCGAAGCGCTCCCAGATGGTTTTTGAAGGCTGGGGTTTTGGGCGGACCTTCTCGTACGGACGAGGAATAGCCGCACTCTTTGAAGGTCAGAGTGGAACGGGCAAGACGATGGCCGCCAGCATCATCGGTCGCGCTCTGGGATTGGATGTTTACCAGATCGATCTTTCCTGCGTGGTAAGCAAGTACATCGGCGAAACAGAAAAGAATTTGAGTCTCATTTTTAGTGAAGCGCAGGACAGTAACGCTGTTCTCTTCTTCGATGAAGCTGACGCGCTATTCGGAAAACGCTCTGAAGTGAAAGACGCGCACGACCGCTACGCAAACATTGAAACGGCCTATTTGCTGCAGCGGATGGAGGAGTACAGCGGCATCGTCATATTGGCCACGAACATGAAGCAAAATCTCGACGAAGCATTCGTTCGCAGGATGCGCTTCATCATCCACTTCCCTTTTCCCACCGACGAAGATCGAGAACGTATCTGGCACAAAGTCTTTCCAGGCAATGCTCCGCTCGGCGATGACGTTAACTTCCGCTGGCTCTCACGGAAATTGAAGATTGCGGGGGGCAATATCAAGAACATCAGTTTGCGAGCTGCATTTCTGGCCGTGGAACAAGACGGCCGGATCAGCATGGATTGCGTGGTAGAAGCCGCGAAACGAGAGAGCGAAAAGATCGGGAAGATCGACGGACTCGCCGATTTTCATTTTAAAGAGCCCGGCAAACACACGGCCGGCATTGCGGAGGTCGCATGAGTTCCGCAATTCGCGATGTAGGTGAAACTTTGATCGAGCTACTCAGAAACGATCCAACGATTACTGTACCTGACCCGCAGATCGCACTGGTGTCGCCTGCCGAAGCCAATGCGAGTGGTGTGCGACTGACTCTGTTTTTGTACTCGATCTCTCCCGTTGCCGAGTTGCGAAACGAACTCGAGATTCCTGGCAATGCAATGGATGACGAACCGGTTTCTTTGCCGCTGAATCTTTATTATCTATTGACCGCCTTTAGCCCTCCGCAAGATCCGACATCTCGGAGTTTGGAATCGCATTTACTCCTCGGACAAGCAATGCGTGTGTTCTTTGATAACGGTCACTTGAGCGGATCTGTGCTGCGCGGAGATCTGCCCCGAGATGAAGAATTGCGACTTACGCTCCAACCACTCTCGATTGAAGACCTGACTCGAATCTGGAGTGTCTTCCCGGAAACGGCACTGGAACCATCGGTGAGTTACCTCGTGGAGCCGGCGAGAGTTCGTTCTGGCAGGACGAGAGGTGGCGCTCGGGTGATATCGCGTCGAATGGATTCGGATCACGTCGCGCCAATCAGCTCGCAGGGGCAAACGCAATGATCTATACGCGTCCTTACATCACCAAAAAGTTCATCGCTTATGCCGGCGACTCTCGAACTACCGATGTGACGTTGGCGGTTCGCGTGCTGGACGCGTTCACGGAGGAGCCCGCCCGAGTGCCATTAAACGTGAGGCTGAAGGAACTGCCTAAGATACGGCCACTACGTGCGGAAAGCGGAGTCTACTGTTTTCAGGGCACCGAAACGGTCATCATCGATGGAACTACAATAATCAGTAATCCAATTCCGAATGGTAACTACACGCTGATCGTAGAGCCGGATCCGACCTCGGGAAACCAATTCAATCTACAACCTCGGCAACCGGGCCAACCATGGACCATCACCTTCGAGCGTCCGATTGTTTTGCCGTTACCAAATCCTCTGCAACCGCTCGAAGTCGTCACGCTATCACCAACACCGGCGTATGCCTTCCCGGCAAATGCAACGCTCGTACGCGGCACAGTCAAAAAATTTGGGGTTGCGGTTGGAGCTGCCGTGGTGAGGACGACCTACGACCAGGTAGATCCTGCAGATACGACGCAAACGATTCCGGTTGATATCGAAACGATCACAGATCCGGCCGGCGAATACGTGCTCTTCTTTAAGGGCCTGCCGGCAAAAACGCAAAACCTGACAATTGTTGCAACGAAGAACGGCGACCAGAACCAGATCACTCCAGTGATCAACGAAGGTAGCACGCTCAAGAATCAACATATCACCTTTCCATAGACCGCATTTGAAAATTAGACGGCGCGAGCGACTGACCTCGCCGTGAACCGTTAGCAACGATAGGAGAGACACCATGAGTGACGAATACAAGCAGCAGTCCCAGGGTGGGGAATACAACCAGCCAAGGCCAGAGTACAAACCACCCACGCCCGGGCAGCCTTGTCCCGACCCCTGCGATGACGATCCACGCTGGGGGCCGCCGAAAATCAGGCCGGAGTGTTGTACGCATCATCCCTGTTGTCCCGAGGATGAAAGACATTGCTGCACCTGGGAATCAGTGGACGACCCCTGCGTAAGAGCAGCCTCAGCCGATTGTGACCTGGAGTGGACCAAAATAACGTGCAAGTGCGAATCGTCGAACAAGGATTGTAATTGCGAGGTATGGGATTGCAGTTCTTATCCGCAGGGCGGCTGCGTGCCATGCAAACCATGTGAGGGACTGATTCCAGATCCCAACGACCCAGGCGGATGCGATGATCCAGACCGCGACGACTGCACCGCAGAAGATCTGCGCAAACAACTCGACGCATTGAGCCAATGCATTTCTGCTCAGCAAAGCGCCAAGGCAAAGATTGAAGCCGACATCAAGGCGAGAAACGAGCGCGCCACCGCTTTGACTGAATTGATTACAAAGTTTGACGGCATCATCAAGGATTACAAGGACCAACGTCACAAACTTATTTGTCGTGAAGACTGTCTCAAGGGTTTTCATCGCGATATAAGCGCTGTCTTCAGCAAGTATGAACCTGCCGACGAACTGACCAAATACATCAACACCCAACTCTGCCAACTCGAGAAAGCCAAGTGCTGTCAGAAGAACCTTGATGGAAAGCTGTCAAAACTCACAAAGTTGATCTGGAAGCAGCAAGAGGCAGAGAAAGAAAAGCAGAAAGCAGATAAGGCATTCGAAATAATCAAAGACCTTCCCAAGTGGCTGGACGACAAGTTCAAAGAGCTCGAAGCATTGAAGGATCAGATTGCGCAGGCGCTGAACGACGTCGATCCGCAAAAACAAAAGTGGGCTTTCTACCTCTTCTACTGGAAGTTTGTTCCCAAACTCTGCCGGTGCTTTCCGTTTCCGTTCTGTTGTGAAGACAAGGGCGGAGATGGCGAAGGCGAGATGGCCCAAACATCTCGGCAATACGGGAAGGCGGGATACGAGCAAGGGTCTCAGACACGAACCCCGCCCGAGGAACCTGCCGACCATTTGGGCTGCAAGCCTGGCGACTGGCACCCGTCCGCCATCACAGACGAAAAGCTTAGAGCCCTCATTTGCTGCGCCTGGGATTACGCTCGCAAACAGAAGCAGAACCTCCAGGACGCGACCGATCGGGTTGCGGACATAACCAGCAACCTCGAATTCATCAAGGCAAAAGTCGAGGCCGACGAGAAGAGTCTTGATGACCGCATCAAGAGCGGACTGAGCAGGGTGGGCAAGCCAGCGCCAACCAGCAGGTAGCAGCATCGCAAAGCGGCTGCACGCCAGGAAATGAAATCACGACCCGGCGCGCCGAGAAGCGCGCCGGTCAAAGAAGGAGAAGGACATGCCTGAATATCTATCACCCGGAGTTTATATAGAGGAGATCGAACTTGGTCCCAGACCGATCGAGGGTGTTTCGACCAGTACCGCCGGGTTTCTGGGAGCGACGCTCCGCGGACCAGAAGATGTACGCCTGGTTACCGGGTTCGAAGAATTCAAGCGACTCTATGGCGGCTACTTGCCCGTAGACGAGTCGAATTTGCCTTTCGCTATCGATGGATTCTTTAAGAACGGCGGCCAGCGTTGTTTTGTTGGACGTATTACCGCGGCGGGCACCCTCGCCACCACTGGTGATCACGATGGCAAGCTACGCATCGTCGCCGTTGGACCAGGTACCTGGGGCGACCGAATCGCCGTTAAGATCACGGAAGCCAGTTTGCAGCTCGTGGGAGTGCCGGCAACACAGCAACGTTTCAAGTTAACAGTAATGTACTGGGATGTTCTGCCTCCTCAACCGCTGGTGGATCCCACCGTTGCTTCTCAGATCACGAACGCCAATCGGCGCGAACCGACCATCCTGGAGGTCTATGACAACCTCTCGCAAGACATAACGTCGATCGACTTCTATGAAACAGTCATCAACGGCAGCTCCGCCTTGATACGTGTAACACGGCTCGCACCGGACACACCGGCCCCCCTGTTGCAGCCTGTCTTTCTGAACACACTTGGTGCTTCAGGTACGGGAACTCCGGCTGATGTTTTGGCCATAGGAGATTACACGGGGCGTCCGTTGCCCCCCTTGCCGGACGGCAGAATCAATAAGACCGGCCTCCAGGGTTTTGAGCAAGTCGATGAAATAGCCATCGTTGTGGCGCCTGACTATCATGAAACTCCTACACTCGACACCGAACTCATCACGCATTGCGCGCTAATGCGGGATCGGTTCGCCATCTTGCACTCCCGTCCGGGCACAGACACTTTGGCGACCATAAACGGTATCCGTCCCCCTCAAGATACAACGTACGCAGCATTCTATTTTCCGTGGATCAAAGTCTTCAACCCTTTGATCAACCAGGATTCCAGGATTCCGCCATCGGGTCATATAGCAGGAATCTACGCGAAGACCGACGTTGAACGCGGTGTGTTCAAGGCCCCGGCCAACGAGGTCGTTGTGGGTGCACGATCCGTCGAGTTTCAGATCACCAAACGAGAGCAGGATCTCCTGAATCCGAGGGGCGTTAACTGCATTCGGGTTTTTCCGGCCCGCGGTATCAGGGTTTGGGGGGCGCGAACAGCTTCCACTAACACGCTTTGGAAGTACATCAACGTGAGGCGTTACTTTCTTTACGTCGGTGAATCCATTGATGAAGGAACACAGTGGGTTGTCTTCGAGCCGAATGATGAGAGGCTCTGGGCCCGCGTCAAACAGACAATCACCCAGTTCCTCATTACGGAGTGGCGGAACGGAGCCCTGATGGGGACCAAGCAGGAAGAGGCCTTTTTCGTAAAGGTGGACCGCACGACGATGACGCAGAACGACATCGATAACGGTCGTCTGATCTGCATTATCGGTCTCGCCGTAGTCAAGCCTGCGGAGTTTGTGATTTTCCGTCTCGCGCAATTCCAGGGTGGCTCCGAGCTAACAGAGGTGTAACCGCGAGTTGAATTACCAATGAGGAGGAAACATGGCAGCAAGAAGAGATCCACTTAGAAATTTTCGATTTCGGCTGGAGATAAATGGAATCCAACAAGCCGGTTTCAGCGAAGTCAGCGGCTTCGACATAACTGTCGATCCGATCGACTACCGGGAAGGCACTGACCCTACGCACGTTCGCAAACTAACCGGCCTTACAAAGTATGGCAACGTGACCTTGAAATGGGGGATCACCGACTCGATGGAGCTGTACGAGTGGCACCGCCGGATCGTCGATGGAACGATCGATCGCAAGAACATTGCCATCGTCGTCGTCGATGAGGCGGGAGCCGACAAGGCTCGTTGGGAGATCGTTGAAGCATGGCCCAGCAAGTACGACCCGATGGACCTCAACGCCAAAGGCAACGAGGTGTCGATTGAGATGATGGAGCTTGCTAACGAAGGAGTGACGCGCGTTGCGTAGTCGCATTGCTTTAGGAGTTATGAGTCATGCCTTTTCAAACAGAGATCGATTTCAGGTTACCGCGCGGATACATGGATGAAGATGGAACTCTTCATCACGAGGGTGTAATGCGCCTGGCCACTGCCGCCGACGAGATTCTGCCGTTAAAGGATCCGCGAGTGCAGGCTAATCCGGCTTATCTAACGGTGATCGTACTTTCGCGAGTGGTTACAAAACTCGGCGGCTTACCGGACGTCAATACGCGAATTATCGAAAACTTGTACGCCTCGGATGTGTCCTACCTGCAGTCGCTTTACCAAAAGCTCAATACGAACGGCAATGGAAATGGACACCGAAAGGTCGCCTGTCCGAACTGCAGCGAAGAGATCGACATTGGAGACCAGATCCTGGGGGAAGTTTAGTGGGCTATCCCCTCGATCAGCTTTACGAGGAGATGGCCTTCATCGCCTACCACTTCCACTGGTCTCAGGATGAGTTGATGAACTCCGAACACCGCGAACGACGCCGCTGGTGTGAGGAGATCTCGCGCATTAATCGGAAGTTGAATGACGAGCCACCAAATATCTTCGCGAACGCATAAGGAACGGAATGAGGTTACCTGATCCATACAAGGTTTTCCGGTTTGCTGTCGAAATCAACGGCACGCGCGTCGGCGGCTTCTCCGAAGTCACGGGTTTGGAAGTGCGCACGGAAGTGGACGAACACCGTGAGGGCGGCGTCAACGACTACGTGCACAAGATCGCGAAAGAGACGCGTTATCCGAATGTCACGCTCAAGCGAGGAATTACCGACAAAACAGATTTTTGGGATTGGCATCAGCAAATCGTTCTCGGCGACGTCGAACGCAAGACAGTTTCGGTAGTGGTGCTTGATGAGATCGGTCGTGAAAAGTGGCGTCTTGTTTTTCGCGACGCTTATCCAGTGAAGTGGAATGGCACGGATTTGAATGCGACCGGTAACACGGTTTTCGTTGAGAGCATCGAGTTGGCCCATCACGGAATGACAAAACTGTGAGAGATCTGACGAGCACAAAACGTGAATTCACTGCTTTAGCCCGGCGTCTTTACCGGCGCGGGCCGTTGTCCGGCAATCGAGCTTTCAGAGGAGTAATCGGACAAGGCTTTGGTATTTGGATTCGTGAGCACTGGGGACTGTCGGACCCGGGTTTGTTTCGACCGGTGGGACGAGAGTTTCAAACGCAGAAGAAACCGTTTGCCTTACTGAATTGGCCACAGCAGAAGAGAGCCGGCGAAACGAATTACAACTTCTCGACGACGTTGCATCTGACCTGCTTCCCGCAGCACACAAACCACTCGCTTTTCGAACTCAACACCAGCGGGGTCTTTCAAACGCTTGCGCTGAAGCAGCAGGCTGGAGCACGGGAAGAGTTTGTCAGAAATGTTTTGGTTGAAGGAGCTGATCGTCGTACGCGCGACTATAGCTTTTTGGAAAGAATATTCCACACCTTCAATCGAGAGAGTAATACACACCGCCAGAACACTAAGCTGAAGGAATTTCTTTCGTCGTTGTTTTCCACTTTCAATCAGACGGTTGGAGAAGTCACGCGGTCTCGAGACAGCGAAAGAAGTTTTTGGAGTAAAGAGCAAAGGTTCGACCTCGAAAAGAACTTGCGGACCGAGGTGCAAAAGTTCGACGCCGAAAAAAGTTTGCGCAGTGAAGTGCGAAAGTTCGAAAGAGCAACTTCTTTTCGTCGAGACTTCGCACTGGTGCGGTCGAGTTCCGCAACCACAGATGTACGCAACCATTTCGTTGTTACTTTGCCGCCGTTGATTCTCGCGGGTAACTCGACTGGTGAGAGGTCTGACAACAAGACCGTTTCCAACCCGGCCCTTTCAAATCTTTCCACTTCGAACCATTGGCACAAAACACTAAACCTGCACCCGCGCCTGGACCATCAATTTCTGATAACGCGCACACTCTCAGCAAAAAACGATCCGGCCGATAGTGAAACTCACTTTGGAACAAATGTGTTCACCACCCTGGCCCTGAACTTTGCGGCGCCAAAAGTTTCCGAAACAGAGCTTGTGGCTCAGCGGATCTCGCAGTTCGTCTCTGCGCCGGAATTGACTCACGTCAAACGAGAGCAAGGCATGTCAGACGAAATGCTCAAAGCCCTGCGCGGACTCCGAACGCCTTACGTGGAACCGAAACCGGTGCCAATGCCCGCAATGCCGTCGATCGAGCAATTGACCAATCAGGTGCGCGCGCAGTTGGAGCGTGAACTACGAATCGAACGAGAGCGGCGAGGACTCTGACGGTGACAACGAGAAATCTCAAAACAGCATTCATTCGTCCCGTAAACGGCTGTCACGCGAACACTCCGTTTGAAGTGCTTTTCAATCCGGCCGAGTATTCGATTGAGAAGGGCAATACCTTTCAGAGTACGTCGCTGCCTGGCTTGTCCACACCGGTTACGCAGTTTGTAACCGGAAACGCTGACACGCTGTCGATGGAGTTGTATTTCGATACTTACACCAAATCCTCACGGCACCCGGACGTGGTGAAGCGAGAAGACGTCAGGCACTACACCAGAAAAATCGCCAACCTGATGGAGATCGACCCAACGCTACACGCGCCGCCGATCGTTGAGTTCATTTGGGGACCGCCGATTGGAACTCCGGAAGGAGTTCAGTTCAAGGGCATCATCGAAAAGGTTTCGCAGAAGTTTACTTACTTCCTGGATGACGGTACGCCGGTGCGCGCAACCCTCAGTGTCACCTTCAAGGAATACAGAACCGTCAAGGACCAACTGAAGTACCTGAAATGCGAGTCGGCCGATCGGACCAAGCTACGAGAGTTCAAGGAAGGAGACTCACTCTGGCTGCTGGCGAGCAAAGAATACAACGATCCACAGCAGTGGAAAGTAATCGCTGATCACAACCAACTCGACAATCCGCGGCTCATCGCTCCGGGTTCCATATTAGAACTACCGCCACTCACATGACTAAGACGTTCGTAGAAGTAGAAGAGACTCAACTGGGATTCTATGTCCCCTCGTTCAAGATCCAGGTGAACGAAAAGGACCTGGTAAGGGAACTGTTTTTGGAGGTCTCTTCAGTTCAGGTGGACAACGTTTTGAAAGGTGGGGATCGTTTTTCATTCACCGTTAACAGCACTTTCAATTTTGAAGAGAAAGACTTCGAGCACCTCGAGGATACGTTCGCGTTTGGAAATGCGGTCTTGATCAGGATGGGATATCAGAACGGCAAGAAACAACCCGACGACGAGATTCTGCCCAAAATGATCATGGGGAAGATCACTGCGGTGCAAACGAGCTTCCCTGCCAGTGGGCTCCCGCAAATCAATGTCAGTGGTTACGACCTCACCTATTGCATGGGCAAAGGCAAGAAATCACCGCCGCCCTGGCACGACAAAACGGACAGCTATGTAGTGTCACAAATAGTGGCGGGGTATGGATTGAAACCGAAAGTTGTAGACACGGTGGTCCAACATCCAACCACGCAGCAAAGCCAGGAAAGCGATGCGGAGTTTATCGAAAGACTCACGACCAGAAACGGCTACGAGTGCTTCGCCATCTTGCAGGATCTGATTTTTCGCCCGCGTCCCAAAAAACCGACAAACCCGGTCGTAAGCCTTGAATGGGGCAAAGGGCTGCTGAGTTTTTCTCCCGAGCTCAACATTGCTGAGCAAGTCACGAAAGTTGAAGTCCGCGGCTGGGACGTCAGTACGAAGAGAGAGGTTGTCGGCACCGCGCAAGCGGGAGAAGAGCCTGGACGTGTTCAGGGACGTCAGAGCGGCGGCGAGATTTTGAAAAAGGTTTGTCGCGAGGAAAAAGAATTGAAAGTTCGTGAGTCTGTCTTCTCTAAACAGGAAGCGAAGCGCCGGGCCGACGCGATTCTAAAAGAGCGCTCGGAGCAGTTTGTAAAGGGCAGTGGTGAGTCGATCGGCATGCCTGAAATCCGCGCCGGCACCTACATCGACCTGAAAGGCATGGGCAAACTTTTCAGCCGACCATACTACATCGAGCAGTGCACCCATACGATTAACAATTCCGGTTATCGCACGACTTTCAAAACGAAGGACACGACCTCATGAGTTTTATGGACTTGCTTCAGGACCAAGACAAAAGAGAGACGGGCTCCGTCGAAGGAGTCGCCATCGGTCTGGTTACGAACAATCAGGATCCCGAAAAGCTGGGCCGAGTCAAGGTGAAGTATCCGTGGCAAGAGGGACCACGGGAGAGCTATTGGGCGCGGTTGGCAGTGATGGCGGCGGGCAAGGATCGCGGCACAGTGTGGCTTCCGGAAGTTGGAGACGAAGTACTGCTGAGCTTCGACAAAGGCAGCATTGAGCACCCATTTGTGATCGGCTCCCTCTGGAACGGAAAGGATGTGCCGCCGGAAAAGAACGACGACGGAAACAACGACACGAAGTTGATCAAGACACGAAGCGGACATCAGGTGAAGTTTTTTGATAAGGCCGGTGAAGAGAAGATCGAGATTAAAACCAAGGGCGGTCACGTGCTGTTGATGGACGACAAAGCGGGATCCGCTCAAGTGGAGATCAAAGACAGCTCAGGACAAAACAAGATCACGATCAACACCACGGGAAACAGTATCACGATCGAAAGTGGTCTGAGTCTAAAGATCAAGTCGCAATCCATCGATATAGAAGCAGGCGCTTCGATGAACATAAAGGCCAGCGGGACGCTCAGCATTCAAGGCGCACTGGTCAGAATTAATTAAGGAGTAAGGGTATGGGACAGCCGGCAGCAAGACTAGGTGATCAGACCAGCCATGGAACTCCGTTAGCGCCGGGCATCGGCAGTATCAACGTCCTGATCGGTAGCAAACCCGCCTGGCGAGCTACCGCTGATTTCCATGCGTGTCCTTTAGTCGATGGTGTGAAGCCACATGTCGGCGGTGTCGTCGCAGTGGGCAGCACGAGCGTATTGATCAACGGGCTGCCGGCAGCTCGCCAGGGTGACCAGATAGTTGAAGCAGGCGCTCCAAACGCCATTCTTCTTGGCGAGCCGACGGTACTGATTGGGTAGAAACGAGTCATGCCGAAATCATTTCTCGGTCGCGGGTGGAAGTTTCCTGTACGGATCGATCCGACAACGGGTCGCGTCGCCATGTCGGAAATGGAGCAGGACATCAAGGAGTCGATCTTGATCCTTCTCTCCACCGCGCCCGGCGAGCGTTTGATGAGACCTGAATTTGGCTGCGGCATTCATGACCTCGTCTTTTCGAGCATGAGCACCGTCACGATGGGACTGTTTGAGAGCCGCGTGCGCGAAGCAATTAATGAATTCGAAGCAAGAGTCGACATCACGAAGCTGGAGGTTTTCACGAAAGAACCGGATAAGGGCAAATTGGAAATCAACCTTACCTGCCGGATTCGTGACACCAACAGCGAATTTAATCTCGTGTTTCCTTTCTATCTGACTGAAGGAGCAGGATGAGTCAGCGGATCACACCAGCGGACATCGATCCACGCAAAGCAAGCGATCTATTCAGGTCGTTGCGTGAGATGGTTGCGCATTACGTCCCGGAGTGGCCGGCAAAAGACGATGACGATCCGGGTGTAGCGCTGCTGAAGATATTTTCATTTATCGGCGAGGGCGTGATCAGCCGGTTGAATCGCGCGCCCGAAAGAAATTTCCTCGCCTTCCTCGACTTGCTGGGAATCCGTTTACTTCAGGCGCGACCCGCACAGGTTCCGGTCAGGTTTCTGGTCGCTAACGGGACTGAAGTTCCCCTCCTTGTCGACAGCCGAACACAGGTTTCAGCACCGCCGACTGGCGAGCGCCCGGAAGATTTGCCCTTTGAGACTCTGACACCGCTGCTCGTTATCCCTTCAACTCTAACTTCCTTGATTGCGGTCGATCCTGAGCTGGACGCTATCTATAAGCCACCACCCGGTTTTCTAAAGCTCGAGTCAGCGGCGACGCCGCTTCCAGAGCTAAGAGTCATGGCTTTCTCCGGTGTGGGAGCAAAGAACCTCCAGCTCGATCCACCAGAGCAAGTTAAGAAGGATGATTTTTTGCGGGTCGATCAAAAAGTAATTCAGCGTTCCGGATCAGATCAATGTGTGCCGATCGTCGACGAGAAAGAGTCGAGCCAGAGTGAGCATTTAGTCGTGGCCGAGGATCCTAAAGGCGCCGTCGTAACTTTAATGGATCCACTCAGACGAGATTATGTCGAGGGAACGGCGGTTCGAAAGGTTACCCAGTTTGAATTGTTCGAAGCAAAGAACTGGCAGGAACACATTCTGTATCTCGCGCATTCCGAATATTTTTCGATCAAGAGTGAAGCAGAAATCACGATACGGGTTCAGCACGCCGGCACGAGCTCAAATCTCCAGCGCTTGAATGTTGTCTGGGAATTTTTCGGAAGCGTAGAAGCGTTAAAAGACGAGCTGGACACGTGGCATGAGTTTCAGCTCGAGTCCGACGGAACTCAGGGGCTCAGTCGCAACGGACAAATTCGCTTAACGAAGCCGGAAGGTGAAATCAAAGAGACGGAAATCGATGGGAGAAAGAGTCGCTGGATCCGTGCCCGGCTTGATCAGTCATTACCGGCGAATTCAACCACTCCTGTGCCAAAGATCGAGTTGATCGATTTTGCGGTGTCGTCGGCTGGAAACGCACTTTCGCCGGACAATGCCTTTCATAACGATACCCCGTTGACCACAGATGTCGCGTTTTTCCCATTCGGTACCGAGCCGCGAATTTTCGATCGGTTTTCCATTGCCAGTGAGGAGGCATTTTCCAAACCCGGCTCCGAGATTGAATTAGATTTTTCCCTGGACACAACCGAACTGCTGTCATCACCGAGTGGCTTCCATGATGGTAAGCGTCTGCGAGTCTTTTCCAGGGCAGTAGCAGGAAAATTATTGGAGTTTCAAATCACGCCTCAAACGGTTGATATCGATCGACACGGTAATCCTCTGGATAAGCCGCCGGTTTCAGGAACGCCGCCGCCGGGAGTCGTCACTCTTAAAGCAGCATCGACACCCGCTGTCGTGACAGACAATGCGGGAAGGATTGCAGTCTTCGTTCCCGCCGACGATGGAAAAATTTATGTGCGTTACCTTCATCCTGCCGCGCCCGTAGAACGGGAATGGAAGTCACTTCGGAAAACGCCGGGAAGCCTGCAGTTTGATCCGGCAGTAATCCACGCCGGGGGATTCTGGCTCGTCTTCGCAGTAGCAGATAACAAACTCTACGGCTTTCCGTTAGATCCTGCAGCCGTTGGCACTGCACCGGAAGATACTGACCTCCCCGGAGACTGGTTTCCGATCGAAAATTCTCCACAGATCGATTCGAGTCCTTTCATAAGTGGAGACCCAACATCTATCGCACTGTTTGTGACAGACGTGGACGGAATTGTTCACATGCTAGCCAACAACGGCGTCTGGACCGCTTTGCGCCCAGGTATTCTCGCTAAGAAGAATGCCCGGCCTTTTGCCCGTCGAAATGCAGGGGCGTTTAGAGTCTTTGTAAGGGACACCAGTGATCAGCTTTTAGTTTTTGATACGGACAATCCAACAACTACCAGAAAGGTTGGTAAGCCTCCTTCCAATGTTGGCTCAAACCCTCACGGGTCTCCGGATCTTACCGACCCAATTTATGTTAGAGGTGCGAAGGATAGTCACTTGTGGTCCACCACCGATGTAGTCCAATGGGATGACCATGGGACCAGCAATGACATTGAGCTGAACGGCGATCCTTTCGTGATTGAAAATCCGGCCGGTAGTGTTTCCGTGCTCTCTACAAGCAAGCGGAACGTCTTGTTGGAATTTCGAATCGATCAGACCGTGGTGAAAACCGGAACGATTGAAGCAGGCCCCAGGAGCATCGTTTTCCTCGAGAAAGTTCCCGCTCCGGCCGGCACTTATTACATCCACATCCTCGATGGGCCTGGAGCTGAACCGGGTAAGGATGTGGTCCGAAAAATAAAAGATGCGACGCACCAGTTTGTAGTACTTGATCAGCCACTACTGAAAGAGAGTCCGACACCCGACACGAAATATGACTTGCTCAGACAGGAAGGCTCGGGAACTGTAGTAGCTGTAGTTGCCGCCGATACTCTCACGCTCTCATCTATCGCGGGAATCGATGTCGATGACTTCATCTTTGTCGAAAACGCGGTGGGAACATTTCAGCTACGAAAGATTGATGCGGCGCCTGCAAATAAGAACGTCCACGTCAGCGTGGACCTGGATATTTCAGAAACGTTAACCAATTACGTGATTCTGAGAATTGACGAGGAAACACACGAAGACCATCCCACGCGTTTATCGGAGCTTCGAGCTGTGCTTTCTGGAGACGCTCAAGCTGCGGACGATTTTTACAACAACAAATTTCTCCGCATAACAGATGGACCCGGCAAGAGTTCTGTGGGCCGAAGAATCAGTGACTATTTCCACGACACCAATAATGTTGTTCTTGATTCGGGGTTTCCGGAACACCCGACAAACGCTTCGACGTTTGCCATCACCCCTTCCGGAGAAGCATGGCACGTTCATGAAGACAAGAGCCAGCCTGATGTGCGGCCGGAATTATCCTGGGAATACTGGAATGGCCGCGGCTGGTTGGCGCTTCAGATTGAGGACACAACCAGGAATCTTCTGATTGATGGAACGGTAAAATTCATACTTCCGGACAACGTGCAAAAGACCGAGGTTGCCGGTCAGGAAAACTTCTGGATACGCGCACGTATTGTCGGCGGCGATTACGGCCGGGAACAGTTTACGTTCAATCAAAAAACCGGTGAGATCAAGGTAGAAAAAGATCCGATTCGCCCACCTCGAATTCTCAACCTCGACATTTCTTACGATGTCACTGAACACAAGGAGCCACAATTCTGTGTGACCTTCAATAGTCTGACCTACCTGGACCAGACTGCCGCCAATACTACTCAAAACAAGAACTTCTTCCCGTTTGTGCCGCTCTCAGATGAGGGTAAGGCTCTCTACCTGGGGTTCGATCGCGCGTTCAGAGGCGGACCCGTAAAGATTTATTTCGCGGCGAAGGAGTTGGAGGTAGACGAGCGAAACAAGCCAAAGCTCGCATGGCAGTTCGCCTTTGAAAACAATTGGAAAGAATTACTGCCCGAAGACGGGACGGAAGGATTCACGAGGCCCGACTTTGTAACGCTCAACGTCACTGACGACATTCAAAACCGGCAACAGTTTGGCAAGACGTTGTACTGGCTGCGCACCACGCTAACCGAAGGTGAATGGAATGGCTCGCCGTTATTCAGTGGCGTGTTTCTCAATACGGTTGAAGCCATGCAAGCACGCACAGTGCTCGACGAAATACTCGGCTCGAGCATTGGGGTAAAAAATCAGAAATTCCAATTTCAGCAGACGCCGGTAATCAAAGGCGAAGAAGTCCGCGTACTCGAGGCGCTGACAGACGAAGAGCGCGAACAACTGTTGTTGGCAAAAGGCGAAGATACGGTGCGGACGATCACCGATCAGGCAGGCCGCGTTCTCGCAACCTGGATCAGGTGGACCGAGGTGCCGGAGTTTTTTGATTCCGACAGCAACAGTCGACATTACCGCCTGGATCGACACACCGGCGAAATTGAATTCGGCGACGGCATCCACGGCCGCATTCCTCCTGCAGGGGGCGACAACATTGTCGCGTTTAGATATCAGGCGGGTGGCGGAGCTGCGGGGAATGTAAAACCCGGAGAGATCAATTCGCTGATTACGGCGGTTGCGGGAGTCGACTCCGTTATTAATCCGGTTGCTGCCGGGGGTGGATCTAATGCCGCTACCAACGAAGAGATGCTCACCATTGGACCGGCACAGATCAGTCATCGTGATCGGGCCGTAACACCTGACGATTTTGAACGGTTGGCATTGGAAGCGTCTCGTGAAGTGCGAAAGGTCCAGTGTCTGCCAAATCGTAATGCCAGCGGCCGTCACGAATCAGGTTGGACCACGGTTCACATCGTACCCGACTCCGAAGAGCGACAGCCGGTGCCCTCGCTGGGACTGCGCCGCGCCGTGCAGCGCTACCTCGCTGAACGTGCAGATGTAACCCTCGTCGATCAGAAACACATTGTAATTGGACCACCCAAATACGTGCCGGTAACGGTTGTGGCGACGGTTTACGCCAAATCACTCGACCTCGTAGCTAAGGCCGAACAGAACGTTAAGAAAGGGCTCGAGACATTTCTTCATCCTCTGAAGGGTGGGCCTGAGAAACAAGGTTGGGAGTTTGGTCGAGATCTCGCGGCTTCGGATCTGTACGCGCTACTCGAGGGCATTGACGAAGTCGATTACGTAGGTTCGCTCCAGTTGTTTTTAGGAAATTCACCCAGCGGTGAACAAGTCGAGGTTGAGGCCGACGCTCTTATCGCGAGCGGTACACACAGGATAACGACGACCGTTGCGCCGGAGAATAAATAGATGGCGTTAGTGCTGCCAAATCTGGACGACAAGCCATTTGAGCAAATCGTCGAAGAAGCTCGCCTACTCATCCCGAGCAATGCGCCCGAGTGGACGGACCACAATGTCCATGATCCTGGCATTACGTTCACAGAGCTGTTCGCGTGGTTGGCGGAGATTTCGCATTACCGGCTCAATCGAACTTCGGCAGCGAGTTACGAACGCTTTTTCTCACTAATGGGTGTCACTCCGGAATCCGCTCGAGCGGCTGAAGTCACGGTAGCTTTTGAGTTCGATCCCTTGTCTCAGGGTCTATTGATTCCGGCCAACACCAAAATGTCGGCGATTGGAATTGACGATGCTCCTTTCCAGACAGTCGCCGATCAGTATTTAACCAAAGCCAAAGTCAAACGTGTCGTCACTGAAGCCGGAGGCCGGCAAATCGTTCAGACAACAGCAGAGAAAAATGAAGCCGGACATTATGAAGCTTTCGGACCATCGCCAACCGCCGGCGATTTCCTCCGGCTCGAATTCGAGAATTGGTTTGACGAACCACGCGGCCAGTTTCATGTGACGCTGTTCGAAGATGATTTGCCGGCGCGAAAACCGTTCTCTGAAAAGTCTGACGCTTTTGAACCTTCCGCAAAGATTCGCTGGGAATACCGGAGCGACGCGCCGGGTGTTTCTGCGGAGCAATGGAACGAACTAAAAGTGATTGATGATGGAACGTTGAGCTTCTCGCGAAGTGGCGATGTTGTATTTGAATCGCCGACTGAACCAGCAGCAAGCCAGCACAAAGAGCTCAGGGCGGTCGTGCTCGAAGGCCGGTTTGAGATTCCACCACGCGTCGTCGCGATTCGCACAAACACCGTTCGGGCACGCCAGGTCGAAACGATAGTAAATGAAGATCTCGGACCCGGTCTCGGTACAGCCGATCAATTGGTCGGGCTGAAGAAGTTTCCGTTGTTGATTAACAACGAGGTTGATGACGGACCATTTCAGGTAGGTGAAGTGCTCGACTGGGAAGCGCTCACTGCTCGACTAAGAGACGCTGAAAATCTCTACAAGTCGCCACTCAAAGAAACCGTGATTTACCTCCGGGAGAAGCTGCAAGCTTTGGCTGGTGATGATATCTCCGCTACTCCTTCTGACTTTCGCAACCGCCAGTATCGTTTGGCCCAGGCTGTCGATCGGTTGATCACTGATCCTGATTTATACCAGCGTGAGAAATTCAAGGACTTAAACATTCCGGAAGAACTCGTCGAGAGTCGCCGTTGCCGGAATCAAAGCACGAGCCGCCGCTTTAACAGGCTGATATTGCAGCTCGTCTTCCCGGATCTCGTGGTGAGCGATCGTTGCGAGATTCAGGTGGGAGTGCGGGCCGCGGATGTTGAGGATGAATTCAAGACGTGGCGCACCTGGCGACGTGTTGAAGATTTTCTCGAGTCAGGCCCGGATGACTATCACTACGTGCTCGATCCAGAGACGGGTACGGTTCTTTTCGGCAATGGCTTGAATGGGAGAGTGCCGCAAGCAACGGAATTAATTCGCGCTCGTTTTTATCGTCACTCTCAATATGAAAACGGAAACATCAAGGCGGGGCATCAATGGGTACTCGATCTCGTGCCCACGTCGACGCGGATTGTGAACAGGGTCAATACAACTGCCGCATCCGGTGGCAGAAGCAAAGAGAGCGTCGACGACACAAAGATTCGCACTCGCGCTGTTTTCCATAAGGAGCGAGCCGTCTTAACACAAACAGATTACGAGACGCTGGCTCTCAACACACCTGGTCTTAGAGTCGCGCGTGCGAAACTCGTCGCTAACTTCAATCCGAAATTCCGCTCCCTGAAGCTGCCCGGCGAAGTCACTCTGATTGTAGAAGCTCAGCCTCCGCCCCGAGCTGCATTTCCAAATGCGACTCCGGCGACACCGAGTAAAGGTTTTCTGGCGACCATAAAAAACTACATCGAAAGCCGGCGGGTGGTGACAACCAACGTCAACGTGATTGGGCCCGAGTACGTCAACGTGAATGTATCGGGCAACGTGTTTCTCAAAAAGCGAGTGTCAGAGTCTGAAACTCGGGAAAGCATCAATCGCGCCCTGGCCGAGTTCTTTGATCCCGTTTTCGGTGGACCGGTAGCGGGTCAGGGTTGGCCCTTCGGCCGCGCGATCTTTCCTTCTGAGATAAGTCAACAACTTGTAAAGGTCGATGGCGTCGACTACGTGACGAAGATAGCAATCAACGGGCTCGAACCCGGCACGCCTCTACGCATGCCATATAACGGCTTGCCTGCTCCGGGTAAGCATTCAATTACAACCGTGACATTCGAAGCCCGCAGACAGAATGCAGATTCAGCGCAACCGAGGAAGAACTGTGGCTGACAGTGAATTCAAAGTTCAGGTAATTGAGACAGATGCTCAATGGAAGAGCGGCTTGTGGAGTAGTCTGGATTTTAACTCCGATGGACTCTCGCTGTTTCTCAATCCCGCATTTGACTCATGGGTCATTCCTGAAAGGACCGGTTTCCGCGGTGATGACATAGTCGTCGACGAGTGTGGCCAAACTTATTGGACCGAGCGTGAAACTGGGGATGCCAACACGTGGAGTCTTTTCCGCCACAACCCGATAACCAATCAGGTGGAGCTGGTTCTGGAATTTGGTCCATGCAGCGAAGTAAATCCGCGCGAAATATGGCTCGATCAAAACTACCTTTGGATATTTGATCGTGATGTAGACGGATCGGGGAACCCGCTGCCGAAAGGCCGGATGCTGGCTTTCTCCAGAGACAACTTCCAAATCATCCTCGAGTTCAAGATCGAAGATGATCTCATCGATATCGATTTCCAACCGAACGGATACTTCTATGCGATAACGAAGAAGAATTGCCGGACGGAGGTTTGTCGTTACTCGACCTCTGTTCCTCCCGGAAAAAACCGATGCTTCACAGTTAACACGTCGATCGATCCGGTTGCTATCGCTGTGAGCAAGGATGGGCTGGTTTATCTGCTCGATGCCGTCAGAGGAAGATTCATTAGATTTGAGCCCGAAACCAGGAAAGAAGTTCCGTTGTGTAGTGCTGAGAACGTACTCGAGGGTTTCGAACCGACGGCGATGCAGATCGATCAACGAGGCGTGCTGTTCCTTGCCTCGAGCAACCCGGCAAGTCTTCACATGTTTGACCAGGACGGCTCATATCTCGGCCAGGCTGAGTTACCTGCAAAGATAACGAGAATCGACGGGATTGGTTTCGATCGAGCAGGAGGCGTTCTCCTCGCTACTGATATCGGTCTGGCCAGACTGTTATTAACAAAGAGTCCGGTGGGCCACTCAGGATCGTTCTATTCAAGAACGCTGGACAACGGCCAGCCAAAAAGCTTGTGGCACCGCATCGCACTGCGTGGTCGAATGCCCGCCAAGTCGAGCGTCGAAGTCTATTACCACACCAGCGATGATGCGACGCTCAAGGCTGCTTACGACGAGTTATTAAATGGCAGTGGATCAGCGGAACAAAGAAGCACTGCGATCGACAGCTTGATGAAGACGTTCTGGGTTGGACCGGAAATCTTCACCGGAAAAGAACGGCCTAAACTTCGCAATCAAAAACCCGGACAAGCCGATGTCGAGATTATTGAGAACCCTGATCTGATTCTTAATCCAAACGAGGGCCGGTATCTCTGGCTGAAACTCAAACTCACCACGTTCGATCAAAATAGCCGGCCATCGATTCGTTCCGCTCGGATCTACTACACGAGACTTTCGTACCTCAGATACTTACCGCCCGTGTATCGAGAGGATCCTGTCAGCGCTGCGTTTCTCGAAAGATTCTTGTCGATGTTCGAAACGAGTTTCGACTCGTTGGAGCAGGAGATCAATCAGCTCTTTCGATACTTCGATCCGAAACTGACACCAAAAGAGTTTCTGCCGTGGCTCGCATCATGGATCAACCTCTCGTTGGACGACGAAGTTCCGGAGCAACGTGTGCGCCAGTTTATTCGACGTGCGGCCGGACTCTACCGCCGCAAGGGAACACCGGGAGCGCTCGTTGAGTTTTTGGAGATCTACACCGGCAAGTCCGTTCGTCTGACTGAATACCTGCGGGAGCTTAGACCAATGGTTATCGGAGAGAAGGACGCCAAGCTGGGACGCGGTCTCGCATTACTAGGTAGTGGACCACGTGGGATCAGGGTTGGCGATACAAGTGTTGTCGGTTATTCCGCAGTGCGCGATCGCGTTAGTGATCCTGATGAGCCGTTTTTATCACTCGCACGTCGTTTTGCAATAGGCATTGACATGGACCGCGAGGAGCTTGAACGACGAAGGCCAACGTTACAGAGAATCGTTGCCGAACAGGCTCCTGCACACACGATTTGTACGATTCGCAGCACCTCAGATCAGGGATTTGTTGGTAAAGCGGTACTGGGCATTAGCGCAAACATCAACGACAAACGGCCCTATCGCGTTGGACTGACACAGTTAGGTAGTGGTTCCTCGATCGGCAAGCCGCAGCGTGGTTTGCGACTCGAGCGTGGAGCCTGGCTTGGCAGCTCGGGCCGGCTTTGATCTGCTGTGTAAAAGATGAAAGGACTGATTATGAAGCCACACTACGATCCGAAATGCGGTGTTTGCTCGACTCCTGAGTTTGAGCGCAACAACTACTTCTATGGCAAGCAGTTTACTGTTCGCGATCTGCTGCAGGAACAGTCTTATTTTAACGATAAGCGACACCTGGTAAACCGCATGGTCCTTGGTTGGGGTGTGGTGTGTGGTCTCGAGGTCTACTGGGATCCAAAAGGTGGAAAACTTGTCGTTACGCCGGGCATGGCGTTGGACTGCTGCGGGCGGGAAATCGTTATTTGTGAAGACAAGCGCCTCTCGTTTGATAAAGACGATGAGGATTATTGTCTGCACGACGATCAGCGACCGGAGGGGAAATTTGTTTTATGTCTTGAATACGACGAGTGCCAGGCAGAGCCTGTCGATCTTCCCCCAGTCGGCTGTGACGAAAAGGGGAAACGCGAGTACAACCGAATTCGCGAAACCTACAAGCTGCGTTTGAAACCGTGGGATGAAGCGTGTCCCAGGGAGCCTCCGAAAGAGACTCAATGCCCGGACTATTACAAACACGACGCCATCGATGATGGTCCATATCCACCGGCAACCTGTCAAAGCCCGAATGTTCATCACTTCCTGTGTGGGAAGCTTAAGAACTGCCCGGAATGCGAGGACTGCGACTGTGTGATCCTCGCGACGATTACATTCCCACCAAAGCAAGGCGGTGGCTATCAGTATCAGAAGCAAGGTGGCGGGTATCAAGATCCAAAACAGGGTGGCGGCCATCAGGATCCGGATGTCGATTCCTGCACGAACCGGAAATTCGTCTACAACAACACCCTCCTTTATGACCTGATCAATTGCTATCACGGGGACCTGCCTCACATCGTCGACTTTAGTTGGCGACAGTACGCGTACCCGAATCGCGAAATGACCTTTGATGTGTTTTTGCAAATGATAAGAGATGGCGTGACCGTCTATTTCGACGAGGAAATGGAAGAGGCTTCGTTGAATCCACATACGTTCATCATCGCTTATCTCTATCGGGAAACCGGGACGGGAACTTATGTAAGAAAGCAGATACCGGTGGAGTCGATCCAAACCGGCAAGAGTGACGATTGTTACACGGTGACCTTATACGCGAAATCAGACTGGATTGAAGACGAGTTGGAAACTCCCAATTCTGAGCTAAGAGCTGACACGCGTTACGACCCTGGTGTGGATGTCGAAATCATTCTGCGCGGGAGCCGGATATGGAGCAGGAGGGGAAAAAGTCTCGATGGAGAGTTCCTCGCAGACAAACTACCAACCGGGAATGGCACGCAAGGCGGAGACTTTTTCGACTGGTTCAAGATCGTTCCGTCTGAAGAGAAGCCGAAAGGCAAATCTTATGAGGGCCAGTTCTGATCCGCGGGATTGATATCGCCGGAAGATTTTATAGAGCCATTAACTAGCACTATCGATGAAGGAGAAGACCATGAGCGCCAACACTGAAACGTGCGCCAATAACGACAAGAGCGAATGCGGTTACAACGAGTTCCGACGCCTGCGCTACTTCCATGGCATGTTGCTCGACGAAAAAGACTTTCGCGAGGAACAGCAGTACCACGCAAATAAGCGTCGATTGCTGAATCGCATGCTGCACGGATCAGGTGTAGTTTGCGGACTCGATCTCAAAGGCAGAAAAGGTAAAAAGTCGATCCAGGTTACTCCCGGACTGGCCCTTGATTGTTCGGGGAATGAGATCTGGGTAGCGAAGGATCTGAAGATTGATCTCGCGTCGTTGTTGCCACCTAAGAACAAACCGAAAGGTGAACCCGATTGTAGGCCGGTTGACGAAGAAAATGACAATTTCAAAACCTACTATATCGGCATTCGCTACGACGAAAGACCCACCAATCCCGTCTCGGTTTACTTACCGTCCGGAGACTGCGAAGAACGCACGTGCGAAAACTCGCGATGGAAGGAAGGTTATTGCGTTGAGATCGTCGAATGCTGTTACGACACTGAAACAAAAGGGCTGCTAACCGCTCTTTGCGATTGCGAGGGTAACGGATCGTTGGATAAGGATTATATGGATTCGTGCGGCAAGTGCGGACCTGATCCCAGCAAAGCGAGAGACAATGCGGCCAACGTCGAGCCGGATTCCGAAACGGCTAAACAGTGGTGCCAATGCATGGTTTTAGAGAATTTTTGTGAAAAGTCAGTTCCCTGCCCTGAATGTTGTTCATGCGATCACCCGTGCCACGTGATCCTGGGACAGATAAAAATCGATCCTGAGACAGGCCTCCTGGAGACAGTCTGTATGAATGAGTGTCGTCGTTATGTTTTAACGGGACGACTCGTACAGCAAGTGTTTTCACGAATCCTCAATGGGGCGGAAAATCGACTCCAAGTTAAGATCCCGAACGAAGATGCGATCAATGTTCTCGGAGAAGACGAAAGGTTTTCGGATTTTATCTACAACCCGATTAAGGCTGTTTGCCGGTGGCTTTCCTACAAACTGAAGGGAGGTGACTTCAGCTTTCTCGACTGCCAACTGAAGTCGGTTGCGGTGGAGACAGAAATGAGAAGGCTGGCTATTAAGCAGCAGGAAATGACTGAGTTGTTAACTAATGTGCAGAGAGAGAATTTGGTGCTCACGAAGCGTCTGAATCAACTACCACTGCCTGCGGATGTTGCGAATCGTGGGGAGCAAATAGAACCGGCGAAAGAGGGAGAAGCTCCGGTCGCGGCAGACAAGCCGGCAAAACCGCCCAAGAAGTAGGTTAATGCAACCGAAGACGCTAACAAAGCCGAAATCCTATGGATCCCAAGTGGCTCAACATTCTCGGTCTGGTATTCGCGATGAGCGGGGCGATCGTGCTCGCTTGCGGACTGATCATTTCAAGAAAGCAGGCCTTGAGGGTAGGCGTCGCTCGGGTCACTGACGATGACGAAGAGTTGAACGCTTGTCTCCCTCATGTGCGCAGGAAACAGCGTGAGTCGCGTTTTGCGTTGGTCGGGATGATTCTTTTGGTCTTTGGTTTCCTGCTTCAGATTGCTGCGAATTGGCCACGATATGATCTGAGGTGAGTTGATGGGACGGCATACTATACCGAAGCCCAGGAGGAAGTCTTCTCGTGACGCCGACGTTAAGAAACAGAACGCGAAGAAGCAATCCACGGCGCATCCGATAATGAAGTTGCAGCAGGCTGCGGGCAATCAGGCTTTACAACGCTTACTGCGTTCCTCATACATCCAGCGGAAACTCCCAGACAGTTCATCAGGCGATCAGATCGAACAGCAACCCGCCTCCTCTCAGGGAGTGCAATCGCAGATCGACAGTTTCAAAGGAGGAGGACAGCCCTTGCCGCCAACGCTGCGGGCGTCGTTTGAGTCGCGGTTTGGACACGACTTTGGTGAGGTTCGCATCCATGCCGGTGCGCAGGCGGCGGAAGCTGCAGAGTCAATAAATGCTCAGGCCTTTACGGTGGGCCAGGATGTGGCATTCGCGGCCGGGCAATACTCGCCTGAAACGGGTGAAGGTCAGAGGTTGCTTGCACATGAATTGACACACGTCATTCAACAGAATGAGGCAGGGCAAGGTCTGACTATTCAACGGCAGACCGGAACCGATTATGGACTGGCCCTCGCGGGTAGCCAAAACAAATATGTTGCCGAGGCCGTCCGGTTATGGACCACGAATAAGACGATGAAAATCGGAGCCTTCGTCGACGCCCTGATGAAGTCGATCGAAAGCGATCTCCTCAGCCAGGGCGTGCCCGAGTTGAAGTGGCAGATAGTCCCGGGACTCGGAGTCAGCGGTTCGTTCGACTCAGAACATTGGATTGTCAACATCGACCCCGATGCCTTCAGCTCGAGGGGAATCACAGTCACAGAGTTGAAGGACCTGAACCTGGACGAGGTTACGGAGGTAGTGGGGACGTTGTACCACGAGTCGCGTCACACCGATCAAGATGTGCTCGTCATCCGGGTGCTCCTGGACCAGAAGAAAACGGTGAAGGACATCGTTCAGGAAACCTTGATTCCAGAGCGCATCGTCGAGGCGGTGAAGAAGACGAAGTTCAAGACTTCGCCGGATGCAGCGCAAGTGGCGCATGCCACCCGCATGTTAGCGGTGATGTATGGCGAGCATAAGGAGTTGCTCTCCTTCCTGCTGCATAACTCGCAGGTGGTTGCCGGGGTGCAGTCGCTGGTGGGCGCGAGTGGTGCGGCCGATCTCAAGAGCGCTGTGCCCGACGTCGACAAGCTGGCGGAATGGAAGAAAAACGTCCTCGAGCCAAAGCTGAAGAAGCTGCAGGCGGGAACGACAGGCGGACCGGTGGAGGCCCAGCTAAAGCGGGATCTCGGCGCGTTGGACCAGGCGACCGCGCGTTTGCTGGCAGCTTTTGCTGCTGCACTCAAGATCAAGAACCCCACCAACGCCGGACTGAAGGATCTTCGGCTTCGGACCGACGAATGGCAGAAGACGTTGGTCGCCGCGTACAGCAACCTGGAAAGCGAAAAAGACGCCTTCGCGGTCGAGGAGCCGGTGAAGAAGGCGTTCAAAGCGGGAGCAACGGCAAAACCGAAGCCGGCGCCAACGAAGAAGTGAGCCGAGAATGAATACCGTCGAGGTGAAAAAATCATGAACTTCAATGAACACAAGACGCGAAGCGAAGTGGCTGAGGGACTCCGTTACACTCACAATCGCGCGAATTCAAATACCGTCAAACTGCTCGAGGTGTCTTCCTTCGCTTATGCCGCCATCGAGCTGCTGGCTGAAAAGGGTTTAATCGATATCGAAGTTCTTGATCGTAAGAAGAAAGAAGTTGCCGATCGCCTGGTCCAAAAGTTTCAGCAGGAAGGCATTGGCGCGGCTTACCAGGATCCTGAGCACGATAAGTACACCTTTGAAAGTTCGGTGGAGATCGATTGCGAGAGTCGTCTGCACCTTTGCAAGGCAGCCTGCTGCCGTCTGCGATTCGCGCTCTCACATCAGGACGTTGACGAAGGAATCGTGCAGTGGGAATTCGCCCATCCGTACTTCATCGCTCACCGTGAAGACGGCTATTGCAGTCATCTCGATCGAGGAGACATGAACTGCACGATCCATCAGAACCGCCCAGTGCCCTGCCGAGCTTATGATTGCCGGAAGGACCGCAGAATTTGGAGCGACTTCGAGCAACGCATTGTCAGCCCCGACTTAGACAAGCTTTTTGCGACCTCATAACGCAAGGAGGTGTTCGGATGGAGCGACAAGCTGTAGCCAAAGTTGAGAAGGCGTCCACCGGCAATAATCACGCTCACAGCCAGTCTGCTCCGACGACTGGACACTCGTTGCTCGAGTTGCAACGGGCCGTTGGGAATCAGGCTATTCAACGACTGACTAATTCGCCGTTCATCCAGGCCAAGTTACAAATCAGCGCGCCTGAAGATGAGTCTGAGCAGGAAGCGGATCGGGTTGCCGACACTGTCATGCGAATGCCTGAGGGCGAGATCGTGGCTCCGAAATCGAAGGCACCGATGCCTGTCGCCGTGCGCGAGGACGACGAGGAAGAAAAGTCACGAGTTCATCGCGCCTGCGACAAGTGTGAAGAAGAGTCTGAAGAGATGGTCCAGAGAGAGTCTGGAACTCACGCCGCGACACCCAAGCTCACGAACTCAGTAGCCGCCGATATCCACGCGATGAACGGCGGCGGGAGTCCATTGCCAGCCACGACGCGGGCCTTTTTCGAACCCCGGTTCGGCGCAGACTTCAGCCAGGTACGCGTGCACATGGATTCCCGTGCGGCAGCTACTGCGAACTCCATACAGGCCAAAGCATTCACGGTAGGGACTAATATCGCCTTTGGGCCAGGCCAATATGCTCCGGAATCTGGAGAAGGAAGACAGTTATTAGCGCATGAGTTGACGCATGTAGTGCAGCAAAATGGTAGCAAGGTGCAACGTGCGAGGGATCAAGCGCCCCCAATCGCTACCTCGGTAGCGCGCGCGATCACTCCGCCATTGATCCAACGGCAGCCTGCTTGCCCAACCCAGCGGGACAGCGACGAGGTGACCAAGGCCCAATCGCCTGAGGGCGTACTGGCTGCCGACACGAGCTTCGACGCCGCGAAGGAAAGCTTATCACTGCAGGATTTTGGCATCGATCAGCCTGGCGTACGACCCACCATGACCGATAGCGACGATTGGCGCCGCATGATGTCGATGATCATCGGCGATCCGACCGCTCAAGTCGCCGTGCTCGGATATTCCGACTGCATGGGTCCCGAACAAAACAACAAGGGCTTACGCGCGCGCCGAGCCACTGCCGTGATAAATGCGATGCCTCCCGAAGCCCAGGCAAAAGTCTCACCGATCCTTAAAGGCTGGTGGGGCAACCTGACGTATCGATTTCCAAACAACACCGCGGAAAATCGTGCTCGGAACCGCATGGTCCTGGTCGCGTTGTTGCGCGCTCCCACCGATTCGTGCGACCGCTTGCCCAAAGCGACCAACATGGACCAGTACATATTTCTGGTCAGTTGCCTTGAAAAACGTTTGGGCCTGACCAAAGCCGCCGACGCGCCGAAGACCTTGTCGCTGCTCCGGCAATTGTATTTCGGGAACGCCTCATGGAGCACCCAGCGCAATCGCAGTAAGGTATGGGACGACATCATCCCGGATCGGGCCTGGTCGCCCGGTGATGATCCGACGCCCAAACTCGGCGCTAAGCTCCTCACTGCCCTGCAAGACAGCAAGGAAGTAAAATTCGATAGCAGCGCCACCAGCATGAGTATCGAGGTCAGCCACATGCTCACCGGCCTCGACGCTCTGAGGAACCCGCAACAACCGTCAATCCATGCGGTCGGACCGATCCACGTGGTCCCCGACGCCTTCAATCACGAACTCGCGACTTGGGCCGGCGATGTCGCCTCCGCTGCTACCAATTACACGCTCTGTGTTGATTTCGGGAAAGTCCAGGCCTCACGCGACGACTTCTTCAAAGACATGGCCTCAGACGCCGATCTCGAAGGCGACATCGACACCTACGCCGCGTGGGCTGCGCTGAACTACAACGCACCACCCAACACGCTCGCGCTGCAATTGAATCTACCGATTTCCGAACTCCTGATGCAGTACTACCGCCTGAAAAAACCGATTGCCGGACAAGCAAGGGCGCAGCGCTACGAGGCTTTCGCGAACTTCTACGATGCAAAAGTCCAGAACAGGAAAATGCAGGACCGGGCCGCGTTCAAGCAGAATATTAATCGCGCCGTTTCGCAAATCGCTTTTTTGACATTTGCCAAACAATTGAGAGAGATACTTCAAGGCAATACGTCCAGCCTTGGCAACTGCGCGGGGGGCAAACCGCCGGTCCAGACGGGACAGCCCGCCCCACCTGCAGATCTCATGAAATTGATCGGGAATTTGTTAACGAACAGCGACGAGATGACCGAACGCTTCACGGTTTGGCTAGAGCGGCGGCTCTGATTACAAGGAGTCATTGTCTGCTTGTAGGAAAATGGAAAGACTACAAACACAACAACGATCGACCAAGGCTGATCGCAATCAGAAGACTCGGCCAAACGTCACGAATGCTACCGGTCGGCGTGATCATCTGCTACACCTCCAGGGCATGGTCGGCAATCATGCAGTTAGCCGCCTCATCCAGACTAAACTCACCATCAGTCAGCCTGGAGACCAGTATGAGCGCGAAGCCGATCAGGTCGCCGATACGGTGATGCGTATGCCGGAGCCAGCCGTCGCGGTGCGGAACGATGATGACGAAGAGAACATTACGCGGAGGCTCGAACCTGGTGCTGTGCAGCGGTCCTGTGCTGAATGTGCAGCAGACAATGAGCAACGCATTCAGCCAAAAGCAAATGACTCTGTTACTCAACCAGTACAGAGCTCAGTAGCCGCCAACATCCACGCGCTGAATGGTGGCGGGAGTCCTTTGCCGCAGTCGACACGAGCATTTTTCGAGCCGCGATTTGGAGTTGATTTCAGTCACGTGCGCGTGCACACGGATTCACGTGCCGCAGAAACTGCCGGCTCTATACAAGCCAGAGCCTTCACCGTGGGCCAGCATATTGCTTTTGGTGAAGGCCGGTACGAACCACACTCGCACGCCGGACGTGAGTTACTCGCTCATGAGTTGACGCACGTAATTCAGCAAAACGGTAGTCAGGTGCAGCGATCGATCGACTCGCCCGTGGCGCAGCGCATCAGTCACGCGAGGCCCGCGCTGATGCGAAGGTGGGATCCCCCCAACGCGGGCGACTGCCCTGCTCGGACAGATGACGCCTGGCTCGAGAAGGTCGTGGTGGACCAGGAGAAGGCGCAGTCAGTCACGCTCTATTGGAGCAACGGGCAGATCGAATCGTCGATCTGTTCGACCGGCAAGGGCCAGTGCTGTGTGGATACTCCAGACGGCGTCGCTGCGTCAGTGGCGGAGTCGAAGCGATCCGGCTCCAACTGCACGCCGATCACTGAGGGTTCCGGGCTGCCGATCGTCGATCGGAGACGCACCCACAACGGTTGGCAGTTCTGGAACACGTTTCATGCGGCCCGGGCGATTGCGCTGCATCAGCATCACACCGTCACTGGGACGCCGTTGTCGCACGGTTGCGTTCGCTTGCCGCTCGAGACAGCCCAAAAAATCTTCTGCGGCGAGCGTCAGAACCGCACGATGGTAGAAGTGCGCGGCTACGCTCGCCCTGATTGCGACGAGCCCGAGGTCCAGAATGAATGGAAGAGTGACTTCAGATCGGCCGGTCGCGTCACAGATGGTGAGCCACCAGACCAGCAGCGTATCATCGAGCAAAACCGGCGGTCGGCAAGAACCATGCTGCGGCGTGCGTACGGGCGTGAGCTGACAGACGCCGAGATCCAGCAGGGCGCTCAAGGTCAGCTACAGATCCCGCGATGCGGGACTCAGCGCGCCTTGCCCAACGTCGAGGAGTATCGCGCACTCCCGGCGACCGGAGCAGCGGCCAATGTGCCGACCGATGCACTCGAAATTCTCAACCGCAGTGGTTTCTCCCACGTGGGCGCCGCGCTCGCGCGGGACCTCGCGGGCGCCCGCAACGTTGCTGCGGCGCGTCGTGTCGTGCAATCGCACGGGCAGGACCTCTGGACCCGCGCCACTAAGCGCGCTCAGGGTGCAACAGCAAACACCGATGACCGTCCTCTCTACTGGGCGCGGCTGCAGCTCACTCGAACTCTGCGCCAGTGGGATCCTCGATTCACGCTCACCGACGTGCAGCGCGATGCGTTGATGCAGGATCTGGAGAGTGCGTCACGAGGAATGGACACGATCAGTTTCGGACGATCGGGCAACGCCAAGCGCATCCTCATCAGCGGCTTCGATCCGTTTGGTCTCGAGCTTTCGGCGTATGGCTTGACCCGCGCCTCGAATCCGTCAGGCGCCGCCGTCCTCGCACTCGACGGACGCTCCGTCCGCAACCAATCGATCAACGGAGTGATCCAGGGCGTCATCTTCCCGGTACGCTATGCGGACTTCGATGCAAGCGTAGTTGAGAACGTCTTTCGTCCCTTCCTCAGCGGCCCAAACGCTGTAGACATGATCATGACAATTAGCATGGGCGGGATTGGATCGAATTTTGAGGTCGAGGAGTACGCCGGCCGGCGGCGGCAAGCAGGCATCGACGACAACCTTTCGCAGCCTCAAGCCGGGCCAAGTACACCCGCTGGACCAGGCCCGGAGTTCATACGCGGAACGCTGCCGCCATCCGTGCGTCAATCTCTCGGCCGGACGCAGCCGAACACGGAAGAGACCGAGGTCACCGAGATTCCCGCAGGCGGGAGCGGTCCGGTGCATCGACCATCGGGACCTACTGCGGGCTCGACAGCGGTGGCAGGATCCGGCGGCGGATTTCTTTCGAATGAGATCTTCTACCGCGCTAGTTTGCTTCGGCTTCAGACCGGCTCTCAAATTCCTGTGGGCCACCTCCACACGCCGTTCCTGACGCCGGGGTTGTCAAGCACGGCTTTCGAGGCGCTGAGAACATCGATCGTGAATCGCGTCGAACAGATCGTCACGGCGGCATTACCCGACCTGTGATCCGCAGAGAACATTTATGGAGCGAGAAGCTTTAGCCAGAGTTGAGAAGCTGCGCATCGGCAATCATCGCCCGCAAAGGCAGATTGCTCGGCCGTCTTCTGCTGGACACCCGCTACTCGAGTTGCAACGGTCGGTTGGGCACCAGGCTATTCAACGACTCACTGGTTCGCCGTTCATTCAGGCAAAGTTACAAGCTCCTGTCGCTGTGCGCGAGGATGACGAGGAAGAAAAGTCACTGGTTCAACGTGCCTGCGTTGAGTGTGAAGAAGAAGAGATGGTCCATAGAGAGTCCGGAGCTCAGACAGCGACACCCAAAGTTACGAACTCGGTGGCCGCCAATATCCACGCTATGAATGGCGGCGGGAGTCCATTGCCGGCGACGACACGAGCCTTTTTCGAACCCCGATTTGGAGCTGATTTCAGCCACGTGCGTGTGCATACGGATTCCCGTGCGGCAACAACAGCCAACTCCATACAGGCGAAAGCGTTCACGGTGGGGCCGAACATTGCCTTTGGTACAGGCCGGTACGCGCCTCACTCGCCCGAAGGCCGGCAGCTATTGGCCCATGAGTTAACGCATGTGGTGCAGCAGACGGCCGGCGGTACAACGCAGAGAAAGCTAGCCGAACCTGCGGTGGTGCAGCGCGACTCCTCGGTGAAGATCACCAAGAAGCTCAGCGACAATATGTCGCGCGCCGAGGTGCAGCAGGTGCTCCAGGAGTTCTTCGAGAAAACGATGAAGGCGCAGGGAGGGAAGAGCGTCAATATGACAGAGGATGTGAAGAACACGCTCCGCCGGATCCTCCTGAACGACATGCCCGGACTGATGAAGCTCGACAGCTATCTCGGGCGCTCGATCTTCCCCGGCTCCCCGGGCGAGCTGGCGGAGGCGGTCGCTAAATATCTCCCCGATCCGCTCGAGGCTTCGCGCCTTGCGCATCTCGGCGCATCGTCGGGGCCGGATCCATCCAAGATGAAGCGCGTCGGCGACCTGGTGAAAAAGACGGAGCCGTACGAGTCACCCGACACGCTGGAGAACAAGTGGAAGTTCGAGCGCGAGGCGACTGAGCTCCGGAAGGGCGAGGGGGCGATCGGTCCATTCGACGTGGACCTGAATCGGATCTTGAATATCGGGAAGGGGCTTCCGGGTGCGGTCAAGTCTCCCCCGTCACAAAAGGCGGTCGAAGCGAGAAGCTATCCGCAGGTGAACGATGTCATCGCCAAGATCTCAAAGACCGCGCTCATCCCGGCCGAGGCGAAAGGGACACCGAACGCTGACAACTTCGCCGACGCGCAGCTTGTGGCCCAGGACCTCGCGCGGCTGCTCGACATTGCGTACCAACAGAAGAATGACAACGTCACCGTGCGGCTGACGCCCAACTACAACGATGTGAAGGACCGTGTGGAGATGATCCGCGAGTTCATCAAGATAGTGCAGCTTATCCGCGACGCGCTACCGCATCAGGCCTCTGGGGTGAGCACGGTGGATCTGTACTTCGGCGACCGGCTGATGCAACGGATCCCGCTGGGGGGAAAGTCGGAGTGATACTGAGGTGTTCGGATGGAGCGACAAGCTTTAACGAAAGTTGAGAAGCTCAGTGGTAATAATCGCCCGCAACGGCAGACTGCTGAGCCGTCTTCTGCTGGATACCCGCTACTCGAATTGCAACGCTCGATTGGAAACCAGGCTATTCAACGACTGACTAATTCGCCGTTCATTCAGACAAAGTTACAAATCAGCGCGCCTGAAGATGAATCTGAGCAGGAAGCAGATCGGGTTGCCGACAGCGTCATGCGAATGCCTGAGGACGAGATCGTGGCTCCTAAATCGAAGTCACCGACGCCTGTCGCCGTGCGCGAGGACGACGAGGAAGAAAAGTCACGAGTTCATCGCGCCTGCGACAAGTGTGAAGAAGAGTCTGAAGAGATGGTCCAGAGAGAGTCCGAAACTCACGCCGCGACACCCAGGCTCACGAACTCAGTAGCCGCCGATATCCACACGATGAATGGCGGCGGGAGTCCACTATCGGATACTACGCGGGCCTTTTTCGAACCGCGGTTCGGCGCGGACTTCAGCCACGTGCGTGTGCACACGGATTCCCGCGCGGCAGCTACTGCGAATTCCATACAGGCCAGAGCCTTCACAGTCGGTCGAAACATCGCATTTGGGGAAGGTCGATACGCGCCTCACTCGCACGAAGGCCGGCAGTTACTGGCCCATGAGTTAACGCATGTAGTGCAGCAATCGCCAGTAATCAGTAGAAGCTGTGCAAAACCTGAGGTTGTTAAAGATCGTGGTGATGTGGATGCTTTACTCAAGGAAATTTTACCGCCCATCCGCGGTCTCGTAGCAGACATCCATCGAAGAGTTCAAGTAGACGAACTGTTTGGTGACGAGTTACTTGTTTTGGCGCGCAGAGTTTTTGATGATCAGGAAGCGAGAACACTGACTTGTAGTCAGGGCGTACCAGGAATGGCAGCGCTTTTTGATACCCGGCTTCCAAGAGGAGCGCTGCAAGTTGATTGCGCCAAAGAAGCGCTACAAAAACACCCCGAGCATTATTCACAGACCGCATTAACTGGAAGCAGATATCAGGCATTACCAGAAGTATTTACACCGTTTTCAGGGTCGGTCACTTTATTCGAGCAGGCTACCGGCAAAAAGTCGGTAGCTCAGTTGGATGCCGGTCGCCGTTTACAGTTACTTGAACCGAAAGGGTCAGGAAGATTACACGTACGTGTGATTTCGACGAGAAAAAATTTCTGTCAGGAAGGATTTATTGACCAAAAAAATATTCAGCAAACTGGTGGATCTGTAACTGGTCTAAAAAAGGTTACGCTCGTCTTTGTTCAAAACACCGAGAGAATAAGAAATACATTATTAGAAACAAGAGTTGGAACTTTCAAAAAGAATACTCAGATAAAATTAGAATCAGGTAAAACGAAGATAATTAAAGCAGATGAACATGCCTCACTTATGCCGGACGGTCATACCGATAAGGAATTTTTTGTATCTGTATGGATCAATGATGGCTATCAACGTGGTCACGTGCCAAAAGATAGTCTTACAGATGATATTCAACACAGAACAAGGCAACGACTCTTCATGCTGGATGTAGCGAGAGACCTTGCGAAATCCCGCAATTCGATTTTTGTTGATACTCACTCCGGAGATTGTTCAGCTAAATCTTTACCTATTGAATACTTTACTGGAACGGACATTGTGCGTGGGATCGAGGGAGCTGCTGATTGTACAGACACTGTTATCAATGAGGTACATATCGTAAGTCATGGTGGTAGTCATGGCATATCCGGCACTGGCGATTTGAATGATGCTTTTGGAATCTATTTAAATAAGAGAGATCCGAAAGATATCGGGGAGGGTGGCCTCACGACATCTCAATTCGTAAATGCAACCAGTGCCCACTTCTCTTCCGGAATTCGCATCTGGCTGCATGGTTGTTTAACTGCCACACAGAATGAAGGAGGTGCTGGTTTTGCCGAAGAACTTGGTGGTGAATTACGTGGTAGCGTAGGCGGAACTTCTTCTGTGGCTGGCCTCGCAGATCGGGGAACAGTCAATCGGGGCATCGTAAAATCAAGTTCCTTTGTTATTTTTCCCGGCAAAACCAAGGAAAAATTTAAATAGCGGCAAGTAAGTTCAAATTAGAGTTTTCGCACCTTTATGGCTGAGCCCACTACCATCATTCCAATCGCGGGAGGCAAGGGTGGAGTCGGAAAATCCTTCGTTACCGCCAATCTCGCCGTAGCCCTGGCTCGGCGCGGACATCGAACCATAGCTGTCGATTTAGATCTGGGAAATTCAAATCTTCACACTCTTCTTGGTCTTGAAAACCGTTACCCCGGCGTTGGTGAATATTTAAAAGGAACAGTTACGTGTGCGCCCGCTGACTTAATAGTAGAAACCAAAGTGCCCGGGCTTGGGTTCATACCCGGCGATGGTCGCATGCCGTTCATGGCCAATATTACCTACAATCAAAAACTCGCCATTTTCCGTCTGCTCAAAGCACTACCTGCTCGTTATATCCTTCTGGATCTCAGTGCGGGCACTGCTTACAACACGCTCGATCTTTTTCAGATTGCGAAGTCAGGCATAGTGGTGACGACACCGGAGCATCCCGCGCTGATGAGCACGTTGGTATTTGTCAAGAATCTCGTCCTTCGTGCCATCGATCAAAAGCTACGCCGCGACGTTACGCTCAAAGACCGCTTGACTGAGATGTATAAACAGAGTGTCAACGATCCGGTGTTTACCGTGGAACAATTCCGTCGCGACTTAGCTCAGGAAGAGCCTGACGCAGCCAGAGCGATCGAGAGAATCTGTCGCAGCATTCGTCCGAGATTCGTTTACAACATGGTGGAGAACCTTAACGACACCGGCGTTTTCAGTAATATCGATCGAACCTGTGCTGAAGTACTCTCGATTCACTGTGATCACATTGGTTTGATACCTTACGACCAGCGGGTCAGGCAATTCTTCAAAGAACCTGGCATTTTTCTGATTGATGGACCAGCGTCGCCCACCGTGGAGACGATTGATCGCCTGGCCCATCGCATTGTTCACCTTTGGGACAAACCACTGGAAGGCAGTGCGGAAGTGTTGGCTGAGTATGCGCGCAAGGTGCTGCCGAGTGAATCCGTAAACTAGCTCGAGGCAAGTCCACGTCCGTTCGCATTGGCAATGCGCGCTCGTTTCTCTGACGAGCGAAATTCACGAACATCAATCTTGTGTTTTCGGATCAGTTCCCAGAAAGCTCGGCGATTCTTGCCGGCTGCGCGCGCGGCTTCGCTAACATTGCTATCGCACGATGACAGCAGGCAAACGATGTACTCGCGCTCAAATTCGGTAATGAGACGCGCTTTGGCTTCTCGAAACGAACCGCGCGTTTGTATTTGATCCGGAGCGATCAAAAGATCCGCGGCGCCGATAAATGGACCATCGCAAAGAGCCACGGCTGCACCGATAACGTTTTCCAATTCGCGGATGTTACCGGGCCAGTGATGCGCCTGGAGTTTTTGGATTGCGTCAATTGAAAAGTCCCTGGCGGGTAGCTTGAAGCGCGCCACGTACTTCTCGACAAAATGTCTGGCTAATAAAAGAATGTCTTCTCGTCTTTGACGGAGACTCGGCAAACGCAATTGCACCACGTTGAGTCTGTAATACAGATCTTTCCGAAACTCATTGGCGTGAACTCGTTGTAGTAGATCGCAATTCGTAGCTGCTATTACCCGGACATCCGCTTTCTTAATCTCGCTTGAACCCAGCGGGCGATATTCCCTCTCCTGCAGAAATCGCAGTAGTTTTGCCTGAACGCTTAAACTCAATGCATCGACTTCGTCTAAAAACAGCGTCCCATGATCCGCTGCGGAAATAAGTCCCGCATTTTTTATCACCGCGCCGGTAAATGCGCCGCGCTCATGACCGAAAAGCTCACTTTCAGTGAGTTCCGGAGGAATGGCGCCACAATCAATGGGCACAAACGGTCGATCGGATCTCGGGCTCAGATAGTGAGCCGCTCGCGCGATCAACTCCTTACCGGTACCAGTCTCGCCACCAATCATTACAGTGATGTCGCAACGTGCCAGTAAACTGAGCTTCTTTATCTCATCAAGAAACGCTTTACTCTGGCCCACCAGTCCCAGACGTCGCATTGCCAGTTTGTGATGCAGCGTGCCCCGGCTTACAACTTCAGGTTCATTGTGTTTCACCAGCCTCCAAACTCTTGGCAAAATACTTTCCGCCGTAAACGGAGGAGTGATGAAATCAGTTGCTCCCAACTCCAACATCGCCTGTATCTGAGCAGCTTCGAAGTTTTGCGTCGCAATAATGATCGGCACCTTGACCGGGAATGAATTCGGCAATGCACCAAACAGATGGTCCTGGTCGTCGAGCGTCAGCCCATCTACCGAATGAATTACCAGTGAGGGACGATGTTCAAGACATGAGGCATTGTGCCCCTCTTCAGATGAGTTCGTTCGTCCGGTTTCAATAAAGACCTGTATTCCTGCTTTTTCGAGAATTGAAGTTAAGGTCGCTAGATGAGGACTCGCTGACGGGAAGTCAGTTAGCAGAACCGACACTGAATCCGGGAGTTGCATTTTTGCGTGACCTCCGCGCTGGGCCGGACGTCGAAAGCAATTCGTTTACCCTAGAGGATCGGGCTACGTAGTAATGACCTGAGATTAATGCGAACTAAAATCTGTTCTTCAATAACAATTGGGCCTTAATCTTCTAGCTACGGGTTATGTAACGGACAAGCAAAACGGAGCCGGAGGTAACTTACCGATTTTCGAGTGGGGGAATTGGAACCATTGTCTGGACATCTGGTCCGTCCGGGGTCTGAGTGACAGGTCGTGGCGCAGGTGACGCATTCGTCGGTACTGCGGAGAATAAGAGGCTGCTCAATGTCGTCCGAGTTACAACGCTCAACTCCTGTTTGTAATCGCCGACGCGAGGACTGCAAGGTGAGAGTCGCTGGTAGCGAATGACCTTGAAATTTAACGCCCGAAATCTACGCCCAGCCTCGAAGATTGTCAATAATTAGTTGTCACAATTTGTCTGTACATACTATATGTCGAACGATAGCGGTTTCGTTTCTGAAAAAGTTCGGCGTTGGCCTGCGTTTTCTCAGAGAAATTCCTTACGGCACGACCGGCAGCACAATCCGCGAGGGAAACGATCGGGAGCAGTAAACCCGTTGCGTGGCCTTGATGTAATCGGATGCGCTCGCCTGGTAGATGCTCGGCACGAACTTTTGCGGGTTCCTGTCGATTATCGGAAACCAGGTTGATTGAACCTGGACCATAATTCGGTGGCCCTTGAGAAAAACGTGGTCGTGGTCGCGCAAGGGAATCTGCCACTCGGTGGGCTTGTTCGCCACGAGCGGACTCGGATGCTCGTAGCTCGTGAGATAGCGGCCGCGACGAACCTCCATCGCGATCGGCAGCTCGTAGCCGTTCAAAGAACGCGCGTACTCACCGGGCTTTGGTCCTGCCTCCGCTTCCCAGGCGTTCGGTTGCGCGTTTTCCGGATAAACGTCAATCAGCTTAATGATGAAGTCGGCATCAGTGCCCGTAGTCGCAGCGAAGAGTTGTGCCGCGACTTCGCCAGTAATGCTCAGATCGTTTTCGAGTGGCGCACTCGTAAAAGTCAGCACATCCGGACGTCCATCGACGAAACGCTGATCTGCAACTTCCCACGTCTGCCAATCACCGGCGGGATAAGTCGGCGAGATCGGCCGCTGACGATATGGTACCGGGTTCGACGGGTCGGAAACGTATTCGCGATACGCGTTCTGCTTAGGCAAATCGAACGAGAGGGTTCCATCGGCATGCAGGTAGAGCGATGTGGGCCTGGCTTCTTTGGGCGGCCACGCGGAGTAGGTACGCCAGCGGTTTGCGCCCGATTGGAAAGTGGAGACTTTCCAGCTCGGCTTCGCGCCGCGCCCGTGAAGATAGTAGCGAAAGAACGGCGCTTCGATGTTCTCACGAAACTCCCGCGCCGTCTCATGACCGCCGAAAGGTATCAGTCCGATGCCGTCCGCTTTCAGCGCTCGCCACTGTCCGTGAAACCACGGTCCGGCGACCATGAAGTTTACGTTTTCGGGATCGTGTTCAGCCGCGTGACGAAAAATCTGCCATGGTCCCCATGGATCTTCTTGATCGTAAAAGCCTGCAACGTTCAAAAGCGGAATAGGCGTTGAGTGTAACTGCCTGATCCAAGTCTCCTTCTTCCAAAATTCGTCGTAGTCAGGATGAGCGACAATGTCGTTCCAATGAGGAATCGAGTTCTTCAGGTACTGGGAATTGATATTCGAGAGTGGTCCTAACTTCAAATACCACGAGTAGGTGTCGTAGATGTCGAAGACGAAGTTGTAATTCTTATTCTTGTCAGACTGTTCCATCACTGCGTACTCAAAGGCGTAGCTCTCGCGCAGCGCTCCGTAACGATGCTCATCGTCATTCATCCATTGATTAGCAGGAGACGCCTGCTCGCTGACTGCCTTGAGGGCAGGGTGCGGTTGCAGTAGTGCCAGCGCGCTCGTCAAACCATCGTAAGAGACGCCGAACATGCCGACCTTGCCGTTGTTGTTGGGCACATGTTTGATGAGCCAGTCGATGCTGTCGTAGGCGTCTGTCGTTTCGTTTGTCGAGGACTTGTCGGCCAGATTCACTTGCGAGGTCAGCTTGAACACGCCCTCAGACTTGAAGCGTCCGCGCAGGTTTTGAATCACGTAGATGTAGCCGTCCTGCTCGAGTTCTTTGTAATTCGGCGGCGCTTGCTGCAGCGCTCTCGAGGGTACGCCATAAGGCGTGCGACGAAACAGTATCGGCAGCGGCGCTTTCTGATCGCTCGGCGCGAGAATCACCGTTTGCAGGTTAACGCCATCGCGCATCGGAATCATCACTTCCTGGAACGTGAACGCCGGCTTCGCCGCCGGTTGCTGCGCGTAAACGCCGTTCGCCAACAGCAGCATGGCAACGCAGGCGTACAGTAAGATGAACGCAGTTACTTTTCTCATCATGTTTTAATCTCCATGATCGATCTCAAGGCGCCATGCCTTCATCCATCCAGCGTTTGAACAACGCTACCTGCTCATGAGGCCAGGGGTCGTCGCAAGGCATGCTGCCATCTTCCAGACGCGCATGGATTGACGCCGCCTGATCTTTCACGTCCGCGTAAGACGAGAGGTCAAGCCCGATACGCTTCATGGTGTCGACATCGGGCGTATCACGAAACAGGGGTCGGATATCGCTTGCGAAACTAAGTGCCATGGTTCAATCCTCCGTAAGTTTGGAATGTAAAAGATTGCCGCAGAAATTGATACTCAAAACGTGTGTGTTAGGTTGTGCCTTTGATCCAATAGTTAAGCACCGTAATTCCTCTTGTCCTGGAAGTGTTGAAGTATGGAGAAGCGCCCGACTGGAATCAATCTCTGGTCCGATCTCGACCAGGGAATCTGCTCCGCTGCAGAGTGACTTCTATACTATCGGAGACTCGAAAGAATATCTGAAACTCTCAGAAATAAATGGTAGGCATCAATTGGTGACGACTCAAAACCAAACTTCTCATAGAAACGTTTAGCGGAATCGTCTTTCGCATGAACGAGCATTGCTCTTAACCCAGCGATCTCTGCCGCCTGAATCGTTCGAAGTAGAGCATCCTTAAGCAGCGCGGCACCTAAACCACTGCCCTGCTCAGTTGAATCCACCGCCAATCGCGCGAGGAGAATCACTGGAATTGGGTGCCTCGGGAGTCCGGACTTTACGGTCTGCGGAGCTTCTTCGAGCGATACCGATCCATAGGCAAGCGAGTAGTAACCAACTATTCGATTACCCCGACTTGCAACATAGGTCCTCGCGGCATGCTTCTTCTGATTTTGTAAAGCATACCTCTTGAGATAGTCGTTGAGCGCCGGCACACCACAGTCGAAGGAATTACGGTCATGTTCTTTTGTTAGCAGTACTGGCGAAGTGAGGTTTTCAGCGGTTCGCATCAAACAGCCCCGGTTTATTTAAGAGTTTGCGCAGTGCAGGAATTGTTTTTGGCGGCGCATCAAGCGCGTCACAGAATTCCTTCCACTGCTTTTTGGGCAACTTAAATTGCACCTGATCAGCGATGACCTGCTGCGCCGCTGTGAGAGATTGTTCGAGCACAAAGTCACTGATTGTTGTGTCTTTAATACGAGCTGCTTCCGCGATAACTCTCTTTTGCGTGGCCGATGCACGAATACTAAAACGTGAGATCTTCTGCGTCGAAGCTTTCCGCGTTGTATTTGCCTTTTCCATTCGAGCTTCTCCTTCTTAAATCGCTCCAAACCATATCACGCATGGACGCACAGTGTACACCCAACCTGCTGAGCCGTACTGGTGATCATTTTTTCTTCCGTGCTTGGCGGCGTCGGATTGGGGTGCGCTTTTTGAGTAAGTCGGGGTGGCGGCGTTCGATGATGTAGGCTAAGGATTGATATCTCATGTCGAGGAGAGAGGCGGCGTGAGTTACACGTCCGTCGACTTCGTCTAAAGCACGTTTGATAACTACTCGCTCATGCTTTTCTAACTGCGCGCGGAGTCCACCGGGTTCGCTCAAGAGAATTTCTGTTGCTTCGTCAGTACTCAACTCCGTATGAATGCTGGCAACAACGCGGGCGGCGACATCAGCGAGTCTCAGTTTTATGTCGGGGCTTTGCGAGTTTGCGAGCCACTCGCGTGCTTGCCGATAAGCAGCTTGCAGTATCTCCGGAGATAAATCCTGAATTTCTTCAATCAAGGTGAGTGCAGCGAGTCCGGCGATGTTCAATGCGTTCACCTGGTGGGCGGCTTCAATGGCTTGTCGGAAAACAAAATGAGCACGGCCAGTTCGACCCAATCTAGCCAGGGCCGTTCCCTGTGTTATTAAGGCTTCGGCAATCAGGCAGAAGCGCCCACTCTTTCGTAATACCGACACTGCTCGACGCGCGATGCGTTCCGCGTCAGTCAGTTTTCCTTGCGCAATCAACACCTGTGCCCGGCTTTCATCAACTTGCGCCGTGTGTGACTTGTCTTTGAACTTAACGGTTAGACGGCGAGCTTCGTTGAGATACTTGTGTGCTTCTTTGTGGTGGCCCAACTTGAAGAGCAAGTATCCGACATTGTTGATTACATCGGCGCGAAAGATCTGATTGTGAGCCAGTCTGAATTGTCTCTCCGCCTCTCTATATTCATTAATGGCCCGTCGAAAGTACTCGAGACGATTCTCCATCGTAGCGAGATTACGATGAATGATCGCAAGCTCGGTATGGTAACCACCTTTAATCGTGTGGTTCGTAATCTTGCGGAATAGCGATTCGTTCGTGTCAAGCAGTTCTAACGCTTCGCGAAAACGCCCGGCTGTCCATTCAACGGTTGTTAACTTTATAAGTGCTCTGGCCCTGGCGGCTCCCTCAAACGTCAGTTTTTCCAGTGCTTCATCAAGCCATGATCGCGCTTCGTTCAGTGCGCCTTCGCGCCAATAGCAGTAGGCAATCTCGGATTGAGCCACCGCAACTTTCGTCACATCTCGCATCGACTCGAAATAAGTAATGCTTTCAGTGAGAAGATTCTTCGCAATTTCCTGGGCGTCGCGAATTTGATTCTTACTTCCGATCCAACTCGTCAGAACACCAACGCAGAATAAGACCTCAGCGGCGACGGAGGGATCTAATCCGGCTGTTTTGGGACGTTCGCCGACGTGCTTCCATAAGGGCCGCATTGTCTCCTGCGCGGCCGCGTAATCGCCTCTGTCCTTTTGTTCTAAGGCAGTTTTGCACCTGCGCAGACTCTCACTGTTCGCGTTAAGGTGCGCGGTCTCCAACTTAGGTGAGGCCATCTTCACGGAAGATTAACCCTTTGTAGTGAGTGTAAGAAAGTCTCGATTCCCAGCGCCGGATATTAAGAAACAGCCTGGGACGCAGTGTCAATAGCGCTGTATGTAATTACACTATGCTGTTTTCTTGCCAGTCGACTGGCATTCCTCAACTCAAAGGAGAAAAGAGACAGAATGAGACACTTCGGATTAGCACTCGTCCTCGCGTGCGTGCTTGCTGGTACGGCCCTGGCCGGTGAAATCCCAACCTCGGGGGCAACAGCGCCGCAGCCGCCCCCGCCGGGCTCGGTCGTAACCACCGGGGAGATGCCTACTAACGGTGAGATGCGGGCCGGGGAGGTTCCTTCCACCGGTGGCAACTCAACTACGGTATTAGCGATTATCCTGACGCTTATCAGCAGCGTTCGTTAAGGGTTTTGGCTTAGTCAACTAAATCTAGAACTGCCTCTCACGGCAGGACGGTTGAAGTGTGTTCAATCGCCCTTACCAAAAATTGGCATGAATTCCATATCACACCCTCGCAACAGCGTCTTGTGATGGTCCTTCGCCGGCAGATATAAGGGCGTCAATCTCGATCGTCTCACACCTGCCCAGAGTGTGGGGCCGGGGGCGTCGCCGGTGGGCCTTGGTGAGGGGGCCAAGCCCGATGCCCCTACTTTTTCGTTAAGCAATGAAAGAATGGCGGCCCCCAAAAGGACCGCCATTCTTATTTGGGGAGAGCTGCTTTGTTCTATTTTTCAGTCAGCTTAGGTACGGAGAAGTTACCGCCCGTGAGCTGAATCGGATCGAACGTTAGATCGGCAACAATCACGCCGGATGAATTCGTTACCCTCAGCCCAAACCGATCTGAGGATCCCGGCTCTCCGTTGTCGATGATGCGAGCAATGAAGTTGATACCACTACCGGCCTTTCCGGTCACTATCGCTTCATTCCCAACGATCGCCATCGAACCCAACGAGTTGCTCTTAACCACGACGTTACCCGTTGGTCTGTGCTCGATGTAAAGCAGCGACCCTTGAGCGTTACCGCTCTTCAGGTATTTGATATTCACACCGACATTGGCTTTATAGCCGTTGTGAATAATGCTGCCTCCACCCGCCACGAATCCGAGCGACGGATCGTAAACAACGAACACCGTGTTGCCTGTACCCTGATAGAAGTTTCCGTTGATTGTCAGACTTACATCGTAGACGTTCACCGGAACATTGTTCAGAGTTACGCAGGCAGTGCGTGTCGCTCCTACTCCACCACCACTCAAGACGGCTGCAGGTGAAAAAGCCGAACCCGCACCAATGGGAACGACGTTGACCGTCACGCTTGTGATGTTGGTCGTGTCTCCAGGACTGCCATCACTCACCTCGTTCATGTCGAAGCAGAGCGTGGCTGGTCCACCCGTGCCGCCAGGCGAATTCACCTTAATTGCAAACGGATTCGCGGCGGACGGAGTAACATCAGCATCCTCTCTCGACACCGTGAGCGTACCAGTGTTGCTGCTATTCAGGAATGCAGTGTTGGTGCTCGTGAATGCGGCTGTGATGGTGTGTGCTCCAGCCGGTACCGTTACCGTGTACGACGTTGTAGCCACACCACTCGAATTCACCGCAACTGGACCACCCACTGGATTCCCATCAACCGAGAACTGCACGTTACCGGAGATGGTCTGATCGAGATAAGTGGCCGGGCTGACAGTGGCGCTCAACGTAGTCGGATCACTGTAGACACCCGACGCCGCATCCACCGTGACTGTCGTCGCGGTTGGTTCCTGCAGGCTCAGAATCTGATCGTGCGCGCCGAATGTGTTGTTATGGTGCAACAACAGCAAACCGGTAGTGCCGTTGGCCGTCAAATTTGCTTTGTTGTAGTTGACGGGAATGGCGCCGCCATTCAGGTCGGCATAAACCGTCAGACCTGTCAGGCCACCAGTCACGTCGAAGCCGGGATTAGCCGCATCGTACGTGCGAGTTGTAAGAGAATCGATGGTCCCGGCGAATCCACGACTCGTCGTGGTGATGCGATAGTTGAATTTTGCATTGGCCGTCGTCAAACCGAGGGCCGCAGCGTTCACCGGAATAATTATCTGGTTGGTGTTGTAAACCACGGTTTCGAGGCTCGAACCAGCGAAGTTGTTGAGGAAACTATCCAACGTAAAATTACCCGTAAACGGCGCGGGGCGACGCGCCGACACGAGGACGTCAAATGCATTTCCGTTCGCATCCGCAGTGGCCAGGTTGCTGATCTGAAAATCATCAGTACCGTTCCTGTCTCGATCAATGAAGATATTGAACTGGACATCGCTCGGTGTGGTCCATTTACCGTGGGTTGCAATGGCGAAGTAGATCTTGGTAGTAGCGGTGACTGAGTTTGTCGCCTTGAAGTCGCTGGTCACGCCCACAGACTTCAAGTCAGCATTACTCGCAACACTTGAAGCCGGTATTGTAGCCGGGCTGGTTCCCTGCAACTCGAAAGCGCTAACAACTGAAACCACATCTACCGGGAAAGCCCCGCCAG
>Ga0134121_10000293_pt1 | contig 59153 bp, 50 predicted proteins | sample KB301_FD_96463 | JGI IMG/M metagenome (GOLD analysis project Ga0134121, IMG submission 96463) | Terrestrial soil microbial communities without Nitrogen fertilizer from Kellogg Biological Station, Michigan, USA - KB3-0-1 | ecosystem: Environmental > Terrestrial > Soil > Unclassified ...
GATCCAGCCGGTAGGCGTACCTGAATCGCCGGTGACCTGAGGGTGTCTCCAGAACGAAGTCAGCACAGCTCCAAGGGTCTGGCCAGCCAACCTTTGAAGGACCAGGTCGGCCGACCGGCTCAAGCGATTCCGCCACTGCGCGTCACCAACGCCGAGGCTGTCGTAGAGAGCCTCGAGAATTTCATCCTTGTCGAGGAGGGGAAGATCGAGGGCGGACGCCAGTTGACGCCCGAGGGTTGTCTTCCCGCTTGCGGGAAGGCCGGAGATGACGACGAAGCGGCGCAAGACTTGAAGGTCCAAGAGTTAGATCGCTTCGAGACAGGCATCAGGAAGGCGTCGATCCTTTATAGCTCGCCGGGCCGGAAATTGACCGTAATCAAGTCGGGCACCTGGCAGTTACAGGGTCCTCTGACCGTGAGCGTATAGGTCACGGAGAAAAGCATACTATATGGCCCGGGATGCGTGACCGTCGGCTGGGCGACGTTCGGATTGTTGAGGTACGTGGTAGGCGACCAACTGTAGGTGTAGCCAGGCACGGGCGGCGAACCGATGACAGTACTCTTCGGGCATAGCGGCTGGCCTACGTTCGATATGGGAAAGAAGCAAATAGTCTGATCAGGCCCCGCAGATCCAGAAATCCCCAAACTCGACAATAGGCGGTTATCCGACTGTAATCGCCGGTGGATAACATTGTTCTTGGGAAAGGACTCACTCCGATCCCAGGCTCCAACCGCGACCCCGCTCCCCAAGCCTATGAAGTAGCCGCCGTTATTGGGGCCTGATGTGTTCACTTGGCTTATGACTATCGGGACGTCTCGGTATGAGTACAAGCGGCCGTAGAGCGTATCCTTATCCCGATAAAGGAGCGCGTAGTCGCCGCAGGGGTTGGCACTGATGACCGAAGGCGCTGCCGTCGCCAGCAGCTCCGGGGCTGTTCGATTCCCTCCCTCGTCAAATCGGTTCAAGTAATACTGGCCGGCCAGCCGAGTAACGATCCCAAACGATCCGTTCGAACGGTACATTAGCGATTCGCTGGAGGAGCTCGGTGTGCCTTCAACCTGCACGGGTGCTCCGTTCGGTACGCCTTGAGAGAAGTACCGTTGCAGAGTCTGCGCCGGTTGGTTCCAGGTGACGAGGAAGTCGCCGTCACACTGAAGCTGGATCTGGGACGCCGGAGTACCAATATTCACCGTGGCCACGGTAATTCGTGGCCCGAGGAGCATGCCATTTACCCCGAAGCGTTTAACGTAGATGAAGTCTTGACGTCCGCCGAGTGACGTATAGCTTACGTAAAAGTCTCCGTTCGCCGCTTCAGAAACAGCCGGATAGATGCCGTAGTCTACGAACGTCGTGCCGCCAAGCGGCGTTCCGGACGCGCTGAACTGGCGCCAGTAGATCTGATCACTTAACAACGGATTCGCTGGGTTGTAGATATAGCGCGCGAAAACCACCACGAATGCTCCGGTGTCAGCAACTGCAACTTGGGCTCCTTCGTAGAGGCCATTGGTGGTCGGCGACACAACGATCTCGCCGGTAGTCGGAGCGCCGGCCGGATCGTAGGCTCGAGCCACGATTCGACACGAGAAGTTGGTGCAGTGACCATCTGACCATAAGATGACGTAATGACCGTTCGGCGAGACCGCCACGTCTAGCGTAGCCCCGTACAGGAGAGGGCTGTTAATGTTGGTCTGGACCTCGCAACCAGCGCCGAAAAGCGCAACGAGTACTAGCGCTGCAGTGCGTAACATGGCGAGGGTCCTTTCTTGCGTGAAGCTGGGACCAACCTACAACACTTCAGAATAACCGGCAAGGCTATTCAATGTGTCGTATAGGCGTATCCGCCACACGTCCTAGGACCGTTAGGGACCGGGCTAGTTTTTCATTGCTGTGGCGCGGGGATCGCTTCCAGCCTGCCTAACTAAGCTTTTGCGTTCCACGATGCGCTTCAGCTCGCCGGACGTTTCGAGGTTGGTCAGGTAGGTATTGAGGGGAGCCAGCAGATCGCTCTCCTTGCGCATGGCGATGCCGTCCCCGACGGAGCGCAGGCGGAAGGCGACTTTGAGAGAAGGATGCAGAGGCACCTTCTCGCCCGGGGCCAGACTGGTTTCAACCACTGTGAAATCGGCGCTGCTGTTTTCGACCGCTTCGAAGCTCTCCTGATTGAAACGCGTGAGGGTGAGAGGCACGTCGGGCGCCTCCTGTTTCAGGAAATCCACGTGACTCGAACCGCTGAGCAGCGCGCCTCTCTTCCCTGCCAAGTCGGCGAGCGCGGCGATCTTGCTGTCCTGACGGACCGCGATGGCGAGCCAGGTCGAATGGTAAGGACGGGAGAAGGCGGCGATCTTCTCGCGTTGGGGCGTGATCGTAGGCTCGCATACCGCCACGTCGCCGTCACCGTGAACGAGGGAGGGGAGGAGGGCGCCCCATCCGCCGAGGTTGGTATGAATCTCGAGCTCTACGCCCAGGCTCTTCGCGAAGCCATTCATCAGCTCGACCTCAATGCCTTTGAAACTCGTCGGGCTTGCGGAGGTCCATTAGCTTGAGGCCTCGCTGCTGCATGACTTCCAGATCGACCGAGATGAAGGGATTCCCCTGAACCGGATACGAAAGCATGATGAGCTTGCCGCGCGCCTTGACGTCGGCGAGATCACCTGCGTGTGCGGCTTGAGACCACAAGACCAAGAGAATCACAACGGCCAACCGGATATACCGGCCTTTCCGATCATCGACGAAACTCCTCATGAGCGCTCCTCCTGCATTGTTGCATTAACATCCAGATCGGCCAGAGACCGATCGATCAAATGAAGAATCGAGGGAGTATAGCGGAGAAAGACCGCGAAGTTTCAACGGTTGGGCTGCAACAAGATCTCGGGATGATCGCGGCGGAGTACATCGTGGAAGATCGTTCCGCCGCAATGATCTTGAATCATCACGGCCAGGGACGCCGTGGCTTCCTCAATCTCGTTGACGCCCACCGGCGGCAGTCCTTCGAGAACCAGAACCGCGCGCCGAGTCTGCGGCGTGAGCTTCGTGCGATCCGCTTCCTTCCAGTTCCAGCGCCGGCAGATGGCGCCGAGGTCGTCCTTGTAGATGACTTCGCCAGGATAAGGCGGCCGGGCTTCGGGCTCGCCCAGTAACTTTACCGGCGCTTCTTCAGCGCCGGCCACGGTGAGTTGGATATTCCCTTGAGTGCAATCCAGATCTTCGCCGCCCGCAGGCAGGAGGAATCGCAAGGAAATCGTATTGTAGAGATCCACCAGGGGATTGATTCGCGGCAGGGCGTGCCCTTTCGCCACCCGGCGCACGAGATTCTCGATCGACGACGGATGGTCCTTGGGCTTGGCGCCGAACTTCCGGTAGGCCTCACGCCACGGTGCGATGTGCGGGTGGTCGGGGATGGGCTGTGCGGCGAACAGCTCCCGCACTCGCGCCTCTTCCCGCCGGAGGGCGGCGAGAATCTCCTCGCTCTCCCGGGTGTTGTCGATCTCGCGGGCGACGATGACGCCGAGCACGACGGCGGGGAATTGGGCGAAGATCTCGGGGGTCACCTGGAGTCGCGGCATAAGGATCCTTCCGGGGTCTTGGGTCTCCGGGAGGATACCGCGTGGACGGGCTCAGGCCCAGCCGTCACGTTGCACCCGCGATAAGGCTATAATCCCGCCACCATGCGACTCGTAACTCGTGGCGACCTCGACGGGCTGACGTGTGCCGTGCTGCTCTCGGACAAGGAGGACATCACCGGCATCTCCCTCATCCACCCCCAGGACATCAGCGACGGGCGGGCGGAGATCCGGGCGGACGACATCATCGCCAACCTTCCCTATCATCCCAACTGCGCCCTGTGGTTCGACCACCACCTGCACACGGCGACGCCGCACGTCCCCAGGCAATTCAAGGGCTCCTTCGCCGAGGCGCCCTCGGCGGCGCGGCTGGTTTACGAGTATTACGGCGGCGAGGCGGCGATGCCTCAGTACGCCGAGCTGGTGAGGGAGACGGACCGGCTCGACTCGGCCAACCTGACGCCCGACGACGTCCTCGATCCCCAGGGCTACATCAAGCTCGGGTTTACGATCGACGGCCGTACGGGCATCGGCCACTTCGACGACTACTTCCACGATCTCGTCGACTTGCTGCGCAACCAGACGCCGATCGAGGAAGTCCTCAACGATCCGTCGGTCAAGGCTCGCTGCCTGCTGATGGAAGGTGAGAACCACCACTTTTGCGAGGCGCTGCGCGAGCATAGCCGGGTGGACGGCAACGTGGTGATCACGGACTTCCGCGGGCTCGACTACACGCCGATCGGCAACCGTTTCCTGGTTTACGCCCTGTTCCCCGACGTCAACGTTTCGGCGCGCATCCACTGGGGTCCTGACCGCAAGTATCCCATGCTGATTCTCGGTCACAGCATCTTCCAGCGCACCTGCAAGACGAGCGTCGGCGAGCTCGCCGCGCGCTATGGCGGCGGCGGCCACCGCGGCGCCGGCAGCATTCCGCTGATCGAAGAGCCGGACCAGCAGATCCAGATGATCGTGGGCGAGCTGAAGGCGAACGGGTAGAGCGCTTCAGTACGTCGCCCAGATCCCCGGCGTGGCAATTTCCACGGAGTGGCCGTCGGGATCGCGGAAGTAGAGGCTCGTACCGCCGCGAGCCCACCGCGTGGTGCTCTCGATCTCGACGCCGCGTTCTCTCAGGTGATGCTCCCAGCCGGGCAGCTCCTCGCCACGGATGGCGAACGCGAGATGGACGGGACCGTTGCCGTCGTGGGCCGGAATCCGTCCCTCCGCACCCAGGTCCGCTCCTTGAAGAGTCGCGCCGCGCTTGAAGAGAAGAAGGACGCTGGACTGTCCGGCGTCCACGGCCACCAGGCGCGGACCGGAATCGAGGACGCGGAGCCCCATCACGTCGCGGTAGAACGCCGTGGCGCGGTCGAGGTCGTCGACGTACAACGCGGTTTCGAGAACGCGTTCGATCGATGGCATGGGGCGATCCTTCGCTAAGGCTGCTCGGCGCCTGAAAGCACGTTGATCGATTTCAACACGCTCGCGAAGGCCGCGAGCTCTCCCGGGCTGGCGGCCGACTTTGCCTTCGACATCGCCACTTCGACGCTGAATGGGAACTGGGGGCCGGGATTGAGATAGGCCACGTACTCGAAGAACGAGCCGGGCATGTAGAACAGCTTGGGAAAGATCGCGTAGGCAGGATGCTGTACATTCAGGTCGGCGGCTTTCAACTCCGGATACCGCTGGCGAAGACCGTTCAGATCGGCCTTCAGATCTTCCGCCAGGTTCTCATGAGTCTTTTCGTCGACGCGAACGCGGATCGTGACGTCAGCGGCCTTGGAGGCTGCCGCGCTCGGGAAGAAGACGACGCTCACGCCGTAGGTCCGCGCCCTGTCGGTGTCTCCCTTCCAGCCCGGAGGCTCCTGGACCATGAAGGAAAAACCGTCGCCGCTGATCAGCAGGGCGGAGGCCTCGGGCTCGGCGGGCTTTTGGGCGGCACCGGGAAGGGCGCCAGAAAACACGGCGAGCAGGATCGCGGCCGTCAGGATTGAAACTCTTTTTTTCATGATTCTTTTCCATGAGGCTCGTCCAGCTTCAGCTCCACCAGGGTCGCGGAAATTTCTCGCAACAGGTCGTCGTCCTCTTCTCCAACTCCGAGGTCCACCATCTCGGCGGCGACGTCGCGAACGAGATCGGAGAGCAGGTCATCCTCCGGATAGGCGGTGAGCGGCGGCACGGCTCGGAAGGATTGGACGTTCATGGCGACCGTTTCGCGCAGGAAATCGGCGTAGCCGCGAGCGGAGCCGGCGAGAGTGTGGTGCATTGCCATGTGCCGGCGGGCGTTCTCGCCCATGCGGCGGCGCAGGGATTCGTCCGTCGCGAGGGTGCGCAGGTACGCCAGGAGCAGCTCTTCCTCGGTGTCGTCGAGGTCGACCTTGGCGCAGCAATCGTCGGGATATTCGGCGAAGGCGCCGCTGTTGTTGACGATCAACGGCTTGCCCATACCGAGCAGCCGGATCACCGTTCCCGAGGTCTCGCCGCCCGTGGGGTGCCGCAGGTTCACCGCCACGTCGCACGCCTGCATATAGAGAAGGAAGCGGTCGAGGTCGAGACGGCCGGTGATGGTGACGCCTTGCCGCAGCTCGGCCGTGAAAATCCGCTCGAAATCGAAGTGACGGGAAACCTCGCCCACGATCAGCAGCCGGGCGCGGGGAATCTGCTGGCGCAGACGGGCGAAGGCGCGGAGCAGCACGGCGGGCCTTTTGGCGGGAGTCATGAAGCCGTAGGTGGCGACGACGAAATCGCCGGCATCGATTCCGAGAGCAGCGCGGGCCGCTTCGGGTCCTCCGGCAGGCTCGCCGCCTCCGGGGAAATTCAGGCTCAGATGGTGCGGCACGGTCGCGATGCGCGCCAGGGGACGGCTCGCCAACACGCGGTCGCGGGTGAACCGGTTGTGGGCGATGATCCCCAGGCTCGCGTCCACGACCCGCTCGAACAAGGGATAGCTCCAAAGGTCGAGGGACACGCCGGTAGCCAGGCACCGCCGGGCCGCAGCCTCGCCTGTGCGGCCATAGGCGTAGCGCAGCTCGTCGACGTAGAGATCGGGCCGGCTGGCCTCGAGGGTCAGCTCGCGCACCAGGTGGTGGAGGACGAACTCGTGGAGCACGACCACGCCGGGATACTCCAGCAGGGTCCGATAGATGGCGGCGTGGTAGTCCGCGTTGTTGCCGAGCTGATAGAGGACGGCGTCGAACCGCCCCTGTTCCAGAAGGCGGGGAAGGGCCCGGTGGCCGTGAACGGGGAAGCGAGCCGCAAGCGCCGGATCGGGGCGGAACCCTTCGTCGACGATCAGCTCGATCTCGCACTCCTCGGCGAGACTCGGCAGCAGCTCGGCGCTGTAGTCGGCGATCCCCGATTTCATCGGGGGGAGGGGGCTGAAGAAGGCGACGCGCATGGTGTGGGGATTGTAGTGCGGCGGGTGGATGAAGGGGTACCAACATTATGCAGACTTGCATTATGCTGTCCTGCATAATGATTTTCGTCGACCGCCTCCAGGAGATGGAACGCCTCGACCGGCTCTCGGCCCTGGAGGAGGGAGGGCTCGCCGTAGTCTATGGCCGCAGGAGAATCGGCAAGACCCGGCTCCTTCTTCAATGGTCGAGCCGCCATAAGGGATTGTATACGGTGGCCGACCAATCCTCGGCAGACATCCAGCGGAGGTATTTTGCCGAGGCGGTTGCCGAGCGGCTGCCTGGATTTGCCGACGTGGACTACCGTGACTGGCGAACGCTGCTCGTGCGGCTGACCCGGGAAGCCACGGCCGCGGGCTGGCGAGGCCCCGTCATTTTCGACGAATTGCCCTACCTCGTGACGTCGGCGCCAGAGCTGCCCAGCGTTCTTCAGCGCTGGCTGGACCACGAAGCTCGTCAGGCCCGTCTGGTGACCGCGGTCGCCGGCTCCAGCCAGCGCATGATGCAAGGACTCGTCCTCGGCCGCGAAGCTCCGCTTTATGGCCGCGCCAGGGAGATTCTCGAGCTCGGCCCGATCGAGCCCATGTATCTTCCGGAGATCTTCGGGCCGTTGTCGGGCGTGGATGTAGTCGAAACCTACGCGGCCTGGGGAGGAGTTCCCCGGTATTGGGAGTTGGCCAGAGAGGTTGACGGCGGTGTCAGGTCCCAGATCGAACGACTGGTCCTGGACCCGTTGGGTCCTCTCCACCGGGAACCGGATCGATTGTTGCTGGAAGAGATTCCCTCGGCACTGGAAGCCAGGCCCATTCTCGACGCGATCGGAATGGGTGCCCATCGAGCCTCAGAGATTGCCGGCCGGCTGGGGCGGCCGGCCACCTCCATGTCGAGACCCCTCGATCGGCTCCTTGGAATGGGATTGGTGCGAAGGGAGGTGCCCTTCGGCGAGCCCGAAAAAGCGAGCCGGCGCAGCCTCTATAAGATTGACGATCCATTTTTTCGCCTTTGGTTCCGAGTCGTCGCACCCCACCGGGGCCAACTGGCGAGCGGGACACGCAAGGCCCGGGTGCAACTGCTGGCGCGCTCCTGGGATGCTCTCCTGGCCCAGGCTTGGGAAGATCTCTGCCGTCAGCGTCTCTCCCGGCTGTCGGAGTCATCGCTGTTGGGAGGGCAGGGTCCTTGGGGTCCCGCTTCGCGATGGTGGAGGGGAACGGAGCCCGAATGGGACATTCTCAGCGAGTCTCTCGACGGCGGGCGCCTCCTGCTCGGGGAGGCGAAATGGAGCGCCAAGCCATTCAGCCGGAAGGCTTTGGAGCGGGCCAAGAACGAGTTGGTGTCGAGGCCGGCGCCTGGTCTGCCCGACCCTTACTCGAAGCGGGCGACCCTGAGAGTGCTTCTGGTTCCAGAGCTCGAGGGCGGATTGGATTTCGTCGAGTTGGACGGCGGCGCCACGCTGGTCGTGACGATCGCTGATCTGCTTCGATTTTGAGACGGCACCTTTAATCCTCAGTGATCCACCGCAAGATACCAGCGGGCGCCGGCCCTCTCGGCTTCGGCGAGAATGCGCTCCATGTCGCCGAGATCTTCGAGCACGGCGGTGCCGGCTTGCCCCGGCAGGGCTTCGCGCAGGGCGCGAACGGTGGCGAGGCCGTCGGTGACCGGGAACCAGGCTTCGGTGGGAGCGGGCTCCCAGCTGTCCAGATCCCCAGAGTCGTCGACATCGTCCAGCGGATCGGCCACGTCGAGGGGGTCGACGCTGTAAAAAGACCAGAGGTCGCGCACACCCAAGCGCTCGCATTGAGCCGTAACCACCTCTTCGGCGGCGGCGAGCGCCTTGCCGTTCATGAATGTGTCGAGACCCGGAACCTCGCGATCCAGAACGATGTAGAGAGCCGAGCTCATGGTGACTCCTCCTCGGTGTTGGCCACTACGGGGATTACGCAGGATTCTAGGACCAGCCCTCCGCGCGGTCAACGCTGCGGGTCCTCTTCGAGATCAGCCTATCGCGATATATGACAAGGCTTGCATAGATCATCGAGAAGAAGCTCTCGTCAGTTTCTCAATCACCCGATCCCAGGTGATCTCCCGCACTTTCGCCTGCCCGGCGAGACCCATCGCGCGGGCTTTCTCGCGATCAAGAAACAGGGCGTCGATTCGGGCTCCGATGTCTCGCGGCGAATCGGACGGGCAAATGTAGCCGTTGCGATCGTCTTCCACGAATTCAAGAACGCCGCCGGCGTCCGACGTCGTGATCACCGGCTTGGCTGCCTTGTACGCTTCAACGGTGACGTAGCCGTAATCCTCGTCGTAGGGGGCATAGTAGACGCCCAGGCAATTGGCGTAGTGCTCGACGACTTCTTCATCCTTCACCCAGCCGAGAAGCTCGACTCTTTCCGCGAGACCGAGACGCGCGATCAGATCGATCAGAGCCTCGCGCTCCGGGCCGGTGCCGGCGATACGGCAGCGCACGGGAGTTTCGGTATGCTTCATGGCCCGGACGAGAAGGTCGAAGCGCTTCAAGGGATCGAGACGGCCGATGGTGAAAATGAAATCTCCGGAAGGACCCGAGTGATAGAGCGGATCGAGCTTTGGCGGTGGATAGAGCACCTCCGCTTCCACACTGTTATTGCGGCGGAGGCGATCCGCGACGTTGCCGGAGATCGTAAAGACGGATCTCGCTTCGGAAAGAGTGCGGCGATCCATGGTGCGGATCATTTCCAGCACTTTGGCGTCCCGCGGCTGGCGGTCCGTGAAATCGCTGAAACGCGTGCCCAGCAGGTCGTACGCCTGGCGGAGCTGGTGAATGAGCCAGACAACCTTGTTGGGATGCTTGACGAGATAGGACGGGAAGCGCGTCGCGATCACCAGGTCGATTCGCTTGCCGGCCGCCTCTTCGAGGTTCACCAATCGCCAGGCGAGGCTCCCCTTGAGCAGCTCAACGCGCGTCGGCCAGTGGAAAGGAATGGCCACGACGTCCACTTCGAAGCCGCGGGCCTTGAGCTCGTCGCGGAGGGAATCGACCAGCATCTCGGCGCCCCCATAAGCGAAAGGCACTTTGGTGGCGCAGATGACGATGCGTGGCTTCACTCGCCGTCCCCGCCCGTGTCCTCTGAGCCCGCCGGCTCTCCCAGCCGCTCCTCCAGCGCCTCCAGACGCGCCGAAACCTGCGCCAGCTCGCGCAAGGTGCGGTCGTGGGCTTCTACCAGATCTTCGATGAGGCGCGACGCGGCTTGATTGAAGCCGTTCTGCTGCTCCAGCAGCGGCCGCAGGTACCACTTGAGGAAGGCATGGAAGAACGCCTTACGGGCGAAAACGATCAGCCTGCCCCAGCGCGGCCGGTGGGAGAAGACGATCGGCTCCTGGACGTACTCCCGGGACTTCAGCATCAGGAGACCGTTGCGCGTCTCCATGCCGCCGACTGCCAGCGTGGCGCTCTCGGCCCGGCGCTGGCGCACGCCCGAGCGGACCTTCTGGAGCACATCGGCGACGCGGAGGTCGTCGGGTGGAACGGTCGGGGAGTCGGAGGGCATCGGAGAGGAACGATACACTCTTCCCGCATGGCCGGAAAACCGGGCGTCCTCGACGCTTTTCACGCCGTCCTCCGCCTCGGCTCGCCCCGCCGGCTGCGGCGGACGTGGATCTGGGCGCGGGAGATCGCCGGGCAGGTCCGCCGCCGCCGGGCGGAGACGCGGCTGACGGTGGCGGTGGACGTCAACTCCTTCTACGAGCCGCTCACCGGAGTGGGCTGGTATCTTCATCAGATCCTCCTGCACCTCGCCGAGCGGGACGACGTCCGGCTGCGCCTCTACGGTCAAAGGTTGGTGCATGCCGATCCGTGGATTCCTCGTCCGGTTGCGGCACTCCCGTCCGGACCCGCCATCGAGCGGATCGACTACGACGCGCCGGACGGGCTGGTGATCCGGCCCTGGCGGGGGCGCCAGGTGCTTCGCCGCCTGGCTCCTCTGCTGACGGCGGCGGACGGCAACCAGGTGCTCTTCGCCCCCAACTATCTCTTTCCGCCGCTCTTCTGGCTCGCCCGGGGTGCGCGAGTGGCCACCATTCACGATCTCGGGGTGTGGAAGGTGCCGTGGGCCGTGCGGCCAGACTCGGGCGAGGCGCTGCGGGAGCGGCTGGAGCGGACGCTCTTCGAGGCGGACCTCTTTCTCACCCCCAGCGAGGCGGTGCGCCGGGAGCTCGTCGAGAGGGGAGTCGCCGCCAGCCGGGTGCGCGCCATTCATCACGGCACGGGGCTGGTGGGGGAAGGCTCTACCGCGCAACCGCCTTTGCCGCCGCCGCGCACGCCCCTTCGCTATGCCCTTCACGTGGGCACCGTAGAGCCACGGAAGAACGTTCCGACGCTCCTCGCCGCCTGGCGGTTGCTGCGGTTGCGCCGCGCCGATCCACCGCCACTGGTGCTCTGCGGCGGCTTTGGTTGGCAGGCGGAGGAGGCGAGACGGGAGATCGGTGCGGCCGAGGCCGAGGGCTGGCTCGTCCATCTCGGCTACGTGAGCACGGAGGAGCTGGCGGCCCTGTATCGGGGCGCCGAGCTGGTGGCTCTTCCTTCCTTCTATGAAGGCTTCGGCCTGCCAGCCGTCGAAGCCTTGCGAGCGGGAGCGCCGCTGCTGGCGAGCGACCTGCCGGTGTTGCGGGAAGTGGCGGGCGACGCGGCCCTCTACGCGCCGCCGGATCGGCCGGACTTGTGGGCGGACCGCGCCGGCGAGCTGCTGGCCGACGCCGGTCTGCGGGCTGACCTTCGCCGTCGGGGACTGGAGCGGGCAGCGCTTTTCGATTGGGGGCGTGCGGCCGACGAGACGGTGCAGGCCTTTCGCGCCGCGGCGGGGCGCTGATGCGCTGACTCGGCTACGCAAAGCTTTGTGAAACACTTCCCGGGTGCGCCCGGCCCACCTCGCTTCTCTCGGAATCGCCGCCGTCCTGCTGGCCGGGGCGCTGATTCCGCAGCAGCCCCGGGCATTCCAGGTAGGGGTCGCCTTCGCGATGCTCCTGGCCTTGGGCGTCGCGGGGGACCGGCTGGCCCGCTGGCTCTGCCCGGAATTCGGATTGCTCTCGCGGGGGGTGGCCGCATTCACCTTCGCGGTGGCCCTGGCAGTGGCGCCTGCCACCTGGCTGGGTCATTTCGGGGTGATGCGGCCGGCGCCATTTCTCATCTGGACGGCTGCGGCGCTCCTGCTAAGCCTGCTGGTGCCGGCCAGGGCGAGACCGGCGATGGCCGCGGCGCCATCTGTTCCGAACGAGGACGATCGCTGGACCCGTGCTGAATGGGCGTTGCTGCTGGCGGCAGGAATAGCCGTCGCCCTGTTCGGTCTGAAGTTCGCCTTCCACTTCCGCTGGACGCCGGTGGGGCTGGGGCCGGACGACGAGTCCTACCACCTCGCAGCCATGGCCGTCTGGCATCGGTTTGGCGATCTGCGGATGATCAAGTTCGCGGTGGGGGATGCCAGCACGACCTTCTACCCCGTCGGCGGCGAGGTCTGGTCGTGGGTGCTGCTGGCGCCGTTTCGCGACAGCGACGTCCTTGCCCGCTGGTCGCAACTGCCGTTCGCCGTCGCGTCCATCGTTGCCGTGGCGGCGATCGGCCGGCGGCTTGGGCTGTCGCTGCGCTCGGCGCTGATGGCGGCGCTCCTCTTCGCCTCCATCAAGCGGGTGTTTCCCGGCTTGGCCCTTACCGCCGGGAACGACCACAGCTCCTCCTTTTTCACTCTGGCCGCGATCGAGGCCTCGCTGGCGCTCGCCGCACAGCCGGCGGCCGGCCTGGCGGTCTACGCCGGAGTGGCGCTGGGGCTCCTCCTGGGAACCAAATACATCGGCCTCCTCTTCGCGCCCACGATCCTCACCGTGCTTGCGTTGGCAGGGCTCGGACGCCGGCTTCGCTCCGCGCCGGGAGAACGGCTTTCCGTCCGCGCCCTGGCAGGGCTCGCCATCCTCATGGCGGCGGCCGGCGCGATGGCTGGCGGCTACACCTATCTGCGCAACTGGGCGACGGCGGGCAATCCCATCTTCCCCGCGCCGTTGAGCCTCTTCGGGCACTCGATCCTGCCTGGCTGGGAGGAGGTGAGCCTGGAGACGCGCCGGCAAGCGCCCGAGTTCCAGATCGACGTCTGGAAGTTCCTCGTCGACCGCTCGGACCTCCTGGGTTCGTTTTTTCCCTACACCATGCTCCCGGCGGCGTTCGCGGCGCCGCTCCTGGCGCTCTGGCGGCGACGTGGCGAGTGGTGGCGAGAGGCCCTGGTGCTGCTGCTTCCTATCGCTTTCTTCCTCGAGTTCCTCTACCTGATGGGCGATCATCGGGACATGCGCTACTTCCTCCCCGGGGTGGCGCTGGCGGCGGTGGCATTTGCCTGGCTGGTGGAGCAGGCGGGACCGCGAGCCTCGCCGTTTCGCGTCCTCGTGCTGCTGGTGCTCACCTTCCACGTCGCCCGCAAGCTCGACTTCGGCGGCACCGTGGCATTGATTCTCGGGTTGGCCTTCATGGCCCTCGGATGGCTTGCGGTGCGGCAGGGTCCGCGATTCATGTCGATCCTGGCGAGGCCGGCTCCGCGACGCTGGCTGGCGGTGGGAGCCGCGGCGACCGTGCTCCTCGCCGCCCTCCCTTTGGGAGCCATTGTGAAGAGCTACCAGGAGCTGAAGCTCTTCGAGCGGCCGCCCGCTTTGGCCCTCGAACGCATGGCGGGCTCCGGTGGAGTGGCCGTTGCCTACGTGGGCCTCAACAAGCCGTACTCGTTCTTCGGCAGCCGGCTGCAGAACGACGTCCGCATCGTCCCCCGCAATGGCGATCTCGACTCCCAGTACTACCAATGGGGCGGGACGCTGGCCTTCCCCTATGAGGGAGACGACTACGTCCGCTGGCGGCGCCGACTCGAAGCTCTGGACGTTGCCTTCGTGGTGGTCCACCGTTCGCCGTCCGAGAATCCGGAGCGGGACTGGATGGAGGGACGTCCGCGGGCCTTCAGGCTGGAGTTCTTCGATACCGAGACCGAAGTCTGGCGAGTCGTTCCGGCGCAAGAGCTGTGGCGGCAGCGCCACGGTGGCGCCGATCCTGAAGCCCGCCCCTTGTGAAACACTCCCCGGATGCGATCCGGCAGGGCCGTCAACTTCGCCATCCTGGGAACCGCCGCGGTCCTCGCCGTCGGAGCTCTGGTCCCCGCTCCGCCCCGCGCTCTCCAGGCGTTGACTGCGCTCGCCATGCTCGGCGCCCTGGGGGCGGCCGGCCACCGGCTGGCCCGCTGGCTGGCTCCAGGCTTCGGCCTGCTCTCGCGGACCGTGGCCGCGTTCACTCTCGCCGTCGCTCTGGCGGTGGTGCCCGCCACCTGGATGGGGCATTTCGGGGTGATGCGGCCGGCGCCGTTCCTCCTCTGGACGGTGGCGGCGCTGCTGCTCAGCCGGCTGGTGCCGGCGAGAGTTGCTGACGCTCCGGGACTGCTGCCGAGACTGGCGCTGGACGGCGCCAGCTTCCGGGATCACGCCGAGTGGGCGCTGCTCCTGGCGGCCATGGGCGCCGTCGCCCTCCTCGGTCTGAAATTCCTTTTCCATTACCGCTGGGCGCCGGTGGGGTTGGGAGCGGACGACGCGTCCTATCACCTTTCGGCGGTGGCCGTCTGGCATCGTTTCAGCGACTTGCGGATGATCAAGTTCTCGATGGGCGACAACAGCACGACTTTCTACCCCGTCGGCGGCGAGGTCTGGTCGTGGGCGATGCTGGCGCCGTTCCGGGACAGCGACTTCCTCGCCCGCTGGGCGCAGTTCCCATTCGCCGTTCTCTCCTTCGTGGCCACGGCCGCGATCGGTCGGCGTCTCGGGCTTTCGTTGCGGATGGCCACTTTGGGAGCGCTCCTTTTCGCCGCGATCCGGCGCAGCTTCCCCCTCATGGCCTTGGCCGCCGGCAACGATCACAGCTCGTCCTTTTTCACCCTGGCGGCGGTCGACGCCGTTCTGGCTCTCACCGCCCAGCCGTCGGCGGGGCTGGCGGTCTATGCCGGCGTGGCGCTGGGTATGCTGCTGGGCACCAAGTACATCGGAATTCTCTACAGCCTGACGATTCTCGTCGTCCTCGCCCTGGCGGGCCTGGCCGCCCGGCTGCGAGCCGCTCCTGGCGAACGGCTCCCCGTCCGCACGCTGGCGGGTTACGGCGTTCTCCTCGCGGTGGCCGCAGCAGTGCTTGGCGGCTATACCTATCTGCGCAACTGGGTGACCGCGGGCAACCCGATCTTCCCCGAGCCGGTGAGCCTTTTCGGGCGCCAGATCTTTCCCGGCCTGGAGGGCGTGACGCTGGCGGTGCGCCGCAATCTTCCGTGGTTCAAAATCGACGTCTGGAGGTTTCTCGTCTCGCGCTCCGACCTCCTTGGCTCCCTTTTTCCTTTCACCATGCTCCCCGCGGCGTTGGTTGCGCCGCCGATGGCACTCTGGCGGCGGCGCTGGCCGGACGCCCTGGTGCTCACCCTCCCACTGGCCTTCTTCCTGCAGTTTCTCTACCTGATGCACGACCACCGGGACATGCGCTACTTCCTCCCCGGAGTGGCGCTGGCGGCGGTAGCGTTCGTCTGGTTGCTGGAAGCCGCCGGCCCAAAGGCCAACGCCTTTCGCCTTCTCCTCATGCTGGTGCTGCCCATCCACGTCGCACGCAAGCTCGACCGTGGCACTGTTCAGGAGACGGCGGTGGCGCTGGCCCTCATCGGTCTCGGGTGGCTGGCGGTGCGCTGGGGTCCGCGGCTGTCAACCGCGCTCTCCCAGCCCGCCGCGAAACGGTGGCTGGTGGCGGGTGCCACGGCTGCCGTCGCCGTGGCGGCCCTTGCCCTCGGGAGTCTCGTCACGGAGTACCAGGCGGTGAAGCTCAACCAGAAGCCGGCGGCCCTCGCTCTCGAACGGCTGGTGGGTCCAGCCGGCGCTTCGGTGGCGTACACCGGCCTCAATGAGCCGTACCCGTTTTTTGGCAGCCGGCTGCAGAACGCCGTCCAGATCGTGCCGCGAACCGGCGAACCGGAAGCGCAGTACTACTATTGGGGCGGGACCCCGAAGTTTCCGTACGACGCCGACGACTACGTCCGCTGGAAGCGGCGCCTGGACGGTTTGGACGTCGCCTTCGTGGTGGTCCACCATTCGCCGGAAGAGGATCCGGAGCGGGACTGGATGGAGGGACATCCGCGGGCCTTCAGGCTGGAGTACAGCGACTCGGTGTTTGAAATCTGGCGCGTCGTCCCGGACGACGAAAGATGGCGTCAGCTACACGGAGAAGATTCGCCAGCGCCAGAGCCAAGAGGAGCAGGCACGGCACCGACGCCTGGATGCGAACTCGGTTCCAACTCGTCCAGATGATGAACTCCGGAGTCAGGCTGATGGTGTAGGAGATCCAGGCGACAGCGAGAGGCGCGGCGGCGCCGAGCAGGAGTGGAACGGTTGCGCGCCGCCTCAGGCCGCGCCAGCCGGCGGCCAGCACCAGGGGGGCCGTCCACCAGAAGAACCCCCAGGCGGTAGTGCTCGCCATCTGGGAGCGGACCGCGCTGGCGATTCGCGGGGCGCGGGTGAGGATTCCCGGCCAGAGGAACGTCCAGGAGACGATCTTCTCGTAGCTCTCGAAGCGCTCGGGAACGCCGGCCCGCCAGGAGAAGAGCAGAGCCAGGGCGAGAACGAGGGGCAGCGCCGCCAGGGCGAGCGGACCTCGCCGGAGATGCCAGCGCCGTTGCCATTTTCTCTGGCCGAGGGGCGCGAAGGCGTAGAGCCCGCCGCAGACCAGCGCCGCCGGAGCGAGCACCGCCCCCTCGGCTTTGGTGAGGGATACCGCCGCCAAGAGGATGCCGGCCGCCAGACCCGCCGAGGGGCGCAGCCGCGGGGAGAGAAGGAGCGCGAGAGCGCCGCCATAGAAGCAGGCCAGCGGCAGGTCGCTGTAGGCGGAGACCGCGCCTCCCGCCAGCTCGAAGGCAGGAACCGGGAGCAGGGCGGCGGCCAGCGTCGTCCAGCCGGCGGCGGTGCGGCCCGCCAGCGCCCGGGCGCCGCCATAGATCACCAGCAGCCAGACGGGAAAGAAGGCGGCGTAGAACGGCCGGAAAGCGGGATCGTCCCAGTCCGCATGAGTCGTTTCGAGAACGGCGACCTGCGCCACCGGCAGCAGCAGCGGGTACCACGGATGGCTGACGTACCAGCCCTTTTGCGTCAGCACGGTGGGATCGACGGTCCCCTCGTGGCGGACGTAGCGGGCCTGAGCGGCCCAGGTCATCCAGCCGTCCCAATCGAGCACCGGATTGGTGAGGGCATCAGCCAGCACGGCGAGGGAGATGACTGCGCAGACCGCCGTCACCAGCCACTCCCAGGGCCGCCTCCGTCTTTGCGGCGTGCTTGGCCGCAGGCGCCGGCGGCGCAGCAGCCAGGAAACCGCTCCCGCCACGGCGGGTGCGGCGGCCGTGGCCAGAATCGCGGGGGGGCGCAGCGGCACGGCCAGGAAGTGAGAGAGGGCGTAGAGCATCCCAGCCGTCCAGGCGACGCCCAGCAGGTAGGCGTAGGCGAGACGGCGGCCCACCGAGAAGGCGCGGACCGCGGGCAGCAATTCCGCGAGTCCGGCTCCCGGCGTTGCGAAGAGCGCCACTCCGGCGACGCCGGCAAGGGCCTCAGTGGCGACCAAGAGTCGTCTCCAGCCAGCGCGCAAAGTCCTTGCGGTCGACGAGCACCGGCGGCCGGCGGGGATAGGCGACGACCACCCAGCGCGAGCTGGTCGGGAGAGCCGCCCACTGCGACGGGTCGGTCACTTCGCTCAGTCTTCCGGCGAGCCGGGCCCGCCGGGGCGCGAGTTGGTAGCGCAGGAAGAGGGTCGCGCCCTGCCGCTCCTCGCCGCCGTCGACGAGCAGATAGTCGCCGTCGGCGGGAATGGCGCGGGCGATCTCGCCCTCGGCGGCCACCCAGGAAGCTCCCAGCGCCTGGCGGCGGGCCTGCAGAGAGTCCACCCCAAACTGCGAGGCGGCTTGGGCGATCCGCGTCCAGGAGCTTCTCGCCGCCCGCTCCGCCGCCACGAGCAGAGAGGCAGCGAACAGGGCCAGGACGGCGACCCGGAGGACGGAGACGGCGCGGGGGAACACGGCGGGTACTCTACAATGCCGCGCCATGCAGGGCCGTCCGACCGTCGCCGTCGATCTCCGCGCCCTGGTGCCCGCCGCCACGGGCATCGGCGTCTACACCCGCTCGCTATTGCTGGGGCTGGCGGCGCGCGGCGCCCTGCACTATCTCGGGATGGCACATCGGCCGCCGCGCGAGGCCGGTGAGCTGAATGCGGCGGGAATCGAGGTCGAGCAACAGGCGACGCCTCTGGGGGTGCTTTGGCAGCAGCTCCGGCTGCCCCGCCGCCTGGCCCGTGGCGACGTCGACCTCTTCTGGTCGCCCCTCATCACCTTGCCGCTGCGCTGTCCGGTGCCGGCCGTGGCCACGGTGCACGACTTGACGGCGCTGCTGATGCCCGAGATGCACACGCTCAAGGTGCGTTGGAGCCTGCTTCCCTTCCTGCGCCTCTCTTTCGAGCAGGCCCGGCGGCTGGTGACCATCTCCCAAGCCACGGCGGACGATCTGGCGTTCCACTTTCCCCAGTGCCGGGAGAAGATCCGGGTCGTCTACCCCGGAATCGACCCCGATTTCAGGCCTGGAGAGCCGGCGGCGATCGCGGCCACCCGCGCGGAACTGGGAGCGCCGGCGGGCTACATTCTCTTCGTGGGCACCCTCGAGCCGCGCAAGAACGTCGGCGCCCTGATCGACGCCTGGGAGATCTTGCGGGCCGAGAATCCGCGCCTCCTTCCCCTCGTCCTCGCCGGTCCCCAGGGCTGGGGGAGCGAGCGCCTGGCGCGTCGCATCCAGGCCCTGGCGCCCCTGGGCGTCCAAGCGCTGGGCAGGGTGGAGCGGCCGCGGCTGGTGCGGCTGTTCCAGGCCGCCCGTGTTTTCGTCTATCCGTCGCTCTACGAGGGCTTCGGCTTTCCCGCCGCCGAGGCCCTGGCCTGCGGCGTGCCGGTGGTGGCCTCCAGCAGCTCCAGCCTCCCCGAGGTTGTGGGGGACGCCGGGCTGCTGGTCGACCCGGGCGACGCCGGAGCCCTGGCGGTGAAGATCGCCTCCATTCTCGATAACCCCGAGCGTGAAGCCGATCTGCGCTCCCGCGGTCCCGCCCAGGCCGCCCGCTTTCGCTGGGACCGGGCGGCGCGGGAGATGGAAGAGGTGTTTTTCGAGGCGCTGCGCTAGGACTTGTAGGCCCGCGGCAGCCAGCCGGCCCGCCGCAGCAAATCGCGCAGGGCGAGCGCGAAGAGGATGAGCAGCGGCACCGAGGCCTGGAGCAGGAAACGGTTCCAGGTGGTCCGCACCACGAAGTCCGGCCGCAGGCTGACCGTGGCATAGAGCCAGCCCACTCCGAGCGGAACGGCGGCGGCGAGGAACAGGGGAAGCGCGGGCCGCCGCCACAGGCCTCGCCAGCCGGCGATCAGCACGAGTGGAGCCGCCGACCAGAAGAGGCCCCAGTCGAGGAAGCTCACCATCTCGCCGCGCGCGTCCCAGGCGAGGCGAGGAATGCGGGTGAAGATCCCCGGCCAGAGCAGCGACCAGGACGTGGCCTGCTCGAAGCTCTCGAAGCTCTCGGGAATGCCCGCCCGCCAGGCGAGCAGGAGGATCAGGCCGAGCCCGGCCGGCAAGACCGCCAGAATGAGGGCGCGGCGACGACGACGCCAGAGCCGGCGCCAGCGTGCCGGTGCGCGGCGCCCTGGAAGCCCGGGATACGCGATCGCCAGGCCCAGCGCCACGGGAGCGAGGATTTCGCCCTCGGCCTTGGTGAGCACCGCGGCGGCCAGCAGAATTCCCGCCGTGAGCCCTGCGGACAGTCGCAGGCGCGGTTTGAGGAGCAGTAAGAGGCCGGCACCGAAAAAGCACGCCAGGGGCAGATCGCTGTAGGCGGAAGCCGCGCCGCCGGCCCCCGCGAAGGCCGGAAAGGAGAGCATTGCGGCACAGAGGGCCGTCCAAGCCGCCGCGTTGCGGCCCGCCAACGTCTCGGCTCCGCCGTAGATCAGCAACAGCCAGACGGGGAAAAGGGCGGCGTACATCGGCCGGAAGGCATGGTGGTCCGGGTCCGCGCGCGTCACCTCGAGCACGGCGACCTGGGCCACCGGCATCAGCAGCGGGTACCAGGGGTGGGCGACGTACCAGCCGCGCTGGGCCAGCACGGCCGGGTGGACCGTTCCCTCGCTGCGCACGTACCGCGCCTGGGCGCTCCAGGTCATGCGCCCGTCCCAGTCCGTCAACGGATTGTCCAGGGCGTCGCAGAGGAGGGCCAGGGAGATCACCGCGCCGGCCGCCAACGCCAGCTTGCCCGCGAGGCGCCTGGGCCTGGAGGGCGAAGAGCCGGGCGAGACCCTTCCCCGTCTTCGCAACCAGGAGCCCATCCCCGCCAGCACCGGGACGGCGGCCACGATCAGGATGGCGGGCGAGCGCAGCGGCACGGCGAGCCAGTGCGACAGGGCATAAAGCAAACCCGCCGTCCAGGCGATTCCCAGGAGATAGGAGTAGGCCAGCCGGCGGCCCACCGGCAGCTCGCGCACCGCCGGCAGGATCTCGGCGAGGCCGGCGCCCGGCGCGGCGAAGAGCGCCACGCCCGCGAGTCCCGCCAGAGCCTCAGAGGGAACCATGCTTCGCGTCCATCCGGCGCAGGAAATCGTCGCGATCGAGCAGGATCGTAGGATCGTGGGGAAAGGCGATGACCACCCAGCGGGGTCCGGCCGGCAGGCTCCAATTCTTCCCTGCCTCTGCTATTTCGCTCAGCCGGCCCGCGTAGCGAGCCCGCCGGGGCGCCAGCTCGAAGCGCACCCAGTAGGTCGCTCCCTGCCACTCCGCGCCGCCGTCGAGGAGGAGAAATTCGCCGTTGGGCGGAATGGTGCGGCGGATCGAGTCGAGGGCGTCCGCGGCGGCGGCTCCCAGCACGCGGGCGTGGGCGACCCGGGAATCCTCTCCGGCCAGAAGCACGACCTCACCGATCCTGCGCGCCACACGTAGCGCTGCCAGGGGAAAGACGGCCAGCAGCGATAACGCCAACATCGCAAGAGCTGCGGCGCGGAGAACAGAGCCTGCGAAAGAGAGCACGGCGGCATTGTCTATCAAAAAATAGAAAAACCAGCCTGCGGAAATGCCGGCGCCCTCAGGGGGTACAATGCGCTCGCCTTGTCCTGTATAAGGGACAAGGATCTCAGACCGGCAAGCTACGGAGCAGGTTTTTGGCCTATACGATCGGCATCGACGCCCGAAAGATTCAAGACTTTGGGATCGGCACCTACGTCCGGAACCTCATCCGGTCGCTGGCCGCCATCGATTCCGAGAATCGCTACGTGCTGCTGGCCAAGCCCGGCGACCGCGAGGGTCTACTCGATCTGCCGGACAACTTCCAGGTAGCCCTGGAGAGCTCGCCCGTCTACTCCCTGCGCGAGCTGGTGGCCCTCTCCTGGCATCTCTACCGGCGCAAGCTCGACCTCTATCACTCGACCCATTACGTGCTGCCGGCGTGGGTGGGCTCGAAGGTCGTGGTAACCATCCACGACATCATTCACCTGCTCTATCCGGAGTTCCTGCCGAGCAATCTGGCTTTTCTCTATGCCCAGAGAATGATCCGCCGCAGCCTCGACCGCGGCGACCGCATCATCGCCGTGTCGCAGAACACGAAGACCGACCTGGAGCACCATTTCGAAATCGGCGGCGGCAAGATCGAGGTCATCCACAACGGCGTCGAGGACATCTTTCGCCAGCGGTTGTCGATCGACGACCAGCACCGTTGGCTGCGCGACCTCGGAGTGACCCAGCCTTATCTGCTGTTCGTGGGCAATCCGGCCAAGCCGCATAAAAACCTCGACACCGTGGTGCAGGCCTATGCCCGCGCCCGCCGCATGGCCCAGTTCGACGCGCCGCTGATCTGCGTCGGCAGCCGCGAGGGATCGGAGTTCAAGATCCGCCAGCGTGCCAACTACCTGGGGATTGGCGACAAGGTCCGGCTGCTGGGCCACGTGGCGCACGAAGCCCTGCCGGCGATCTATCAAGGCGCGACGTTGTTTCTCTACCCGACGCTCTATGAAGGTTTCGGCCTGCCGGTGATCGAGGCCATGGCCTCCGGGGTGCCGGTGATCACTTCCAATACCTCGGCCCTGAAAGAGATCGCCGAGGGTTACGCGCACCTCGTCGATCCCCTGGACCTCGACGGCATCGCCAAAGCCATCGCCCATCTCATGGGCAATCCGGAGGCGCGGACGAGATTGATCGCGCTCGGCGAGCGCCGGGCGCAGGATTTTCAGTGGGACCTCGCGGCGCGGCGAACGCTCGACGTCTACCTTTCGGTTATCGAAGGCAGAGGCGCTGAAAGCAAAAGCACCGAGGAACGAGGGCTGGGGAGTCCAGGGGACAACGCGTGATTTCAGGGAGTCCCTTCAGTTTTCCGCCGCCGTTGCCGCCGCCGCCCGGACCGCCGCGTCCGCGGGTGGCCTTGGTGCACGACTGGCTGACCGGCATGCGCGGCGGCGAGAAGGTGATCGAGGTCCTCGGCTCGCTCTACCCTGAAGCCCCGCTCCACACCCTGTTCCACTTTCCCGGCAGCGTCAGCCCGGCCATCGAGTCGCATCCCATCCGTACCAGCTTCCTGCAGAAGGCGCCAGGCATCCGCCGCCACTATCGCAGCTATCTTCCCTTGTTCCCGGCCGCCATCGAGGAACTCGACCTTTCGGGCTTCGACGTCGTGCTCAGCTCCAGCCACTGCGTTGCCAAGGGCGTCATCGCGCCGCCCGACGCTTTTCATCTCTGCTACTGCCACACTCCCATGCGCTACGCCTGGGACCAGGAGCACGCCTATTTTCCCAAACGCCACGGCGCGGGGCCGCGGCTGCGGTCGCTGGCGCTCACCGCCCTGCGCGCCTGGGACGTTTCGTCGTCGGCGCGCGTAAACCTCTTTGTAGCGAACTCGCGTTTCGTGGCGCGCCGGATCGAGACCTACTACGGCCGCTCTGCCGAGGTGGTGCATCCGCCCGTGGACGTGGACTTCTTCACGCCGGGACCGGGGCGCGAGCCGCGCAACGGAAAGAACGGGACTGGATATTGCCTGATGGTTTCCGCCTTGGCCCCTTACAAGCGAGTCGAGCTCGCCATGGCGGCCTGCGAGAAGGCGGGCCTCGAGCTGCGAATCGTCGGCGAGGGGCCGGAGCGTAAGCGCCTGGCCGGGATCGCGACCGCCAATGTCCGGTTCCTGGGCAAGGTCGGTCCGGAGAAATTGCGCGACCTCTACCGCGGCGCCACCCTGTTCCTCCAACCCGGAGTGGAGGACTTCGGCATCGCCTCCGTGGAGGCCCTCGCCTGCGGCACTCCGGTGGTGGCCGCGGCCCGCGGCGGCATCCTCGACGTGGTGGAGGACGGCCGGCACGGCGTGCTCTACCCGGATTGGGAAGGGCCCTCCGCCTTGGCCGGCGCGATTGACAAAGCCCTCCGGATCGGATTCAATGGATTGGACTTGCGCAATCGGGCGGAGTCATTCGCCATTTCGCGATTCACTGATCGCATACGTTCTCTTCTATCTCTTCGGATTTCTAGCTGAGGGTGCCTTTCCTTTGATCCAAGAACGACACAGGAAAACGGCCGGGCTCTACCTCTTCACCGATCTCGCGGCCACGGTGGCCGCCTTCTTCGCCGCCTGGCTCCTGCGTTTCGAGCTGGCAGTCATCCCCGTCACCAAGAACGTCCCCGAGCTTGGGCCCTACCTGCGGCTCCTGCCCTTCATCGTGGTGCTGTGGCCGGTGGTGTTCTATTTCCACGGCCTCTACCAGAGCCGCCGGGGCCGCAGCCGGGTGGACGAAGTGCTCACCATCGTCCTCGCCGTGCTGCTGGCGACCGTTCTCCTGTCGGTGGTCATCGCGTGGTACCGGCCGCCGGCATGGCCCGGCAGCCGCGAGTACTTCACCTACAGCCGCGCTTTCCTCGGTCTGTTCGCGGTGGTCGACCTCGCGCTCGTGGCCTCGTCGCGCATGCTGGTGCGCTCGGCGTTGCGGCGCGTGCGCAGCTCGGGGCACAACCTGCAGCGCATTTTGGTGGTGGGAGCGGGGCTGCTGGGCCGCGAGATCACCACCAAGATCCTCGCTCACCGCGAAATGGGCTTCGAGGTCGTGGGCTTTCTCGACGACGATCCCGGCAAGCTGGGGACGACGATCTGCGGCGTGCCGGTGCTCGGTGCGTTGCTTCAGGCCGAAGAGGTCGTCGAGACGAAGAGCATCGATCAGGTTTTCATCACCCTCCCCCTCGAGGCCCACAAGAAGGTGCTGCAGCTCATCGAGCTGATGGCCCGCGAATGCGTGGAGATCAAGCTGGTGCCCGACATCCTCCAGTACGCCACCTTGAAGGCGGCGCTCGAGGACGTCGACGGTACGCCGGTGATCAACCTCTCACAGGTGCCGCTCCAGGGTTGGAACAGCATGGTCAAGCGCATCATGGACGTCGCCATCGCATCGGCGGCGACGGTCGTGCTGCTGCCGCTGTTCCCCGTCATCGCGCTCGCCATCTGGTTGGAGGATCGCGGCTCCATCTTCTACCGCCAGGAGCGCATGGGCCTCGACGGCCGGTCGTTCATGATTCTCAAGTTCCGCTCGATGCGCGTCGACGCCGAAGAGTCGAGCGGTCCGGTGTGGGCGATCAAAGACGATCCGCGCCGTACGCGCATCGGCGGCCTGCTGCGCCAGTGGTCGCTCGACGAGCTGCCGCAGATCTGGAACGTCCTCACCGGCGACATGTCGATCATCGGTCCGCGTCCCGAGCGGCCGACGTTCGTGCGTGAGTTCAAGCACAAGATTCCGCGCTACATGCTGCGCCACCGCGTGAAGTCGGGCATCACCGGCTGGGCTCAAGTGCATGGTTGGCGCGGCAACACGTCGATCAAGAAGCGAATCCAGTACGATCTCTACTACATCCAGAACTGGTCGCTGTCGCTCGACTTCAAGATCCTCTGGATGACGTTGCGTTACGCGCTGCGCCTCAACGCGTACTAGCTCTCCTCTCTTCAAACCCTTATTCCACGGGCTTTCGGCGGCGCTCCGCAAAATCGAGCGCCGCCGCGGCGGCGGTGTCTTCGCGCCTCGGGCATGGAGCCTTGCACCCGCCGGCGCGGGGTCTTTCGGCGCAAAATCGTCATGCCCACTAAGGGTAGAGGCGTAAAACCTCTTGACGCCCAAGATGTAGTGGGCGTAACCTAAACGCATCATGCCCATGACGGGCACCAATCACAAAGGAGATTAGAGATGGCAACGACCGCTAAGCCCGCGAAGAAGACCGCCGCAAAGAAGGCCAAGGCTCCGGCCAAGAAAGCCGCTGCTGCGAAGCCGGCAGCCAAGAAGACCGCCGCCAAGAAGTCGGCTCGTACGGCGACCGCCGCGAAGAAGCCCGCCGCCAAGAAGACCACCGCCGCGAAGAAAGTTACAGCTCCGAAAAAGGCTGCGGCCAAGAAGCCGGCGGCGAAGGCTGCCGCCAAGAAGGCGAAGTAAGGCGGTTTCAGAGAGGATCAAGCAAGGCGGCGTTCTGGTTTTTTCCGGGGCTAGGTTTTTTGCCGGTCTCTCTTGCTTTCGTCACCAGCGTCGCCTACAGCACGGCGTCACCGTCTCCGCCCCGAGACGAGAGCGTCGTGCCGGCTCTAAGCGAAAGTCCCTTCAGGCGGCCGTTTCAAGCAGGCGCGCCGCCGCTCGGTCCACCAACCACAGACGATTGCCTTCGACGATCTGCGCGGGATAGCGGTCGGCATCGCGTGCGCCTTCGAGCACCGCGCGCAGGGGCTCGGCCTTGTCCTCGCCGCAGACTAGAAAGATGGCGAGGCGCGCGTGATTGAGCACCGGCGGCGTCAGCGTGATGCGAAAGGTGTTTTGCGCCGCGACCCACGGCGCCGCCACCAGGCGCTCCTTCTCGTGCACGGTCTCGCCGCCCGGAAACAGCGACGCGGTGTGCGCGTCCTTGCCGAGGCCGAGCAGCACGAGATCGAAGCTCGGAAACTCACCCGGCGCCAGATGGAAGAGCTCTTGAAGCCCCGTTTCATAAGCCTTTGCGGCCACCGCGGCGTCAGGCTCTTCGGCGCGGATGCGGTGAATGTTCGCCGCGGGCAGCGGCACGGCGTCGAGCATCGCTTCGCGCGCCATGCGGAAGTTGCTGTCGGGATGATCGGGCGGCACGTGGCGCTCGTCGCCCCAGAAGACGTGGATCGCGCTCCACGGCATTCGATCGCGATAGGGCGTGCTTGCCAGCAAGCTGTAGAGATCGCGCGGCGTCGAGCCGCCGGAGAGGACCCAGGTGAAAACGCCGCGCTCGCGCACAGCCTCCGCGGCGTTGTGCACGACCTCGTCGGCCGCGGCGTGCATCAATTCGGGGACAGAGTCGAAAACGCGAATTGCGCTCAGCTTCGCCATTTTCGTCCGTCTTTCTGGATCAGCTCGTCGGCTTCTTTCGGACCCCAGGTGTTGGCCGCGTAGTTGGGAAAGTTGCGCGGCGCGAGCGCCTTCCACACATCGAGAATGGGCGTCACCACGCGCCAGCCGGTTTCCACCATGTCGGTGCGATGGAAGAGAGTCGTGTCGCCGAGCATGCAGTCGTAGAGCAGGGTTTCGTAGCCGGTGTGCGGCTGCGCGCCGAAGTAGTCGGCGTACTCGAAGTGCATCCTCACGGTGCCCAGGCGCATCTGCGGACCGGGAACCTTGCCTTCGAAACGCAGCGAGATTCCCTCGTCCGGCTGGATGTGCAGCACCAGCAGATTGGGGCTGAGGCGTTCCACCGGCGTGTCGCGGAAAAGCATCAGCGGCGCGCGTTTGAACTGGATGGCGATCTCGGTGGCGCGTTTCGGCAGGCGCTTTCCCGTGCGCAGATAGAACGGCACGTCGGCCCAGCGCCAGTTGTCGACGAACATTTCGAGCGCCGCAAAGGTCTCCGTGTTGGAGTTGGGCGCGACGGATTTCTCGGCGCGATAGCCAACCACGCGCTCGTCGTTCATGACGCCCTCGCCGTATTGCCCGCGCACCGTGAAGCGCAGCACGTCCTCGTCGGTGAACGGACGGATTGCCGACAGCACCTTCACCCGCTCGTCGCGCACGACGTCGGCGGCGAACGACACGGGCGGCTCCATGGCGGTGAGCGCAAGGAGCTGGAACATGTGGTTCTGCACCATGTCGCGCAGCGCGCCGGCCTCTTCGTAGTAGCTGCCGCGTCCTTCGACTCCCACGGTTTCGGCGACGGTGATCTGCACGTGATCGACGTAGCGGCGGTTCCAGATCGGCTCGAAGATGCCGTTGCCGAAGCGGAACGCCATGATGTTCTGCACGGTTTCCTTGCCGAGGTAGTGATCGATGCGGAAGATCTGGGTCTCGGCCAGGACCTCGCGAATGTCGCGGTTCAGCTTGCGGGCGGACTCGAGATCATGGCCGAACGGCTTCTCGATGATCACCCGCCGCCACTTCCCCTCGTCCTCGCGGGTGAGGCCCACTTCGCCGAGACGGTCGATGTAGTCGCAGAACAGGCTCGGCGGCACGGCGAGGTAATAGAGATAGTTGCCGCCCGTGGCGAGCTCCGCGTCCAGTTTCGCCAGCGTCTCGCCGAGCCGGCGGAAGGTTTCGGTATCCTCGAGGTCGCCCGCGACGTAGTGCAGCCGCTGCAGCAGCCAATCGAGCTTGGCCTCGTCGACCTCGCCGGTTGCGAACTGCCGTAGGTCCTCTGCCATGCGTTGGCGGAACTCCTCTTCCGAAAGCGGCGAGCGTCCGACGCCGACGACGGCGAATTCGTCTGGCAGCAGCTCGTCGTTGACCAGGTTGTAGAGCGCCGGAATGAGCTTGCGCTTCGTAAGGTCCCCGGTGGCGCCGAAGATGACCATGGCACATGGCGGAGCCGGCCGCGCCTTCCACTCGTCCACCTTTTCCACTGTCTCGTCTGCTGCCGGCGAGGTCATGGCCTGTCCTTTCAATCGGTGCGATCAACCCTTGGCCGGATGCTCGACGTGGCCGCCGAACTTGTGGCGCATGGCGGAGAGCATCTTGTCGCCGAAAGTGTGCTCCTGACGCGAGCGGAAGCGATCGAACAGCGACGCGGCGAGGACGTGGACGGGCACCGCTTCCTCGATCGCGGCTTGCAGCGTCCATCGCCCTTCGCCAGAATCCTCCACGGCGCCCGTGAACTCCGAGAGCTCGGGGCTTTCGGCGAGCGCGCTGGCCGTCAGGTCGAGCAGCCACGAGGAGACGACGCTGCCGCGCCGCCACAGCTCGGCGATATCGGCGAGATCGAGCTCGAAGCGATGCCCGTCGGGAAGATCCTTCGAGGTGGCGTTCTTGAAGATGTCGAAGCCCTCGGCGTAAGCCTGCATCAGTCCGTATTCGATGCCGTTGTGCACCATCTTCACGAAGTGGCCGGCGCCGACCGGGCCGCAATGGAGCCAACCGTTCTCAGCGGTGCTTTTCTTGCCTTCGCGGCCAGGGGCGGGAGGAATGTTGCCGCGGCCGGGCGACAGCGTCTGCCAGATGGGCGCCAGCCGTTGCACCACCTCGGTCTCGCCGCCGATCATCAGGCAATAGCCCCGCTCGAGGCCCCAGACTCCGCCGCTGGTGCCGGCGTCCACGTAGAAGACGCCCTTCTCCGCCAGCGTGCGGGCCCGCCGCACGTCGTCCTTGTAGTAGGTGTTGCCGCCGTCGACGATGGCATCGCCCTTTTCCATTTTCTCGCCCAGCGCCTTCACCATGCTCTCCGTCGGATCGCCCGCGGGAACCATCACCCACGCCGTCCGGGGCGGCCGCAGCCGCGCGACGAACTCGTCCAGCGTTCCCGATCCCGCCGATCCATCGGCCACCAGCTCTGCCACCACGCTGGGATTCAGGTCGTAGACGACGCACTCGTGCCCGCCCCGGAGCAAGCGGCGGACCATGTTTCCGCCCATGCGGCCGAGGCCGATCATGCCGATCTGCATTGGAGTCCTTCCTTTCTGGGACGGTTGGTCCCTCCACCGGCGACCGGGAGGGAGCCGGGAAAGTCTACTACCGCGAGACGGTCCCGGCTTTGCAAGAGTGTGACGGTCGAGGAGGACGTGACGCATGGGCAAACGAAAGATTGCAACGAGATGTGCACGGACGGCGCCGATTGCCGCTCTGCTGCTGATGGTCCTGGCCTATCCGGCGCGGGGCGAAGTTGCCGTGACCGCCAAAGGCGGGACCCTGGGCGCCGGCGTCGAGCTGACGGTGGGGCTCTCCCCGCAGTGGAACGTCCGCCTGGGCGGCAACGCCTTCGACTACACGGACGACCGCCGCGAGGTGAGCGGCATCGAATACGACGCCAAGGCGCGTCTGCGCACCGCTACGGCGCTGCTCGACTTTCATCCTGGCGGCGGCGGCTTCCGGCTGTCGGCCGGCGGGATTTACAACGACACGAAAATCGACGGCAGCAGCCTGACACCGGCCTCGGGGTCCTACAATCTTGGAGGTGTGCAGGTGCCTGCCGGCCTGGTGGGGACCCTGGACGGCCAGATCAAATTCGATCCGGTCGTCCCTTACGTCGGCCTCGGCTGGGGAAACGCGGTAGGACCCGGCCGCCGGGTGAGATTCGCCGCGGACCTGGGAGCGATTTTCCAGGGCAAGGGCAAGGTGACTCTGACACCACAGATTCCACCCGGAAGCCCACTCAACGACCCAACCGCCCGCGCGGCTCTCCAAGTCCTCCTCGATCGCGAGGAGGCGGATATCGAAAAGGACGTGGCCGATTACACGGTCTATCCCGTGGTGTCGATCGGGATTTCGTATCGATTCTGAGCGGCGAGCGATGAAGTAGCAGTCATTGCCCAATTTCGAAGCGCAGCTCCGGATCGTGCTCGGACTTGCGAAGGAAATCCGCCACCCGCACCACCACTTGAAGGCTGGCCTGTTCGGCTTCCACGGCTTGCCGCAGAAAGGTGAGTGCCGCCAAGGCCTCGCGGTGGATGTGCCGCGAGGTGAAGATCGGCACCATGTCCGCCGCCAGTCGCTTCAGCTCTTCCGTCCGCCCCTGCTCGGCGTACAGCAAGGCCAATTCCAGGGAGACCAGAGCGGTATCGTAGGGAATTCCTTCCTTCACGAAGCCGTCTCGCGCCGCCAGGAAATGTGTCTCGGCCTGCTTGGATTGACCGAGACCGCGGGCGATCTTCCCGCGCACCCAACTCCGGCGGTTTTGCACCCAGGGCTCGTTGAAGCTGCGGTAGAGCGGGCGCGCTTCGCGGTAGAGCTTTTGTGCCTCCACAAAACGGCCAAGCTCTGCCTGGTAGAAAACCAGATTGTGTCGCGCACAGAGGAGCAGACGCGGCTCGCGCTCCGGGTCGATTAGCTCCAGTGCTTGTTGGAGAAGAGGAATCCCAGAGGCAGGGTCACCCGCGTGATGGTGTACCGTTGACATATTCACGAGCGAGCGACCGGCCCGGTGCCGCTCCCCGGCTTCAAGGAAGATCGCGACCGCACGCCCCAGAAAACGTAGGGCGTCCTCGAATCGCCGCTGGGCCCGCCGCAGCGAGGCCCGCAGATCCAGGAGGATCGCCCGCTCCAGGCTGTCCTTCGTGCCTTCCTTGAGGCGGGCGAGGGCGGTCAGGAACGCCTCTTCTGCCGCCGCGAAGTCGAATCTCATCCGGCAGGCATTTCCGATGTAGGCCCAGGCTCGTGCCCGAAGATCGGCGATGCGCTCCGCTCCGTAGAGCGCTGCGTCCAGACGGTCCGAGAGGCGCAGGGCGAGCAGCCCCAGCGTCTCGCCGCGGGCCGGATCCTGGATGGTGACCTCGAGGCTTCGCTCCACTAGGATCTCGAAAACTCCCCAGGTGTGAAACCGTGTCACTCCCTCGTCGAGCAGAGCCTCTCGCTGGTCCGCGGGCAGTTCCAGAAGCTCCAGGAAGAGACCGGGCGCTTCGTCCCGCTCGCGCTCCAGTGCGGTTTCCCAACTCGCCACGGTGCGCGCGGTCTCCTCCAGGGCGATCTCATAGGCGGACGTTTCCCGGCTTCCGGCAGCCACGGCCTCAGCCTTAGCCTCGCGAGGAAGATAGGCGAGCCGTGACCGGCAGTAGGCGCACCACTGGAGATGCCGGAGCACGGCCAGATGGCCACGGTCCAGCGACAGTAGAAATTCCTCCAGGACGTCGTCATGCGGATGAATCTTCACCCTTCGCCTCCTCGGCCGATCGCCGGCACGCCTCGATGACGGTTCGCAGAAGCCACCCTTCCGGGTCCTGAAGCTGGAGCCGCTGCTTGCTGACAAGTGTGCGGCAGGCGTCCTCCAGGATCGCTTGGGCTCCAGTTTCGGAGATCCCATAAGCGACGAATACTGCCGGCAGGACGTGGTACAGCCGGTTCAGGATCTCGACGCAAGATGTGTACGGTTGCTCCATTGCGCGAAAGAGTAACATCTCTCTTCTACTAAGTTACCGCACGGGCGCGATTCGGGACAAAGAAAAAACGCCGGCTCACGGAACCGGCGCACGGCTTCGAGAGCATCAAGAGCGCCTAGCTGTGGCCGTTGGGGTCCATGCTGCCTCCTTCGTCGATCGTCGAAGGAACGGGGGGGAGGTGGAGCGTGCGTCCGTCGGGGTCCATGCTGCTTCCTTCCTTCTCCCATATCGCCGTCAGGGCCGGGGCGTAGCGGACGGCCAGCCATTGCCAGAGAGCGTCGAGGAAGCCGGGGCTTCCCGATCTGGATTGAAGGGGCCGGGCCTGGGCGGCGCCGGCAGATAGCAGCGCCAGGGCGAGGGCGGCGGCGAGACAGCGAATTTTGCGCGGCATGGCGGATTCTCCTCTCGGATGGTCCGCTCCCTTAGCCGTCATGGCCGCGGTGGGACCACCCGGGGAAGAGTGGCACCAATCGCGAATGGCGGTCCAAGTAATCCGGACCTTGTTCTGGATCTCCCATACCTCGGTGCGGATGACTCAGACCTTGGTCTAGCCGGCTCGGACCGCGGTCCGAGTGACCCGGACCTTGGTCTGGACCGTCCGGAGCTCGGTCTGAACGTCTCGGACCTCGGTCCACGTGATTCGGAGCTTGGTCTGGATCGTCCGGAGCTCGGTCTGAACGTCTCGGACTTCGGTCCGAGTGACCCGGACCTTGGTCTGGATCTCCCATACCTCGGTGCGGATGACTCAGACCTTGGTCTAGACGTCTCAGACCTTGGTCCAAGTGATCCGGACCTTGTTCAGGATCGTTCGGACCTTCGTCCGGATCTCTCCGACCTTCCACGAAGAGGGTCCAAGGGAATAAGGCGCCCTCGAACCCGGTCTATCCGGCAGCCGGCACCAGGGTGTACGATAAGGCCCTGATCGAGGCACCGCCCTTATGTTTTCCCCAATCCTACGCGGCTTGGCCGCGACGCTCCTGCTGGCGGCTCTCGTCGCCACCGACGCTCTGCCGGGTTCTCCAGCCTCGCGGGAGCGGTGCGACATGGCCTGCTGCCGGATGGCGGGAGACATGGGGCATGGCGATGCCTGCCAGATCCGCCGCGCCGGCGCGCCACGGTGCACCGTCGGCATGTCCGGCGGCCTTCCTGTTTCGTTTCAGAGCCAGCGGGAATGGGCTACACGTCCGGCTCTGCGGGACTCGCAGCCGGGTGAAGTGATCCTCGCGCCTGCCGGTTGGGTCGCGGAGACGAAAACCTTCGTTCCACCCTCTCCTCCTTTCGAGCCGCCAGTCCCCCCGCCGCGGTCTCTTCGTTTCGCCTGAGCGTCGTCACGACGGGTCGTCTTCCGCGATTGGCGCGGTCGCCCGTGAATTCACGCTGGACCGAAACCAGGAGACTCGACCGATGACTTTTCATCACCGCAGGTCTGCCCTCGCCGGAGCGGCGGTCTTCGCTTGCTTGCTTTTGATGTCCTCTATCTCTGCCCATGCCTGCTCGATGTGCCGCTGCGGCGATCCCACGTTCAATGCCCTTGGCACCGACGTTTACAAGGACGGAGCCTTTCGGGTCGCCTTGGACTGGGAGCGCTTTTCCAAGCAGCAGGGGATTCTCCCCGGGGAGGGGGAGGCCGACTTGAAAACGACCGCCGCTGACCTGGGCCACGAGTCCCAGGTGGAGAACCGCTTCACCACGGCTCTCTCCTACACTTTTCGCGAACGAGTTGTGGCCGTGGCTCGCGTCCCTTTTACTTCCCGTGAGCTCACGGATCCGGAGGGCCGGACGACACAGGATGGGCTTTCGGATCCCGAGCTCTACGCCTTGGTGCGCCTGTGGTCCTCGGAGTTCGCGCCGGGCCTGGGCCGCCGTGCCTGGATCTCGGTTCTGGGGGGAGTCAAGACAGCTTGGGGGCAAAATGACGTTGCCCACGGGGGTGAGCGCCTCGACGAGCACCTGCAACCCGGCACCGGCTCGACCGATTGGTTCGGCGGCTTTTCCGGCGTCTACCTCCTCGACTCCCGCTCGTCGTTTTTCGGCTCCACGCAATACCGGAAAACGGGGACCAACAGCGTCGGCTACAAGTACGGCAACATCGCCATGGCGAACGCCGGCTATGAGCACAAGCTCGGCAAGCGCTTCGACGGCGCGTTCGAGCTCAATTTTCGGGATGCCGGCCGGGACGTGACGGACGGCAGCGGCGCCCTGGATCCCAACACCGGCGGCTCTCTGCTGTACATCTCTCCGAAGCTGATCGTCGACTTGAGCAAGGGGCTGGTGGGAAGGCTCGCCGTTCAGGTTCCGGTGGTTGACGGCTTGAATGGCGAGCAGAAAGAGAAGGTGGTGGCGAACTTCGGGTTTACGTATTTGTTCTGAGCCCCTCCTATACTGCCGGAGTGCGCCGCCCGTTCCGCTTCGGCCCCGTCTCGCTGGCCCGCCCCTCGATCTCGGCGGCGGATCTCGTCGTCGTCGCCGGTTTGGGGGCCGTGCTGGCGCTGGCGATCCGGCTGGCGTGGCGGGCGCCGGCGGTCGTGGCCGGGCCCCGGATCAGCCTCGCGGTGTCCGCCCTGCCGTGGTACGCGCTGCTTTCGACCTCGCGCATGGCGGCGGCCTACGTGCTGTCGCTCGGCTTCAGCCTGGCCTACGGCTACTTCGCGGCGCGCAGCCAAGCGGTGCGCAAGGTGTTGATGCCGCTGCTGGACATCCTCCAGAGCGTCCCCATCCTCTCCTTTCTCCCCGTCGTCCTCCTGGGACTCAGCGCCCTGCTGCCGCAGGGAATCGCCACCGAGCTCGCGGCGATCGTCCTGATCTTCACCTCCCAGGCCTGGAACATGACGTACAGCTTCTATCAGTCCGTGACCACGGTGCCGCAGGAGATGCGGGAGGCCGCGGCCATCTTCCGCCTGTCCCCCTGGCTGCGGTTTCGCGTGCTGGACCTGCCGTTCGCGGCCCTGGGCCTGATCTGGAACAGCATGATGAGCTGGGCCGGCGGTTGGTTTTTTCTCATGGCGGCCGAGATCTTCCGCGTGGGGAGCCGCGATTTTCGCCTGGCGGGTCTGGGTGCTTATCTGCAAACGGCGGCGGACGCCAACGACCTGAAGGCCGTCGCCGCCGGCGTGATCGCTCTCATCCTGACCATCGTGCTGCTGGATCAGATCCTCTGGCGGCCGGTCCTCGCCTGGGCGGACAAATTCAAGGTGGAAATGGTTTCGAGCGACGCGCCGCCGCCGCGGTCGTGGTTCTACGACGTCGTCCACCATTCCCATTTGATCGGTTGGCTACGCCGCCGCTGCTGGTTGCCCGTCACCGAACGCCTGGATCTCCGGGCGAATCTCCCCGCGGAGAGTGAGGGAACGAAGGAGCGCGGACTCTGGCGGCGCCTGAGCCTGGCGGTTCTCGCTCTTCTCGGGTTCGCCGCCGCCGCGGCCCTTCTTTTCGGTTTCTATCGCGCCGTCTTATCTCTCGCCGGCCTGCCTGCCGCCGGCTGGGCGGCCCTCGGAACCGGCGTCCTGGCGACTTTCGGGCGGGTCGTCGCCTCTCTGGTCCTGGCCCTGCTGTGGACGGTTCCCGTCGGCGTGGCGATCGGCACCAACCGGCGGCTGGCGGGCGTGCTGCAACCGGTGGTGCAGGTGGTGGCCTCGATCCCCGCCACCGCGCTGTTTCCCGTGCTCGTCTTGGCGCTGCTGCGCGTGCCGGGCGGGCTCAACCTGGCGGCGGTGGTCTTGATGCTGGCCGGCACCCAGTGGTACCTGCTGTTCAACGTCATCGCCGGCACGGCGGCCATTCCCCAGGACCTGCGCGATTCGGCCGATCTGTTGCGTTTGTCCCGCTGGCAGCGCTGGAAAACGTTGACGCTGCCGGCTCTCTTTCCGTTCCTCGTCACCGGCGCCATCACGGCCGGCGGCGGCGCCTGGAATGCCAGCATCGTGGCCGAGTATGTGACTTTCGGCGGCAAGACCCACAGCACGGTGGGCATCGGCTCGCTCATCGCCCACGCCACGGCGGCCTCCGACTACCGGCTGCTCCTGGCCTCCACGCTGACGATGGTTCTGGCTGTGGTGGGTATCAACCGTACCTGGTGGCGTTGGCTTTACCTTCAAGCCGAGGTACGGTTCAAACTCGAATGAGGCTCCGGCAATGATGACGACTACGACGACGGCTCCGGCGAGCGCCGACCTGTTGACGGTGCAGGCCGTCACCAAATCCTACGGCACGGCGGACAAGGTTTTCACCGCCGTCAAGGACATCGATCTGCGGATCGCGGAGGGCGAGTTCGTCTGCCTGCTCGGCCCCTCGGGCTGCGGTAAATCCACTCTGTTGCGCATCATTGCCGGGCTGATGCCGGCGACCTCCGGCGAAGTGCTCTATTGCGGCCGGCACATCAAGGGAGTCAATCCTTACGCCACCATCGTCTTTCAGACCTTCGCCCTCTTTCCCTGGCTGACGGTGGAGCAGAACGTGACGGTGGCCTTGAAGGCCCGCGGCGTCGATCCGCCAACCCGCCATGCCACGGCCCTGCGGCTGATCGACACGGTGGGCCTCGACGGCTTCGAAAAGGCCTATCCCCGCGAGCTTTCAGGCGGCATGCGCCAGAAAGTGGGCTTTGCCCGCGCCATGGCCGTGGAACCCGAGCTGCTTTGCCTGGACGAGCCGTTCTCCGCCCTCGACGTGCTGTCCGCCGAGGCCCTGCGCGGCGAGCTGATGGAGCTGTGGTTGGGCAAGAAGCTCCCCACTCGCGCCATCCTCATGGTCACTCACAACATCGAGGAGGCGGTGTTGATGGCGGACCGCATCGTGGTGATGGGCAAGAACCCGGGCCACGTGGTGACGGAGATCGCGGTCGAGCTTCACCATCCCCGGGTGCGCAAGGACACGGCCTTCCAGGCCCTCGTCGACCGGGTCTATGCCGCCGTCGCCGGCCATACGCCCTCGGAAGCCGAGTCCCTGGGCACCGCGCCCGGCCAGCCCGGCCACACGCGACGGCTGCCGCCCGCCCGCATCAACGCCTTGAGCGGGCTCATGGAGAGGCTCAACGAAGAGGGAGGGAGCAGCGACCTCTATCGATTGGGAGCCGACCTTCAGCTCGAGCTGGACGACCTGCTGCCCGTGCTCGAGTCAGCGCAGATCCTGGGCTTCGCCCAGGTGACGGAGGGCGACGCAGTGCTCACTCCCCTCGGCAAGGCCTTCGCCGAAGCGACCATTCTCACCCGCAAGCAACTCGTGGCCGGCCGCATCCTGCGCCAGCCCACCATCCTGTGGATTTTTGAAACCCTGCGGCAGGACGACAACCAGCGGGTCGCCCGCTCCTTCTTCCTCGACAAGCTGCGCGCCGACTTCGGCGACGAGGCCCCCCGCCAACTCGATCTCGCCGTCAAGTGGGGCCGTTACGCCGAGCTTTTCGACTACGACGACGACCGGGACGAGCTGTATCCCGAGCCGGCGCAGGAGTAGAGGGCGGCCTGAGAGGGTGTCTCAAAAGTAGTTGACGAAGACGCCTCTACCGCCAGGGATTGAAATCACCTGGCTACCCTCTATAGTCCCTACGGGACACGGGAGGAAAGAAATAGCAGTCCCGGAGGGGACAAGCGTCGGTAGCCAGGGATTTCAATCCCTGGCTACAGCGATGTCGCAGTCTCCCCCTTTGGAGACACCCCCTCAGACGCGGATGAAGTCGCCGCCGCTCATCGCTTTCTTCGTTCACTTTGCCCTCGACCTGCTTACCGACCCCTCAGACGCGAATGAAGTCGCCGCCGCTCATCGCTGGCCGGCGAGGGACCAAGCCGTTGCCGGGCAGGTGGGGAAGGGTCATCGGCCGGCGGAGCTGTTCCTGGCCAAAGAGGCGCTTGAGGAATTTCATCGCTTCCTCTTCCACCAGCTCGGAGGTGACCTCTGAAAGAGACAGCTTGTCCGAAAGCAGGCTGAAGCCGATTCCCTCGTGGGTGACCTTTACCATCTGGGCGGCGTCGTCGCCGAAGAAAAGCAGCGAGCGCTCGTAGTCCTCCCAGCGGTCCAACTTGACCTTCAAACCAGCCGCCGTGGAGCTGTGGAAGATCGAGGCCGACTCCACTTTGCCCACCATCACGTCCTTGATCGCCTCCAAGATGGGCATGATGACCGAGCGCGCGACGCGGTTGAACTGCTCCCGGAAGGCGTCATTCTGGCGCAGGACGCCCTCCGGCCGGGACCTCTTCTCCTCCAACAGATCTTCATGACCCTGCAACAGGATCCGGAGCCGTTCGAGATTGGCCTTGTCCATGATGGCGGTCCTTTCTTTCTGCCGAACCTTCGGCGTTCTCCTTGGAAAATGTGCGAATAGCGTGCCAATCCGGGCCCCTCATCACCCCGGCCCTCTTCTCCCATCGCCCTCCCCCCAACCGGGAGAAGAGGGAGTGGTTTGTCTGAAGAAGAAGGGAATGTAACTTTAGCCCCTCCTCTCCCGGTGGGGCGGGAGTGCGGTGGGAGAGGAGGGGTTGGGGTGGTGAGGGGCCTCGAAGCGGCGGACGAAGGTCCGTTCACCAGGCGGGGCCGGCGTCACGATCCGAGCCGGCGGCACCGGATGTCCCCTGAGCGGACGTGTCGTGTACACTTCCGCCCCGCCATGCCCAGACGGTCCGATCTCCGCTCCATCCTCGTCCTCGGCTCCGGACCGATCGTCATCGGTCAGGCCTGCGAGTTCGACTATTCGGGGACCCAGGCCTGCCGCGTCCTCAAGCGCGAGGGATTTCGCGTCGTCCTCGTCAACTCGAATCCGGCGACGATCATGACCGACCCGGAGTTCTCCGACGCCACCTACGTCGAGCCCCTGGTGCCGGAAGTAGTGGAGAAGATTCTGGAGAAAGAGCGGCCGGACGCGCTGCTTCCCACCGTCGGCGGCCAGACGGGAATCAACCTCGCCATCGCTCTCGACGAGCGGGGAGCGCTGGAGCGCTACGGCGTCGAGGTGCTGGGCGCCAGCATCGCCGCACTGCGGCTGGGTGAGGATCGCCTGCTCTTCAAGCAGGCCATGGAAGAGGTGGGGCTCAAGGTCCCCAAGAGCGGCTACGCCGGCAGCCTGGAAGAGGCGAGGGAGATCACCAACGACGTTGGCTATCCGGTGATCATCCGCCCCAGCTTCACCCTCGGCGGCGAGGGCGGCGGCGTCGCCTACAACCGCGACGAGCTGGACGAAGTGGTGGCCTCGGCCCTCCAGGCCAGCCCTTCCCACCGCGTGCTCATCGAGCAATCCGTCCTCGGCTGGAAAGAGTTCGAGCTGGAGGTGATGCGCGACGTGGCGGACAACGCCATCATCGTCTGCTCGGTCGAGAACTTCGACGCCATGGGCGTTCACACCGGCGATTCGATCACCGTGGCGCCACAGCAGACCCTCTCGGACCGCGAGTATCAGGACATGCGGGACGACGCCTTCAAGGTGATTCGCCGCGTCGGCGTCGCGACCGGCGGCTCGAACATCCAGTTCGCCGTCGATCCGAAGACCGGCGAGCGAGTGGTGATCGAGATGAACCCCCGGGTCTCCCGCAGCTCCGCCCTGGCCTCCAAGGCGACCGGTTTTCCCATCGCCAAGATCGCGGCCCTCCTCGCCGTCGGCTACACGCTCGACGAGATTCCCAACGAAATTACGGGCAAGACCTTCGCCGCCTTCGAGCCCAGCCTCGACTACACGGTGGTGAAGATCCCGCGTTGGGCCTTCGAAAAGTTTCCGGACACGCCGACGACGCTCGGCACCTCGATGAAGTCCGTGGGCGAGGTGATGGCCATGGGCTCCACCTTCAAAGAGGCGCTGATGAAGGGGCTCTCCGCCCTGGAGCTCGACGGCAACGCCGCCGCGCGCGAGCGCAAGATGTCCGATCCCGTGCGGCTGCGCCGGCGGCTCGCGACGCCGAACTGGGAGCGCCTTTTCGCCGTCTTCGCCGCGCTGCGCCAGGGCTGGACTCCCGAGGAGGTTTCCGAGGCTTCGCACATCGATCCGTGGTTCCTGCGCGAGATCGCCGAGATCGTGGAGCTGGAAGCCGAGCTGGCGTGCTGGGATCTCGCCTCGGCGCCTCGGACGCTGGTGCGCCAGGCCAAGTCGTTCGGCTTGACGGACGCGCGGATCGCCAGTCTCTTCGCCTGCGCCGAGAAAGACCTCGCCGCGGCCCGGGCACGGACGGGACTCGAACGCGTTTACAAGCGGGTGGACACCTGCGCCGCCGAGTTCCCTGCCACTACGCCCTACCTTTATTCGACGTGGGGGGACGAGGACGAGAGCGAGCCCGACGAGCGGCGAAAAGTGGTCATTCTCGGCTCCGGCCCCAACCGCATCGGCCAGGGAATCGAGTTCGACTACTGCTGCGTCCACGCTGCCTTCGCCCTGCGCGAGCTGGGCTTCGAGACGGTGATGGTCAACTGCAATCCCGAGACGGTGTCGACCGACTACGACACCTCGGACCGCCTCTACTTCGAGCCCCTGACGCTCGAGCACGTGCTGGCGGTCATCGCCAAGGAAAAGCCGGAAGGGGTGATCGTTCAGCTCGGCGGCCAGACGCCGTTGAAGCTCGCCCGCGGCCTCGCGGCGGCCGGCGTGCCCATCTGGGGCACCTCGCCGGACGCCATCGACCTCGCCGAAGACCGCCGCCGCTTCGGCGATCTGCTGGCGGAAGAAGGCATTCTCCAGCCCGAGAACGGCAGCGCCACCTCCTTCGAAGAGGCCCTGGAAGTGGCCGGGCGTATCGGTTTCCCGGTGGTGGTGCGGCCGAGCTACGTCCTGGGCGGGCGGGCGATGGCGATTTGCTACGACGAGTCCACTCTCGACCGCTACATGCACGCCGCCGCCGCCATCTCGGAAGGCCACCCGGTGCTCATCGATCGCTTCCTGGAAGACGCCTTCGAAGTGGATCTCGACCTGTTGTGCGACGGCCGGCAGGCGGTGGTGGCCGGCATCCTTCAGCACATCGAAGAGGCGGGAATCCACTCCGGCGACTCCGTAGCCGTGCTGCCGCCCTACAAGGTTTCGCATGACGACCAGGAGCGCATGCGCGACATCGCTCGCCGGCTGGCCCTTCGCCTCGGCGTGGTGGGATTGATGAACGTGCAATTCGCTTTGAAGGACGGCAAGATTTATGTTCTGGAGGTGAACCCGCGGGCCTCGCGCACCGTGCCGTTCATCGCCAAGGCGGTAGGAATTCCCCTGGTGAAGATCGCGTCCGCGGTGATGGCGGGAAAGAGCCTGGAGGACCTGGGCTTCACCGCGGAGCCGAAGGTGCCTGGAGTGTTCGTCAAGGCGCCCGTCTTCCCCTTCCGCCGCTTCCCGGGCGTAGATCCCGTCCTGGGTCCGGAAATGAAATCAACGGGCGAGGTGATGGGCGAAAGCCTGACCTTTGGCCTCGCCTTCGCCAAGGCCTGGCTGGCGGCCGGTCACTTACTGCCTTTGGAAGGAACGGCCTTTCTCTCCGTGCATGACCGTGACAAACCGGGGGTGCTTCCCGTCGCGAGGCGCCTCGCCGAGCTCGGCTTCGAGTTGGCAGCCACGGCGGGCACGGCGGACTACTTGCGAGGCCACGGTCTCCAGATCCGCACCATGCTGAAGGTTCACGAAGCCCGTCCTCACGTCGTCGATCACCTGATCAATGGCGAGATCGTCCTCGTGGTGAACACGCCCCTCGGCCGCGCCTCTCACGAAGACGACGGCGCCATCCGCCGAACCGCCCTGAAGTTCGACATCCCCTGCATCACCACCCTCTCCGGCGCCATGGCCGCCGCGGAAGGCATCGCGGCGATGAAGCAGGAGGGGCTGAGTGTGCGGTCGTTGCAGGAAATGCGGGTGGAGTAGCTTTCAGGAGTACCCGGAAGGGCATGCTAGAATCCGCTTTGCCATGGACGCCTTCATTTCCTACTCCGCAACCGACCGTAAGTGGGCTGAGAAGCTGAATCAAGCCCTCATCGCGAGCGGGATCACCACCTGGCTGGACCGGGAAAGGGCCTTCCCGGGCGCCACTTGGAGGCCCGCGATCGAGGAGGCGATCCAGGCAGCGGACAACATCATCGTCCTCATCGGCCCCGTCCAGAAGCTGAGCCTGCTGGAGCGCCATGAGTGGCAGGCTGCCGTGGAGGCGATCTGGGCGAACGCAGGGAAGCGTCTGATCCCTTTGCTTCTCGAGGATGCCAAGCTTCCTGCTTTCGTGAGGAGCACGGCCTCTGCCGACGAGCCCATCGCCGCCATCCGAGCGAGAAATCCCCGCCGCGACTGGAACCGCGCCGTCTCCGATCTCATTCAGGTACTGAAGGGAGAGGTCGACTTGAGAGACAGGGGAGAGCTGATCTCCACCATCAAGGAAGATCGCTCCGAGCGGCGGCAGCGGCTCTCCTACATTCGCAAAGTGGCGCACAGCTTCCCCTTCTAAGACCTTCTCGGAACCTCGAGCTCTCTTGAAGATCGCTCCCAGCTCAGGAACGCGTTCCTGCGTTCTGAGATGACAGAGGACCCGGCGCCGGTGATCGTCCTAGGACTTGTTGACATGTGCTGCGCATGCAAGTAGCCTAGGTGCATGGCAGTTATGGTCCAGATCCGCAATGTTCCGGATGATCTCCACCGGAAGCTCAAGGCCAGGGCCGCTCTAGCTGGCATGTCGATTTCGGAGTATCTATTGCATGAGATCGAGCGGTCGCTGGCACGGCCGACTCCGGGAGAGCTCCTGGAAAGGCTGCAGAGTCAGGGCAGAGTCGATCTGACCACATCGGTCGTGGAAGCAGTCAGGGCGGAGCGCGAAGGGCGGTGATCGTCCTCGATTCCTCGGCTGTCATCGAAATACTCTTGCAGACCTCAGCCGGTGTTCCGGTCGCACAACGTCTCCTCACGCAAGACTCCTCGCTTCACGCACCCCACCTCCTGGATGTCGAGGTCGCTCAAGTCTTACGTCGTCTCGTCGCGCAAGGGGAATTGAAGGCAGAGCGGGCAATCCAAGCTCTTCAGGTCCTCGCAGATCTACCGATCGAACGCTATGTCCACAGGATTTTTCTTCCCAGAATTTGGGCCTTACGCCACAACCTCACGGCCTACGACGCTGCCTATGTGGCCCTGGCTGAGGTTTTGGAAGCCACCCTTGTTACGCGTGATTCCCGGATTCTTCGAGCGCCTGGCCACTTCGCACGGGTTGAGGTTTTCTGACTCATAGAACTAGGTCACTCCGATGAGCCCACTCGGAATCCTTTTCCCCTTGCTCCTCCTCGCAGCTCCTCAGCTCCAGCCCGATCAGCTTCAACAATCCCTCTCCCAGGGCCGCTTCGCGGAGGCCGCGAAGGAGCTTCAGCAGATCGTGCTTCAATCGGGTCCGTCCCTGAAGAAGCCCGCACCTGCGCAGGAAAAGGCGTTGCGGCGGGCCATTGAGACCACCCGGAAATTTTTGAACGAGAAGCATCCGGTTCAGGACAAGAACGCAGCCCGCCAGGTTCTCTGTCTCTCCCGCGCCTTTTTTCCGGAGGATCTACCTGGGATCGAGGACGCTTTGCGAGTCGGCGGGGACGTCCATGGCCCCAAGCTCGTCGGCGAGCGGGTTCGGCGGTTTCCATCCGAGGCTCGGAAGGCAGGAATTCAGGGCGCCGTGATCGTGGAGGTCGTCATCGACCAGGAAGGCTGCCTTCGCCATCCCAGGGTCCTGAAGGGAGTGCCCAGTCTCGACGGTGCTGCGCTGGCCGCGGTCCAGAGCTGGACTTTTCAGCCGGCCACCCTTGGCGAAAAGATCGTGGCCGTCCACTACGTGCTGATTGTGCCGTTCAAGCTGAGCGATCCAGGATGACAGAACGCTCGAACGAGCCTGCATGGCAGAAAGAGCCGAGCAAGGACGGCAAGGACCCCAAGGACGGCAGGGACAATAAAATATCGGATGGGTACCATCTTCTAAGTCCTTGTCGTCCTTGTTTGTCCTTCACGTCCTTGCTTCTGACTTTCTGCCGTTCTGGCGCCTTCACGCTGTAACCTTCCGGGCTCCTCTTTCGTATTCGGATCAGTTCCTTCCGGAGGGCGCCGCCATGCTCACGATCATTTCCTCTGTCCGCTCTCTGTTCCGGGGCTTCCGCTCCAGCCCGGGCTTTCTGGCGGTCGTCCTGTTCACTCTCGCAGTGGGAATCGGCGCCACCGCGGCGATCTTCACGGTGGTCAACGCCGTGCTTATCCGCCCGCTGCCGTACCCGGAGCCGGAGCGGCTGGTGGCGGTGTGGAACCGCGCGCCGGGAATGCATCTCGATCAGTTCGAGCACTCGGAGGGGAGCTACCTTGTCTATCGCCGGCACAACCACGTGCTGGAGGATTTGGGGATCTACGGCCAGGGCAGTGTCACCCTGACCGGCGGCGACCGGCCGGAGCGGGTGGAGGCGGCCGGAATGACGGCCAGCATCTTCTCCGTGCTGCGGATTCATCCTCTTCTCGGCCGCACGTTCCAGGAAGCGGACGATCTGCCTGGTTCCGAGCCGGTGGCCGTACTTTCCCACGAGCTGTGGCAACGGCGCTTCGGCGGCCGTCGCGACGTGCTCGGCCAGGTGTTGCAGCTCGACGGCGTGGCCACCCGGGTGGTGGGCGTCATGCCCGCGGACTTCCGTTTTCCTACGGTCCAGACCAAGCTGTGGCAGCCCATGGTCATCGATCCCGCCAAACCCGTGGTGGGAAACTTCAGCTACACCGCCGTGGGACGGCTCAAGCCCGGAATCACGCGGTCGCGGGCGGCCCGCGAGCTGTCGAGCCTCGTCTATCGGATCGCCGAGGACTATGGGGAACGGGACGTCAGCCGCGGCATGATCGCCAGCGTCAAGCTTTCAGTCCTCGTCCACTCGCTGCGCGACGATCTGGTGGGAGATGTGGAAAGGATTTTGTGGCTTTTGCTCGGGAGCGTTGGCATCATCCTCGTGATCGCCTGCGCCAACGTGGCAAATCTGTTCCTGGTGCGGGCCGAAGGGCGGCAGCGGGAGGTCGCCCTGCGCACGGCTCTGGGCGCTTCGCGACGCGACATCGCCCGTCTTTTCCTGAGCGAGAGCATCGCCCTCGCCCTGATGGCCGGCGCTTTGGGTCTGGGCCTTGCAGCGGCGGGCGTGCGTCTCCTGGTCCACCTGGGACCCCAGGGAATACCCCGGCTGGATGAGATCGGTATCGATGGCTACGTGCTGGCATTCACCGCCGTCGTCTCGATCGCGGCGGGCCTCGTCTGCGGCGGTCTCGCCCTGCTGCGCTTCGGCCGGCCGGAGATGGTGCCCGCCCTCAAGGAGGGTGGACGCGGTGGCTCGGCGGGCCGCGAGCGGCTGTGGACGCGCGCCGTCCTGGTCGTCGTCCAGATGGCCTTGGCGCTGGTTCTGTTGGTGGGCTCGGGCCTGATGGCCAAGAGCTTCTGGCGGCTGCGCGGCGTGAACCCGGGATTCAACCCCCAAGCTGTCCTTTCACTGAGGTTGTATCTGCCCATGGCCCGGTATCCGGACGCCCCGTCCGCGGCCCGATTCAATCAGCAACTCCTGGAGAAGGTGCGGGCCGTACCGGGAGTCGTCGGCGCGGGCACGGTCTCGATCCTGCCGCTTTCAGGGGGTAACTCGAACAGCGGATATGCCTTCGAGGACTTCCCCCTGCCGAAGGACACGGTGCCGCCCCTTCTGGGCACCCGCTTCACGAGCCCCGGCTACTTCGAGGCGATGCGCATTCCACTGGTGGCCGGCCACACTTTTGAACGGCTCGATCCGGGCCGGCGCTCCGGCGACGTGGTGGTGAGCCAGGTTCTTGCCGAGCGCTTCTGGCCCGGCAAGAGCGCTCTCGGCAAGCGGCTGACCAACGGGATCAGCAAAGAGAAGCACCCCTGGTACACCATCGTCGGCGTCGTCGGTGGCGTGCGTGATCTCGGCCTGGACAAGAAGCCTTTGGAAACGGTTTATCTGCCGTTGCTGGGCCAGGGACGGGTGCCGGAGGACAAGAGTCCAGAGTATGTGGAGCGGAACGTGTCCCTGGTAGTGCGCGGCCGGGTGGCGCCGGCCTCTCTGGTGGCGCCAGTTCGCCAGGCCATCGGGTCGCTCGATTCCAATCTGGCGCTCGAAGACGTGCGGCCGATGGAAGAAGTGGTTTCTCGATCCATGGCGCGCACCTCGTTCACCATGCTGCTGCTGTCGATCGCCGCGGCCGTAGCCCTATTGCTCGGTACAGTGGGGATTTACGGCGTCATTTCCTATGTCGTGAGCCAGCGCACGCGGGAGATCGGAGTGCGGATGGCACTTGGCGCGGCGCGGGGAGACATCGCCCGCATGGTATTGCGCGAGGGGCTGGTGATCAGCCTCGTAGGCATCGTCCTCGGCCTTCTCGGCGCCTTCGCGGTGACGCGCCTGCTCATCGCGCTGCTTTTCGATACCAGTCCCCTCGATCCCGGCGTCTTCGCCGCCGTGCCCGTCCTGCTCGCCGCCGTGGCCTTGATGGCGAGCTGGCTCCCCGCCGAGCGCGCCTCGTCGGTCGAGCCTCTGGAGGCGATTCGGTACGAGTAGGTAAAAAGCCGAGTACACTTCGCGTTTTCCCGGGAATCCGGGAATCTGTCTTCGCGAGGACCCTTATGCGAATCCTGGTGGCCCTGGGCGGCAATGCCTTGTTACGGCGCGGCGAGGAGATGACCGCCGAGAATCAGCGGCGGAACGTCCGCATCGCGGCCGAAGCGTTGGCGCCGCTGGGCCGGGAGCACCAGCTCGTCATCTCCCACGGCAACGGTCCGCAGGTCGGGCTTCTCGCCCTCCAGGGCGCGGCCTACGAGAAGGTTGGGGCGTACCCGCTGGACGTGCTGGGTGCCCAGACGGAGGGGATGATCGGTTACATGATCGAGCAGGAGCTGGGTAACATCCTGCCTTTCGAGCAGCCTTTCGCCACCATCCTTTCGATGGTCGAGGTCGATCCCGACGATCCGGCGTTCCAGCATCCCACGAAGCCCATCGGCCCGATCTACAGCGAAGAAGAGGCCCGCCTTCTGACGTCGGAGAAAGGCTGGACGATGGGACCGGATGGCAAGGGTTTTCGCCGGCTGGTGGCTTCGCCGATGCCCAAGCGCATCTTTCAGATCCGCCCCGTCAAATGGTTGCTGGACAAGGGTTGCATCGTCATCTGCGCCGGCGGCGGCGGCATTCCCACGATGTATGGCCCCAATCGCACCCTTCATGGCGCCGAGTGCGTGGTGGACAAGGACCGCGCCAGCGCCCTGCTGGCCCGGGAGCTGGAGGCGGACCTTTTCGTCATGGCGACGGACGCGGACGCTGTTTATCTTGATTGGGGGTTGCCCACCCAGAAAGCCATTCGCCGCGTTTCCCCCGAGGCTCTCGCCGGCTATGGATTCGCGGCGGGCTCCATGGGACCGAAGGTGGAGGCTGCGATCGAGTTTGCCACTCGCACCGGCAAGACCGCAGCGATCGGCGCCCTGGCAGACATCGTCCGCATCACTCGCGGCGAGGCCGGGACCCTGGTGACCACTCAAGTGGAAAACGTCGAGCTCTATTCCTGACTTTCGAATCCGCACCAACGAAAATGAGCCGGCGTTGCCGCCGGCCCATTGATCTCACCTACCCGCTGGGGAGCACGAAACCCGCTCAGTGCGGGAACATCGTCAGGCGTAGGTTGGTCCAAGTCCAGCCGAGGCTGGGGACTTCGCAACCCGCCTGCTGGAGCAGATTGCCCATTTCGAGCACCAAACCACTAGAGGGTACGGAGAGGATGTGGTTTTCCGCGGTAGCCCTCATGTCGAAGTGGCCGACGTCGTGGCCGCCCTGTTGGATGATGATGTGGACCAACTTGTTGACGGCGTCGAACACGTAGTTGATATGGTAGGTCGTACCCTGAACAAAGTGGAAGCCGATGCGGGCATTGGTGTTGACGCCGGCCGGTTGATCGATGTTCTGGTTGTTCTTCAGCCAATTGCGCTTGGGCCCGAAGGCGTTGAGGTTGCTGAAGGTGTTGCTGCGGAACTTGCCGCGGTGGAAGAAAGCGATGTTGTGGGCGCACTCAGGCTTTTTGGCATTCCAAGGGCCGGCGGTGATGTCCAGGTCATAGACGAGCCGGTCGATCTTGAGCGCTCCGGTAACAGGAACCCCCAGCTTGAGCTTGGGATTTTCCTTGGTGGCCGTATGGACCTGTCCCGGACGCTCGAAGACGATGGGCGCCGCGGCGTCTTCGATCACCGTCGCCTCCGCGATCTGGCTCGCGGGCGAGATGAAGGTGACGCGGGAATTGCGCGGGTTGTTCTCGACGGCAAAGGCGAAGAACGGTTGGTCGCAGGAGGCGCTGACGCTGACGTCCTCCTTCACTTGCCGCAGACCGAACGCGTCGTCGTACAGACCGAGTGACACCGCCGGCACCATGACCTGAGCGTTGCCGCCGGCCAGGGTGCCGTCGGCGCGAACGAAGTCGACGGCGCAGGAAGCCGACTCGGCTCCGAGGTTCACCAGGGCGATCTGGGTCGTGTGAACCCGGGAGACGCCGTTGACGAAGGCCGCGGTGCCGGCCTCGAAACGGTTCAAGTCGGAGATGATCGGCACGCCGCCCATGTAGGTCTGGCGGCCATGGTGGGTTTCAACCCAGGCGTCCACCTGAAGCTCCGAGTCCGCCTCGATGGCGAGGAGCCCGGTCCGGCCGCTCTCGGCCGCATTGTCGACCACCTGGATGCGATCCACAGCAATCTTCTGCGGAGCGGATTCGGTGATGCTCTTGAAGGCCGCACCATCGACGCCCACGGGCAGGAAGGAGCTGCGGTAGGAGATCTCTCCAGTCCCGAGGTTCGAGATCCAGAGATGGGTAGGGAGAGGGTGGCCATTCGATGCGGACGGCTGGACCACGGGGACGTACACCGTGCCCGCTCCGGCCGCGGTCACCACTCCCAAGGCCAGGACGCTGACGCTGAGCAAAACCTTTCTCATTGCTTGAGACCCCTAAAGCAGACAGACGGTTAAAGCAGACGCACTAATACGACAGACAAACTTTCCCCAATTCTACACGAGTTTGCAGACTGTGCAATATGGGGCCTCGACAATTTACATCTCCTTACATCTCCGGCCGGAGTCCGAAAACCAGGGTGCGGCCCACGTGGCCGTCGCGGGCCGTCCACAGCGGCGCGAGGCCGGGCGACGGAGCTCCCAGGAGCGGCCGGAGGAAAGGGCGAACCGCCGTGACCTCGACCTCGTCCACCACCACGTGCGTGGCGCCATGGCGGCGGCCGTAGTCCAGGAACCGATCGAGCGGTGCCCGCGGCGAAAAGACATAGCCGCGGTCGGCGTAGACGGAGATGGCGGTGTCCTGGGTCATGATCTTGGCGTCCGGTGCGCTGTGGGCTTTGAGCCACAGCCCCGCCTCCTCATGGCCGAAATCCGAGGTGGCGATGCCGTGCCGCGCGATCTCCACGTTGACCCAGACGAAGTAACCGGCGAGCGCCAAGGCTCCGGCGGTGGCCGTCGCCAGGCGGAAGCGCACGGAAGGTAGTCTCCGGAAGAGATCCTGAAGGCCCGCCGCCGTCCAGATCAGTAGTCCCGGAAACGCTGGAGCGAAGAACCGTTGCTGCACGTGGAAAGCGAGGAAGGAAGCGACCGGGGCGACGGTGGCCGCGAGCAGGATCTCCGCCTCGAACCGGCGCCGGCTCCAAGGACCCCGAAGGAGCCACCAGGCCGCGGGGAGAAGGAGCAGGGCGGAGAAGATCTCCGAGGTGAGGCTGCTCTTCAGCACGTGTCCAAGATTGCGGAGGAACCGGCCGGAGGCGTCGCCGGGATTCACCGCGCCCGTACCCGCCTCGCCGCGCCGATAGCGGGACTCGGAGGCGGCGCGGATCTCCCCGTCGGCGTCCAAGGTGTTGACGATCTCGTCGTAGAGCACCGGGTCCGCCGTTTCGACCGCGCGGCCGATCTCGTAAGTAATGCCGACTTTTCCGGAAATCATCCACTGCCCCGTATGGCGGTGAAGAAAGAGAAGCTGGGGCAACGCGACAGCCAGAAAAACGATGGGCAACATCGCCAGGGCCACCAGCGTCCGGCCTTCTTTCAGGCGTCCGCGCAATGTCCACACCAAAAGGGCGGCGCCTTCGAACGAGACCATCCACAGGATTCCCTCGGGCCGCGCCAGGAAGGCAAGGCCGGTGAGCACGCCGGCGATGGAAAAGAGAACCGGGCCATCGCGGTCCAACCCTTTCGCCACCGTGTACGCCGCCGTGTAGAGAAGCACCAGAAACAGGGGCTCGATCATCGTGCCCCAATAGAGGACCGCCGTGGTGAGGGCGGGGAAGAAGGCCACCAGCGCCGCCGCCAGCAGGGCGCCGCGGTGCCCAGTGAGACGGCGGGCGAGACCGTAGACGGGGAACGTCAACAGAGCCCCGAGGAGCACGTACCAAATGTCGCTTGCCGCCTCGGGACGGCCGGTGAGCTTCAGCGTGGCGCCCAAAAGCCAGGGGAATAGCGGTGAGTGATGGAGCTCAGGGTGGCCACTGAAAGTAAAGCCCAGGCCGCTCCAGAGATTGCGTCCCAGCAGGAGATAAACCGGTTCGTCCCAACGCATCACCCGGGGCAGCAGAAGAAGGGCGAAGCGGAAGGTGAAAGCGGCGGCGGTCAGCGCCAGTAAGGCCTTCCGCTCCCGCGGGTCCCACTCATCCGTTGCCGGCGCCCCTTCGGGGCGGACCCTCACTCTCCCAACCCTCTCTCTCCCAGCCTCCCCCCCGCCGGCCGGGAGAGAGAGGGCTAAAACAGCGCTCCCCATCTCGTTTTTCAGACTAACCACTCCCTCTTCTCCCGGCGGTCGGGGGGGAGGCTGGGAGAAGAGGGCCGGGGTGATGAGGGCCCGCGGGTGCCTGCATGTAATCCACCGTCAGCCGGCTCAGGGCGCGGACCCCGAGCTTCAGGCCCGCCTCGTCGACACGAAAGCGCGGCGAATGATTGGCGGCGAAAAGCGCCGGATCGGCCCCCGGCGTCTTGATTCCAAGCCAGATGAACAAGCCGGGAATCTCCTTCTGGTAATACGAGAAGTCCTCGCTGCCCAGCGATGGCTGCGCCTCCTTGACGTTGGCGTCGCCGGCCGTGCGCCGCAGGCTCGGCAGCATTCTTGACGTCAGCGCCGGATCGTTGAAAGTGAGAGCCACCCGCTCCGTGATCGTCACTTCGGCCTTGGCCCCGGCGCTTTCGGCGATGCTCGTCGCCGTGCGCTTGATGCGGTCCTGAATGTCTTTTTGCATTCCAGGTCCGAGGTAGCGGATCGTTCCCAGCATCGTTACGTCGTCGGGAATGATGTTCTCGCGCACGCCGCCTTCGATCTTGCCGATGGTGATGAGGGCCGGCGCCTCCGTGATGTCAATCTGCCGGCTGGCGATGGTCTGCAAACCGATCACGATTTGCGAGGCGATGACGATGGGATCAAGCCCTCGCCACGGGTAGGCGGCGTGGGTCTGCCTGCCGTGAACCACGATGCGGAGGCCATCCGCGCCGGCCAGCATGCCGCCGTTGCGCCAGCCGATCTGGCCGACGTCGAAAGCCGGCGTCACGTGCAATCCAAAGATGGCCTCCGGCTTCGGATCGTGAAAGACGCCCTCTTTGATCATCAGCCGGGCGCCGCCTTCTTCGCCGGCCGGAGGCCCTTCTTCCGCGGGCTGAAACAGGAACTCGACGGTGCCCGGAAGGTCTGCCTTGAGTCGCGATAGGACCTCGGCGACGCCGAGAAGTACAGCAACATGGGCGTCGTGCCCGCAGGCATGCATCACGCCCACCTCTTTGCCGTCATAGGTGGTGCGCACCTTCGACGCAAAGGGAACGTCGACCTCCTCGGTGACGGGCAGCGCGTCCATGTCCGCCCGCAGCGCCACGAGCGGCCCTGGTTTGCCGCCCTTGAGAATGCCGACGACGCCGGTGTGGGCCACTCCGGTCTTCACCGCGATTCCGAGCTTGCCGAGGCGCTCGGCCACCAGCTTCCCCGTCTGCACCTCGCGGTTCGAAAGCTCCGGGTGCTCGTGAATCAGGCGCCGGCAGGCGATCACCTCCGGCTCGATCTGGGCCGCCAAGCGGTCGATCTCCTGATCCAGCCGATCCGCCCCGGCGCCCTTGGCGGCCGGAGGCGCCGCGGCGGCGGACACTGCGCCCAGGGCAAAGAGCGTCAGAGAGACGGCGAATAACGTGCGCACCATGGAGCACCTCGTGAGGAAGGGGAACCGGTCCGAGCGGGGATTGTACAGGAGCCCGAAAACCCTCATCACCCCGGCCCTCTTCTCCCACCCTCTCCCAACCCCCCACACCGGGAGAAGAGGGAGACAAGCAAGAACGCCGCGGCCGGGCCCCCTGGGAGCGCCGGCGTCCCGCCGGCAACTAGCCCGCCTGCCCAGGCCGGCTCCCGGGGTTCCCGGATCACTCCCGTGAGGGTTGGGTCGGCTCCCGAGACCTCCGGGTTCACTCCCGCGAGGGTTGGGAGGACTCCCGGTTGCCTCGGGGTCATTCCCGAGCAGAAAAGGAGCTCGCCGAATGCCCTCGGGATCGTTCCCGAAAGAGAAAGGAGCTCACCCGAGCTCCCCGGGAGTCTTCCCGAGCGGAAAAGGAACCCGCCGAGCCTTTCGGGATCGTTCCCGGATCGAAAAGGAGCTCGCCCCGCTCGCCCGGGAGCGTCCCTTCTCAGTACGGGGGATTTCCCCGATACCTGGCTGCCAGGCGAACCTAAACACCGGGCTGGTAGTATCCCGCGGTGACTCTCCCAAACCCGCCGAGCCCGAGCCGGTCTGACCGGTCCCGGTTCCTTCGCCGTCTCCTGCTCGCGGCCGGCGTCCTCGTGGGCTTGAGCCTGCTCGCGGCTCTGGCCCTGACGGCGTGGAAAGCGTCCGTCGACCGGCGGCTCGACGCGGCCTGGCGCCGGTCGCTGGGCGGCGCCTCGTTCTTGGAGCGCTATCCGGCGACCCAGGACAACGCGACCGTTCGTGACCTCGAGACGCTGGGCGCGGCGATTGGGATCGACATGGCCCCAGCTGACGCGCCCGGGCGTGTCCATCCGGCGCCGGAGGCCGCGAAGCGCTTCGAGGCGATCAAGACGCCGCTGAAAGATTTTTACTCGGCGGACCGGATCGCCGCGGAAAACTCGCTCGCACCACTCCGACCCGAGCTGACAGCCTTCCTGGATTCGGTCCGCCCGGGCCTCGACTCCATCAGGACGCGGCTGGCGCAGGGGCCGCCGCCCGTCTGGGCGCGCAATCTCGAAGCCGGCTTCGAGACCAAGATCCCCAACTACGTCGGCGTCCTGATGCTCCAGAAGCTCCTCCTTCTCGACGCGCGCGAGCAGCTCCGGGCCGGTCGTGAGACGCAGGCCGGCGAGATTCTGGAAACCTCGTGGCGGCTCAACCAGGCGGCGGCGGACAACAACCCGGTCCTCATCACGCAGCTCATCGCGCTGGCCGTGATCCGCCTGCAACAGCCGATCCTGCGGAGCTTTTCCCGGGCGCCGGCCGGTTGGCCCGAGCGGCTCCTCCGTCTCGATCAACAGTCCCGTATCCTCCGTGCCCTCCGATGCGAAAACTTCTCCGCCCATCTCACCTCGACCTTCGACCGGCCGATACCGGACGCGAAGTGGGGGACCCAAGGGCAGGCCTTCCTCCGTTGGGTGGTCTGGGACCATGCGCGGCGCGTCTCGGCGATGGTCGAGGAGCTGCCGCAGCGCGACGTGCGAAGCTTCGACCCCGACGCCTTCGAACGGGAGCAGAGGGCGGCGATCCCGCGTTGGCAGGCCCTGGCCCGCACCCTGCTACCCAACTTCTGGGACACCTGGCCGCGCAGCGCCCACGTGGAGCTCGAAGCCGAGCTGACCGCACTGGTCCTCGAAGAGCGAGAGCGCCTCGCCGCCGGCGGACCGCCGCGATCGACCGATCGCCGGCCGTCGCGCGTCAAGGGACTGTCGTGGATTTACGAAGACGTCGCGGGTGGCACGATCGTACATCTCGATGGTGATCTGAAGTATCAGGAACCGAGGCCGGTGCCTTTGCGGTTTACGGTGCGCAGGGCGCCGGTTGTGATCCCGTAGGGATTACCGTCGGTAGCCCTCGATTTCAATCCCGGGGGGGGTGGAGCGCGCTATACTCGTTGGGAGGACTGTGTCCCCAGGATAGGAATCGAGGCCCACGTGATCAGAGTCAATCTCAAAGAAGCCGAGGAGCATCTCGGAACATTGATCGAGGAAGCGGCAGCAGGTCAGGAAGTGGTCATCACCGGTACCGGCGGCTCCGTCGTCCGGCTTGTACCCGTTCCTAAAGGAGAGCAGACCCAGTCTGTTCCAACGAAGACTATTGGCCATGCGATGGATCATTTCATGGGCACTTGGACTGCGGAGCAGGAAGACGAGCTCCTCAAGGCGGTTGAGATTTTCGAGCAGGTCGACGAATCCTTCTGGCTGTGAGAGTCCTCCTCGATACCAATGCCTATTCGGCGCTTCGGCGCGGGGACCAGGTCGTCGCCGATTATGTGCGCCGATCGGAAGAGGTTCTCCTGTCCAGCATCGTAGCTGGCGAGTTGCTTTTTGGTTTTCGGAACGGCTCCCGCTACGAAGAGAACGTTCGCGCGCTACAAGACTTCCTTGCTTTTCCCAATGTTCGCCTGTTGCCCGTCATGTGGGAGGCGGCTGACATCTTTGGGAAGATCTCCGCCGCGCTGCGACGTAAGGGCCGGCCGATTCCCACGAATGACATCTGGATCGCTGCCCACGCAATGGAGCACGCAGCGGATCTCCTATCCGCCGACCCTCATTTCGCATATATCGATGGCCTCTCTTGGATTGACTTCTCTGCACTGTGATTTCCCCGGCCTCTTGGGATCGCCAAGGTGATTCATGGCCGACGATTTCAAATACGACGTCTTCCTCAGCCACAGCGCGAAAGACAAGGAGGTTGTGCGCGTCGTCGCGGAGCGGCTGTGGGCGGATGGCCTGCAGGTCTGGCTCGATGACTGGGTAATGCAACCCGGCGACAACATCCCGTCCAAGATTGAAGAAGGGCTGGAACACTCCCGCGCGCTCGTGCTTTGCATGTCTGCTAATGCCTTCGGCTCCGACTGGGCGCAGTTGGAGGCTGGTACGTTCCGGTTTCGCGACCCGCTGAACAAGGAGCGCCGCTTCATTCCCCTGCGGCTCGACGCGGCCCCAATCAAGGGCTCCCTGAAACAGTTTCATTTCATCGACTGGAGAGAGGAGGACCGCGAGCAGGCGTATCCAAAGCTTCTCGATGCTTGCCGGCACTCAGAGCAGCTAGCGGAAGAAGCAGAGTCTGCAGGTGAGCAGGCTGCAGAAAAGGCCATCCAACTCCACTCCGAGAGGGGGATACTGGCCTACGCGTTCAGTCCGGATGGAAAGCGCGTTCTCACTACCTCCCATGACAAGACGTTGCGGCTGTGGGACGTGGAGACCGGACAATACCTGCGCGTGCTCGAAGGCCATACTGAGTTGGCCAGGGGATTGGCTTGGAGCGCCGACCAACGGCGCTTCCTTTCTGGCTCAAATGACAAGACGTTGCGGCTGTGGGACGTGGAGACCGGGCAATGCCTGCGCGTGCTCGTAGGCCATACGAACGATGTCAGGTGCGTGGCATGGAGTGCCAATCAACGCCGCGCGATTACAGGCGCAAGGGATAAGACGTTGCGGCTGTGGGACGTGGAAACGGGGCAATGCCTGCGCGTGCTCGAAGGCCATAAGGACTCTCTGTGGACTGTGGTGTGGAGCGCAAATCAATCTCACGTCCTCTCCAGCTCAAATGACAAGACCGTGCGGCTGTGGGACATAGAAACGGGGCGCTGCCTGCGTGTGCTCGAAGGCCACTCGAATCTGATCAGAGGCCTAGCCTGTGGGGCTGATCAACACCGCGCCCTCTCAGGTTCAGATGACAGGACCGTGCGTGTGTGGGACGTGGAAACGGGGCGCTGTCTGCGCGTGCTCGAAGGACATACGCACTGGATCAGGAGTGTGGCGTGGAGTGCCGACCAACGTCGCGCGCTCTCAGGTTCTTGGGATAAGACCGTGCGTGTGTGGGACGTGGAAACGGGGCGCTGCCTGCGCGTGCTCATAGGCCATACGAGCAGCATCAGGGCTGTAATGTGGGGCACCGATCAACGTCACGCCTTCTCCGGTGACTCCAAAGGCGGCATCCGGATATGGGATCTGTCGGAACCTGTCACCGAGGCGCGCTCATCGCAAGTTTCGGTTCCAGATTTGCCGCCCGCGCCGGACCAAGTCCAATACACGAACGCTAAAGTCCTCCTCGTAGGAGAGAGCGGCGCGGGCAAGACGGGGCTCTCCAAGCGCCTAGCCTCGAATGACTGGCAACCCAGCGACTCGACGGTCGGCGCATGGGCGACACAATGGAAGCTGCCAGTTTCTTCAAGCGAGGGCGTCGAACGGGAAATCTGGCTCTGGGATTTCGGCGGCCAGGCCGACCAGCGTTTGATCCATCAGCTTTACATGGAGGAAACCGCGCTGGCGGTGTTGGTTTTCGACGGCCAGAAGGAAGACCTCTTCGAGACGCTGGGCCAGTGGGACCGCGATCTCACCCGCGCCTCGCGCCAAACGTTCTCTAAGCTGTTGGTCGCCGGACGCGTGGATGCCGGTGGCCTACGCGTCAGCCGGACTCAGATCGAGGCATTCAGGAAGGAACGCGGCTACCTAGAATTGCTGGAAACCAGCGCCAAGACCAACGTCGGCTGCGAGGAGCTCAAGCAAGCCATACTCGACGGCATCCGGTGGGAGAACATTCCGTGGCGCTCCTCCCCCCTTCTATTTAAACGGCTCAAGGAGGAGATCGTTCGGCTCAAGGATGCCGGTCGGGTGTTGATGCGCTCCAACGAGTTGCGGGAGGCTCTCCTATTGCGATTGTCAGGCGAATTCACGCGATTCACCGATGACGAATTACGCGCGGTGGTAAGCCTGCTGGCTGGCCCTGGTGTAGTGTGGGAGCTGAAATTCGGCAGTTGGGTGCTGCTCCAGCCGGAGCGCATCAATGCCTACGCCCAAGCTGTGATCCAGACGATGCGCGAGGATGAGCACGAGCGCGGCTGTCTGCCAGAGGAGCGCATCTTGAACGGCGACCTCACATATCACTCCTCCGTGACGCGGCTCGAAGCCGACGAAGAACGGTTCGTCCTGCTGGCTATGCACCAGACTCTAGTGGAGCGCGGCCTCTGCCTGCGTGAACACACGGATAAGGGCGCATTACTGATCTTCCCGAGTTATTACCGCCGCGAGCGCCCGGAGTTGATAGGGCATCCGGCGGTGCTGGTCAGCTATCGCTTCAAAGGGTTCCTCGACGACATCTACGCCACGCTGGTGGTGCGGCTGCATCATACGGAATCCTTCGAAGCCGATGAGCTGTGGCGATACGCCGCTGACTTCAAGTCGCTCTCGCAGGAGCGCCGCCTCGGCGTGAAACTCACGCGACGGGGGGAGGGCGCGGGTGAGCTGGAAGTCTATTTCAACCCCGATATTCCGGTCGCGGAGAAGATGATCTTCAGTCGCTATGTTCACGAACACCTTTTGAAGAAAGGGATCGAGGTCGTGCGCCTGCGGCATTACGTCTGCCCGCATTGCAAGACACCGGTGCGAGATCGGGAGACGGCAATGGAGCGTCTTGCGGAAAACGGAAAGCACGCGAGCATCCTTTGCGTGAAGTGCGAGAAGCGTGTGCCGCTGTGGGATGATCTTGAGGAACGCTTCGCCGCACCGGAGATCCATCAGCGGGTGCTGGAGCTGGACCAGCAGTCACAGATTGTTCTCGATAACGCGGACAAGGAACGCACGTTGGTGGGCGAGGTGATTTCTACCGCTTCACTCGCTGGGCAAATCTGCCGGGAGCTCACCGTGAGCGACAACGGCATCGATATGGAGATTGAGTTCAAGTCGGATTCGGGTAAGGCGACGGGTCGGAAGGTCTATCTGCAACTGAAATCTGGCGACTCCTATCTGAAGAAGCGGAAAAGCGACGGCGCGGAAATCTTCAGGATCGAGAATGCACGGCACGCCTCCTACTGGAGGGATCAAGCGTTCCCCGTGCTGCTGGTGATCCGGAATTCCGAGGGCGAGGTTCGCTGGATGGAAGTACGGGACTGGCTGAAGCGGGCCAGCGACGACGGAAAGAAGACGGTGAAGCAGATCGTCTTCGAAGGAGAACGTTTCGACGTAATGAGTGTGCGCCGCTGGCGGGATCGGGCGTTGGGGCAGGGTTTGGGTGGATGAGAGAGGAGGAAGAAGGTGGCTAGTGCCAATCGAAAACCAATGGCTTGGGCAGAAGTGAAGGCCCGGCGGCCGCTTTCCGCCGAGGCCCAAGTTGCCAACGCAACGTGGGTCGAGCGGCGGATCAGCGAGATGACCCTTCAGGCACTTCGAGAAGAAGACGAACGCTGCTGTCGCCCCCTCGGGGCTTTCAAAAGGCATCGGAAATCGATTTCCTGGGGCTGACGCTCCCAGGCTCTATGCTGCCGCCCCTTCGGGGCTGAGGCAAGGATCACGCTGATACCCTGGGACGCCGGCGGGATGCCGGCGATCCCAGGGGGAGATCAATCAGTCGTGGTACGGCGCGAAGCTGGTCAGTCTCAGGCCCTTGCCAGTGTCGTCGATCCAGCGCTTGACGAAGGTGGCCATGTCGGCGTCGAGGACGGCGTCGCCTGGCGATCCGACGCCGCTACGGACGATGCCGTCAAAAGCAAGTTTCTTGTTCTCCTTGTAGGGAATCACTTCGACCAGCTGCAGCCCTTTGCCACTCGCGTCTTTCCACTTCTTTTCGAAGGTTGCCTTGTCGTTGCCGGTCCACAGCTCGTATTTCCCCGAGGTGGCGCGGAAGGTCCCTACATAGGTCGTTTTGGAAGGTCCGACGTAGACCTCGAAGTCGATCAGTTGCTGCCCCTCGATGGCCAGATCCTTGACTTTTTCCGCGAAGTTCTTGCGTTCATCGGTCCACATCATCGGCCGGTTGCGGTCGCTGAAGTCGCGGAAGAGACCCGCATAGAAAGGCTTCGTATCGTAGACCTCGACGTCCACCAGGCGCGCCAGGCCGCCGGTCATCCGCGCCCAGTCGACCTTGAAGTCCTTCCACTCTTCATTGGCTCGCAGCACGACGCGGTCCGGGACGTTCTTGAAGATGCCGGCCCAGAGCTTCTTGCCCCCCTCGTCGAAGACCTTGATCGTCACCAGCTTCAGCCCCACGGCGGCCATCTTGTCGACCTTGGCCTTGAACGCCGGCCACTCGAGGCCGATCACCACGGCGTGCCCTTCCTTTGCGGGATTGAAAGTGGCGGCCACCAGCAGCGGCGCGGCGGCCTTTGCCGCGGCCGGCTTCTTTCCCTTGGCGGGTGCCGGGGGAGGTCCGGCAGTCAGGAAGTTCTCCAGACTGTCGACGGACATCAGCACCCGCAAGTCGGCGTGCTCGGGGTTGTTGATGTCGAGCTTGTATTCGCCCCCTGCCGGGGCCGTGACCGTGCCGGAGCCGAGCTGCGTCCAGGTGGTACCGATCCAGCCGGTGTCCTTGGCAGCGGTGCACTTCACCTCGACCGGGAACTGGGGCACTTCCGACGACTTGCCGATGTCGAGCAGATCCTTGGTCCGGCCCGCGCCGGACAAGAGCTCGGTGGCGGGTTTCCCCCCTACGCTGCAGCTCAGCTTCAAGTTGCAGGTGCCCTTGCATCGCTCGATGGACAGCTGATCGAAGGTGACCCGGCCCTGGGCTGCCGCCGGGGCGGGGTCGCCCAGCAGAGCGCCGCCGGCCAGCAGGGACAGCAGGAAGGCACTCGCCACTCGGGTGCGCATCAACGCCAAAACCGCGTGCGTTCTCATTCGCCGGCTCCTTTCAAGCAAAGTTCGATCTCGGTATCTTA
>Ga0134121_10000294_pt1 | contig 59089 bp, 56 predicted proteins | sample KB301_FD_96463 | JGI IMG/M metagenome (GOLD analysis project Ga0134121, IMG submission 96463) | Terrestrial soil microbial communities without Nitrogen fertilizer from Kellogg Biological Station, Michigan, USA - KB3-0-1 | ecosystem: Environmental > Terrestrial > Soil > Unclassified ...
CCGAGCAACGGCACCAGGAACTCATGGCCATTCTTGCCGTACATCCGCCAGACCCGCTCGCCGTTAGAGATCAAGAGATCTTCCGCACACACGTAGGCCGCCTCTCCCGGCCGGCACAGGCTGTAGAGGATCAGGCGGTAGACGTCCGCCGCCTTGCGGTTAGACAACTCCTCGCAGGCCAGAAACGCCGCAGTCAGCTCGCCGTCGCTCAGCCAACGGTCGCGCTTGGCTTTCTTCACCGTCACCCGCTGGCCCCGCGCCGGATTGCCTGACAGGTGCCAATGGCTCCGGGCGTATTCGAAGATGGCCGACAGCACCTTCTTGACCTCGCGCACCATTTGCGGCGCTCGCTTCTCTACAGCCGTCATCACTGCCCGCACTTCCTGGTCTGAAATCTCTCCCGGCAGACGATGACCGAGCGCTGCGGCGAAGGACTTGGCGACGTGCTTGTAGTTCCTCGCCGTGCGCTCCTTGAGGTTGACAGCGGCGTGATGGCGGAAGTAGTCCACCACTAGAGCGCCGAAGGTCCCCTCTCGGACGCCCTCCGGGTAGAGGGGCCGCACGAAATCAGAAATCGTCTCTGGGCTGATCCAGCGGGCGGTCTCCGACAGGCTTACGCCGACCGTCTGAGGATCAATCCCCTTCCTCAACTCGGCCCGGTAGGTGTGGTAAGCGAACTCGAATTCCTCCAGGCTCATGGGGAAGAGGTCCTGGCCCGCGGTTGGGCGGTCGGGAGTGCGGCCGGAAGGGTGATAGCCGAGGTAGACGCGCCGCTGCTTCGCCTGGCCGCGATCGTCGCGCAGGACCGGGGAGCGGTAGAGGTAGAACCAGATCTTCGCTCCGAGCGAGGAGACCCGCAGTCCCGCCGAGGGAGTCCGTTCGTGTAGGATCTCCACAGGCGGAAATCCCGCCGGATTCTCTCGCACCTACGCCGTCAAGCCCCCCTCTTCTCCCGGTCGGGGGGAGGGCGATGGGAGAAGAGGGCCGGGGTGATGAGGGGCCTGGGCGGCGGGAGCGCGAGCTAGCAGAGAGAAGCTAGCAGGGAGAAGAAGGTCAGCTGATCATCGCCCCGCTTCTGGTAACATCACCAAGGCGCCTGAATCGCGATGTCCGACTTCGTCCACCTCCATCTCCACAGCCAGTTCAGCCTCCTCGACGGGGCCAACCGCCTCGACGACGTGATCAAGGCCGCGGTCGAGGCCGGCATGTCGGCGATGGCACTGACCGACCATGGCAACATGTTCGGCGCCATCGAGTTCTACAACAAGGCCCGGGCCGCCGGTATCAAGCCGATCGTGGGCATGGAAGCCTATGTGGCCCAGGGGAGCCGGCTGGATCGCACTCCAGGGCGGGGGAGCAGCAACCACCTCGTGCTCCTGGCCCGCAACGAAACCGGCTACCGCAATCTCCTCAAGCTCACCTCCAGCTCGTTCCTCGAGGGCTTCTACTACAAGCCCCGCATCGACAAGGAGCTGCTGCGCCAGCACAGCGAAGGGCTCATCGGCCTCTCCGCCTGCCTCAAGGGCGAGATCAACGAGCTGATCGTCGCCACCAAGGAGCGGGAGGCGGAGGCGACGGCTCGGGAGTTTCTCGAGATCTTCGGCGAGGGGAACTTCTTCCTGGAGATGCAGGACCACGGCATCCCGGAGCAGCGGCTGGCCAATGGCGTCGTGCGTCGCATCTCCCAGCGCACAGGGATTCCACTGGTGGCCTCCAACGATTGCCACTACTTGCGGAAAGATGACGCTTTCGCCCACGACATCCTGCTTTGCATCGGCACCCAGAAAACCTTCGGCGATGCCGACCGGTTGCGCTACGCCTCGGACAACTTCTACCTGAAGTCGGCCGACGAGATGCACCAGATCTTTCCCGACGATCACCAGGCTCTCGAGAACACCCTCGCCATCGCCGAGCGTTGCGACCTGGTGATCCCCACCGGCAGCTTCCATCTGCCGGAGTTCCCGATTCCCGAGGGCTATTCCCTTCAGGGCTACTTCGAGAAAGTGGCTCGCGAGGGTTTGGACGAGCGGCTGGCCGAGCTGCGCAGGCGCCGGGCTCACGGCTTGGTCCGCCACGAGGACGAGGTGTACCGCCAGCGCCTGGAGTACGAGATCCAGGTGATCGAAAAGATGGGTTTCCCCGGCTACTTCCTGGTGGTGTGGGACTTCATCCGCCATGCCCGGGAGAACGACATCCCGGTAGGGCCGGGCCGCGGCTCGGCCGCCGGTTCCGTGGTGGCCTACGCGCTGCGCATCACCAACATCGATCCGCTGCAGTATGACCTGCTGTTCGAGCGCTTCCTCAATCCCGACCGCATCAGCATGCCCGACATCGACATCGACTTCTGCATGCGGCGCCGGGGCGAGGTCATCCACTACGTGGGCGAGAAGTACGGCCGCGACCGCGTGGCCCAGATCATCACCTTCGGGACCCTGGCCGCCAAGGCCGTGATCCGCGACGTCGGCCGGGTGATGGGCGTCCCCTACGCCAAGGTGGACCGCATCGCCAAGATGGTCCCCGACATGACCAAATCGCTGGCCGCGGCCGCCAAGGACGAGCCGCTGGCCTCCGAGATCGCCAAGGACCCCGAAATCAAGCAGATCGTCGAGGTGGGCTCCCGGCTGGAAGGGCTCACCCGCCACGCCTCCGTGCATGCGGCGGGCGTCGTCATCACACCCAGCCGGCTCGACGAGCTCGTCCCGCTCTACAAGGTCACCAAGGGCGACGAAGAGCAGATCATGACCCAGTGGGACATGAACGTCATCGAGAGCCTCGGTCTCCTGAAGATGGACTTCCTGGGCTTGCGCACCCTGACCGTGCTCGACGACGCCGTGAAGATCCTGCGCCATCAGGGGATCGACCTCGATCTGGAGGAGATTCCCCTCGACGATCCCGAGACCTTCCGCATCTTCACCGAGGGGCGCACCAGCGGCATTTTCCAGTTTGAATCGCGAGGCATGACCGACCTGCTGCGGCGGTTCAAGCCCTCGCGCTTCGACGAGCTGGCGGCCTTGAATGCCCTCTACCGGCCGGGCGCCATGACCCTGGTCGACGAATACATCCAGCGCAAGCAGGGCAAGAAATTCTCCTACCTCGCGCCGGAGATGCAGCCGATCCTGGAAGAGACCTACGGCATCATCGTCTACCAGGAGCAGGTGATGCTGATCGGCGTGGCGGTCGCGGGCTTCACGATGGCCGAGGCGGACACGCTGCGTAAGGCCATGGGCAAGAAAAAAGCCGACGTCATGGCCAAGATGAAGGAAAAGTTCGTCGACGGTGCAGCCAACCGCGGCATGCCGCGGGCGAAGGCTGCGGAGCTCTGGGACAAGATCGAGCCCTTCGCCGGCTATGGCTTCAACAAGAGCCACAGCGTCGCCTACGCCAACCTCGCCTACAAGACGGCCTATCTCAAGGCGCACTATCCGGTGGCCTTCATGGCCGCCATGCTCAACTGCGAGCTCTCCTCCTCCGATTCGATCGCCAAGTACATCGCGGAGTGCCGCAACATGGGGATCGAGCTGCTGCCGCCGGACGTCAACGAGAGCAGCTACCAGTTCACCGTCGTAGGCGGCAAGATCCGCTACGGCATGGGCGCCATCAAGGGAGTGGGGGAGAGCGCCATCGAGGCCTTGCTTGCGGCTCGTCAGAAAGCCGGGAGGTTTCGCAGCCTGGCCCATCTCGCCACGGAAGTGGACTTGCGCCTGGCGAACCGCAAGGTTTTCGAATGTCTGGTCAAGGCTGGCGGCTTCGACAGCCTCGGCGTTCCCCGCACTCCCCTCTGGCATTCACTCGACGGCCTTCTCGACTATGCCCAACGCCGGCGCCGCGAGCGCGAGGAAGGTCAGTCGAGCCTCTTCGGCATGCTCGGCGGCGCCCAGTCCATGGAGCCGGCGCCGGATCTTTCCGTTCGTCCGTGGCCCGAGCGGGAACGCCTGCGCTACGAGAAGGAGGCCCTCGGGCTCTTCCTCAGCGGCAATCCTCTCTCCGAGCATCAAGCGGCCTTGGAGCGCCAGATCACCCACACCACGGCCGCTCTGCGCGAGAGTATCGACAACCTCCCGGAAGGAACGGTCATCCTGGGCGGCATGGTGGCTGGTCTCAATCGGGTAAAGATCAAGAGTGGAGTCAACGCGGGCCGCCTCATGGGCCGGTTTGTTCTCGAGGATCTGGAGGGAAGCCTGGCCGTCACCCTCTTCGCCAATCAGCTCCAGCAATTCGGCCATCTGATTTCGGACGAGGCGGTGATCCTGGTCAAGGGCCAGGCGCGGGAGCGCGGGGGCGAGATCGAGATCACGGTCGAGGAGATCGTCCCCCTGGATACCTCGCGTCCGCTGTCCGGCGTGGACCTGGCGCTCGATCCCACCGTCTCCCAGACCAAGATGCTCAAGCTCCGCGATCTCCTCACCGAGCACCCGGGCGACGTGCCGGTGACGCTGGAGATGCAGTTCCGCGATCGGGTGGAGCGCATCGCGATGGGGGAGCGATACAAGATTCAGCTCAACCCAGAGCTTCGCTCCTCGATCGAAGGACTCCTCGGTCCGGCGAGCGTCCGCGAGCGATAGCGACTTCCCGAGAGGGAAAGGTCAACTCCCGAGAGCCCAAGGTCGCTTCCCGAGAGGGGAAGGTCAACTCCCAGCAGGAAAAGGTCGACTCCCGAGACGCGAAAGTCGACTCCCGAGACGCGAAGGTCAACTCCCGGGATGGAAAGGTCAACTCCCGGGATGGAAAGGTCAACTCCCGGGAAGGAAAGGTCAGCTCCCGGGAGGCGAAGGTCAACTCCCGGGAAGGGCGGGTGGCTTCCCGGCTCGTCCGGGAGCCTCCCCCGTCAGGCGCCCTGCTCTCCCTTGGCGCCGGGCGGCAAGGGATGGACGGGCTCGGGACGCGTCGGTTCGTCCGGCGCGCCAGGTCCCGACAGGACTTGGTAGCTGCGTCCGAGGATCTCCCCCAACTCAACTTGAATCGTGGGGCCGGCCAGATCGAGCATCACGGCGAGGCCCTCCGACCACTGGGCGATCCAGGTGAGCACGTTCATGACGGTAACCCAATCAGGATCGAAGCCTTGGAGCCAACCTCTGCCGTCGCCGTCGCGGAAGACGGTATACCCATCCGCGACGCCCAGAGTCCGCGGCTCGCGAATCTGGTAGTGCTGGGTCCGCCGGATCACTGAATGGGCGACCGCCGCCAGCCGGGCGTCCGCAAGCTCGGTGAACACCGCAAGCGGCTTATCGCCTGCGCCGGGGTCCTGCCAGGGCCGAAAAAGGCCGAACCCGCCTTCGTGCTCCAAGATCACCACCGGCTTCATGGCATCGCCGGCCCAAGGAGTGTCCGGTTCATCCCGCTCTCTCAGGCTCGCCCTGTATTCTGTGGAAAAGGCGCTCTTCGACTGATCCTCCGTGCTCATGGCTGCCTCCTCTTGTCTGCGGACAGTCGCCGTGATCCGGCAAAAGTATCCCTGTCCAGTTACCCAGTTTGCCCTTAGAAGAGTTGTACACGAATGGAGATGCTGTAGTCAAGATGATTCGTCCACGTCTCCATTGCATCGCTCAGGGAACCAGTGTAGACTGCACCCATGAGCCAGGAAAAAGCCGAAGTCCGGCGCGTCCTCGACGTTCTCCAGACCTTGATGCGGATGCTTGCCGTATCAAACCGGGAGATCGAACGCCGTTTGGAGCTCCAGCACGGCACGGTGAGCCGGATCCTCAACGGTCAGATCGAGGCCAAGCTCGAGGTGGTGCTCGGTGTCGCCCGAGCGCTGGGGCTTGATTACGACGAGTTTGTCGCGATCGCCTATCCTGGCCGGCCCGTGGCCAAGCCGGAGAGCGAGGCCGCCCGCAGGATCCGCTCGATGCTCGAAGACCTTCGGCCCCAGGCAGCTCGATCAGCGCAGTCGCCGGCGGAGCCTGGCGACCTGTTCCACGACGTCAAGCGCGCCGTCCGCGAGATCTTGGAGGAAAAAGCGAAGGTGAACGAGAGAGGGCCGTGAGCCGGTCAGGGCGACGAGTAGATATCCGGGCGTCGCTTGATTTAAGGGGTTGGGTGATCGAGCCCGTCATACCAGGCGTAAATCGCGTCAGGTTTCAAGAAGACTGTGAGAGGAGTTTCGGCGATCGCGTCACCTGCCGTCTTGAAGTTGCCGGAGGAGCAAGTTCTATCCCAGGCCAAACTCCATCATTTTCTTTCGAAGGTATTGCGCCGAGGCCTCCAGCAACGCAAGGTCTGCGGTCTGGGCTCGGAAGGTCTCTTTCAGCAGCATCGCAGTACCAAGGAGCTCCCGGTGAATGCTAAGCGAATCAAACATACTCGCCGATTCGAGTACCTCTTGGATGCCCTCGTCCCGGCGCTGCTGCCGTAAGAGAATCATCGCTAGATCAAGGCCCACTAAGGCGCAAGCAAATCCCATCCCCGCATCGGCAAGACCTTCCTTTGTCTCACGGGTGGCGACCTCAGCGCTCTCAAGCTCCCCCAGGCCATAGCAAATTCGACCCTCGATCCCGCGTAGCTTGAGCATGGCGATTCGGCCCTGCTGAGTGAAGCTCGGCCTGTTGATAAAAAGCGCTCTCTTCGCTTCCTTGAACCGACCACAATCGACAAGAAACAGGAGTTGGTCGAAAGCCGCCACGAGCGTGAGGGAAGGATCGCGTTCGCGATCGATGAGGGTGAGTGCTTTCGCAATTGTCTGGCAAGCATCTTCGGTATTGCCACTATAGAAAGTATATAGGGCCTTGGTCACGAGTGCCCGGCCGGCGAGATGGGGCTCGCCATCGGATTGGTACATATCGGCGAGGACTGTCAGTCTCTGCAGTGCGATGGGGAACTGCCGCAAAGTGCCGAGGAGAGACGCTTCAAGATCCAAGAGGCGGATCCTCAGGCCGCGGTCTTGTGTACCCTGGCGGAAAAAGTCGAAGGCCTTTCCGAAGGCAATTTCTGAATCACGTAGCCGATCCGCCGCCCGATAGGCGTTTGCCAATTCCCCCCAAGCCCGAGCCCTTAGGTCAGCCACGACCTCGACACCGTAAGTGTCAGCATCGAATCCTTCCGACATCTCGACAGCAACTTTGGCAAGGTGGCACATTCCCTGGTGATCATCGTAGCGAATGGACCAGCTCCTCGCGAGGAGCGCCTCGTAGACGCCTAATCCCTCAACCGACATTTTGCCGGTTTGGGCTATCGCCAAAACGCCGCCTCCTGAGCGCAGGAGAGAAGAGGCCTTCAGGAACCGTAACTGCTCACCCCGAGAAAGCAGTTCGGATCGGCTGAGGTCACCCATCGCACGATCGAGAGCGACATCATAGGCACCGCTCGGCTCCCGAGCCTCTGTCTCTCCTTTCGCAGCGACCTCAAAGGAGATAAAGCTTTGCCGAACTACCCTCTGGCAATCCCCACAACCCCGGGCGAGGTGACGGACCACTTCCTTCGACGACAGCAACTGCTCCAGGTTGCCGTCCTCCTCCTCCTCCGAAGTCTTATGGTCGATCATCGTCCCTCCTGTCGCTAAACGTTCAGTTGGATTCAGACCTTCATTATAGATCCCAAAGGAGTAAAACAGGAAGGACGGAACTGGCTAGCCGTTAGGATCGAGGCCGAGTCCCTGATCGCCGCAGCCCGTGCAAGCTGGCTGGGAGGAGGTGGGCCCTGTAGAGGCGGGTGAACCGTTTGGGTCGAGACCTGGCCCCTCCTTCGCCACAATAGGAACTGTTCCCGACACTCGACTGAGTCGCGGCGTTTCGTGGCCATGCCAGTTCCAGAGAGAGTTGACTCCATGGTTCCAGATGTCCTGGAGCCAGATCCAAGCGCTGCCGGCATTGTTGAGGTTGCGGGCATTCGCCGGAGCGGCGCCCGCGGCGGCGAGGACGACGACGAGGACTCCTAAGACGAGGTAACGTCGAAACGTCGATGAGTACATAGTAAGAACTCCCTCTACCGCGGAAACAGGCCGTACCTCCATGGTCCGGCGGCCCGCGGGCTGGGCACCGTCGAGCTCCACAGCCCGGAGTTGTTGCGCGGTCTTCGTCCGGACAGCGCGTTGTCGACGGAAGCTCCCAGCCCTTACGATACTCTCCCGACACTCCTTAATTTCCCCCATCGGCGTTACGGCCCCGAGGCGATCCCAGCAATCTCTCTGAGGTCTCTTCCAAGGCATCTTTAATCTCTGATAGTAGATACCAATTTGGGATATAGATTTCATTTTCGTCTCCGTATTGACATTTACATCACCATCTGTACAATGCGATCCTCCAAGTAAGTTTGACCGGATCGATCTTCCGGTGTCATGAAGGCGCCGGATTCTTGAACCAAGGAGGTTCAAAATGAGTACGACGAGCACTGTTCAGAGCTTGACTGTCGAAATCCCCCCCGGGGGGATGATGGAGCCCGAGCTGAAGCCGGAGCGGGTGCAGGCGATGCTCAGGGCGGCTCCGGCCTGGCAGCTCCTCGCCGGTGCGGCAACTCTCCACCGGGAGAAGAAGTTCCCCGACTCGGTGTCGGCCACTCTGTATTCCTCGTACGTGAGGTCCCTTGCCTCGAGTCTCAAGGTGCCGGCGAACATTCGGCTTCGGGGGCTGCGCGTGCTGGTGACCTTGGGCAGTGCGAGGAAGGATCGTAACCCCCTCAGCGAGGCGCAACTCGGCCTCGCGGTGATGATCAGTTAACCCTGTTTCAACGACAAGAAAGGAGAATCGAGTCATGCCATCGCAATCGTTTCCCGAAGAGACGACGGATTGGGGGCAACTGTCTACCACCGTCGACGTCAACAAGGCGGACCTGGCACACCTCGAGCCGCATCGTGCGAGGCTCGCTGTGGTCTATGACGGTTCGAAGGCTACCAAGCTGCGTCAGGAAGCTCTCAAGGCTGAGCTTCAGCAGACGACGCGAGACTTGGAGGCGCTAATGACGGAAGGTCGGGACCTCGCCACGCGCCTGCGCAACGGCATTCGGACGCAGTATGGGATGAAGGGTGAGAAGCTGACCGAGTTCGGCCTGAAGCCGCGCCGCAAGCCGCAGAAGAAGGCAAACCCGGAGCCGGTCGCACAACCGGCCCCGGTGGCTGTCACTCCGGTGAATACGAAGTAGAAGCAGTAGAAGTGTAGTCTTACCGCCGTGGGGGCGCAAGCCCCCGCGGCGGGTTTGTTTGCAACATACAGGAACATAGCCCCGAAGGGGCTCAGGCATGTAGCCCGGGGTCCAAAGCGCCGAAGGCGCGACGACCCCGGGGAATGGCCCCAGAACCTCTCCAAAGTCCCGAAGGGGCGACGGCAGCATTCAGGCAAGCCGGCGGGGGAACTGCCGCCGCCCCTGTCGGGGCTTGAAAACGAATGTTTTGCCCATTCCGGGGGCGCCGCTTCGCTTTGCCCCCGGCTACATGCCTGAGCCCCTTCGGGGCATATGACCGCAACGTTTGGGTAAGCAGGAAACAGGGGCGTCCCTTGGACGCCCCTGTCTGGAAATCGCGGGTCAGGAAAAGTCTACGGGCAGTAACCGTGGGTGGCCACCGGCGGTCCGATGTTGTTCCAGACCACGATGCCGCAGGATACCCAGGAGGTGCTGTCGGTCAGGGGGACCACGGTCAACTTAACGGTGGGGTAGGGGGTGGAGTAGGAGTGCGAGGTGGTGAGGCTCGTAACGAAGGCGGTGTTTCCGTCCCCGTAGTCCCAACTGGTTCCAAAGAGGTTGCCCGTCCAACTGGAGCAACTGGCGTCGAAGGTGCAGGCGTGGGTGGTCTCGTTGCAGTCCCAGTAGTAGCAGGCCGTCGATGCCCCGGCCCGGCTGGCAACGGCCATCAGTAGGAAGCAGCAGGCGAAGAATGCAATCTTGTTGCGCATGAATCTCCTTCACGTAAAGCGTCTTGAGGTCGCAACGGTTTGTCCTGGCCAGGAGGGTTGCGCGACGACACGGTACTGTAGCATGAGCGCTCATTGAAGACAATCAATTTCTTCTTTCCTGGAGTGCGGGGTGAAGCCTATTGAACGGCTGCCGTCATCCGCCGGCCGGGTTCTTCCGTAGAATGGATCGACCGCCCCATCCGGCGGATTCCAAAGGAGGTTTGAGATGAGGAGTATTGCCTTGAAGAGCTCGTCATTGGTGTGCGCTTTGGTCGTCCTGGGTGCCTTCGTTGCCCTGCCTGCAATATCCCAGGCGCCCGCGGCGAGCGGTCCGCCGGCACCTTCAGCCGAGGTCGGACAGCTCTCGTACTTCGTCGGCGATTGGAACTGTCAGGGTAAGGCGGAGGCTTCGCCCATGGGCGCGGCGCATGCGACCCGGGCGACGGTTCACATCACCAAGGAGATGGGTGGCTTCTGGATCGTGGGCCGCTATTCGGAAGTCAAGACGGCGGCGAATCCCAATCCGATGATTTTCCACTTCCTGCAGGGCTACGACGGAACGGCCAAGGCCTTGGTCATGGACTGCTACGATGCCTTCGGCGATCATTGCCACCAGAAGTCGGAGGGCTGGAAGGACGGCAAGCTGGTCTATAGCGGTGAGCAGACCGGTAACGGTCCAGCGACGCCGGTCCGCGACACCTTCACCAAGAAAGGTGAGGCGGTGTTGGAGCATGGCGGTGAGGTTCAGGTGGACGGGAAGTGGGTCGCGACCGATCACGAGATCTGCGTGCGGGCGAAGAACTAGCGGACGGAGGACGCCGGAAGCCGTCCATGTCGGCTAGGATGTGCGATATGGACGGCAGGCGCAGGCAGGACATTGTCCCCGGTCTCCTCGTCGAGGTGGTCCTCAAACAGGATCAGCGGACGGGTAAGCGGACGCGGGGCGTCGTGCGAGAGATCCTCACTCCCTCGCCCAACCATCCTCATGGCATCAAGGTCCGGCTGGCGAGCGGCGAGGTGGGCCGAGTACAGGCCATCCTGCGTCCGGAGGGGAGCGGCGGAGAGGGTTCTATAGCGCCAGCCGTGAAGAGCTGACGAACTTTTCGGAAGGCCCGGCGGTTTCACTCTTCGGGAGGAGAAACGGATGCTTTTGGGAATCATCCTGCTTCTGTTCGTGCTGTGGATCTTGGGATTCCTGGTCTTCCACGTCGCCGGCGCTCTGATCCACCTTCTGCTGGTGGTCGCAGTGATCGTGGTCCTTGTTAGGATCATTCAGGGAAAACGCGTGCTTTGAGGCAGCGCGGGATTTCGCCCCCCGGCACTTCCCTGGCTAGGGTGTCCAGAGCCACACGCCTTGTCCGCGGAAAGCGGCAAAGAGGGCGCCGGGCGTCCGGGGATCGATCGCGATGGACGGGACTTGGAGGTCCGGAGCGCCCGGGAGGAGCGCCCAGTTGGCACCGCCGTCGGCGCTGCGATAAATCCCTCGCGTGTGGGTTGCCGCGTACAAGGTTGCAGAACGCGAGTCGCGCGCCAAATGACGAATTCCTTCCCCGGCCGGCAGGCCGCTGCCCAGGCTGTGCCAGTGCTCTCCATAGTCCTCGGTCTCGAGGAGTCCCTCATAGGTTCCCGCCAGCAGCCGTCCTTTGGTTTTCGGATCTGTAGCAATCGCCAGTATCCCCGGTAGATCCTCGGTCAAGACCTGCCAGGAAGCGCCGGCGTCCGAGCTGACAAAGAGCAGTGGGGAAATATCGAAGTTGGCCTGATTGGCGATCCATCGCCGCGATGAGTCGAAGGGGTCGACGGCGTAGGCGGTGTAGCCCTGGCAGAGGCTGGAACCAAGAAAGGACCTGCAATCCTGGAGCAGCCCGCTGGTTCGGCGCCAGGTCGCGCCGGCGTCGTCGCTCGTCCACACCGCAAGATTGCCATCTTCGCCATTGTCCTCATGTACGTCGACCGTTAGGAATCGAGGTTGGACAAGGTCGGATCGCACTGTAATCGCCTGCGGCGGCGATCCCGGCACTCCGCTCCAGGTATCACCGCTGTCACGGCTGCGAATGATGCTGCCGGAGCTCGCGGCCACGAGCGTCGGGGCGCCGGCATCGGTAACCGAGAACGAGACGTCCGGCAGCGGAATCCGATTCCAACTTTTGCCGCCATGGCTGCGAAAGAGCCCGTCCGGATTGCTGTCGAGGGGCGTATCGAGCGCAACCAGCCGCAGACCCCCTCGACCCGGAAGATCCTGAGCGACCAGGCCGAAGCGCGCGTCGCCGGTGGCGATCTGACGGTTTCGCCGCGTCCAAGTACGTCCGCCATCCGTACTTAGGTAGCGGCCCATCGCGAGGTGGTCGCCGCCTGTCGCCAGCACGTCGAGAGAAGACTCTTCCTTGGGGAGGGGGAGCGGACCCGCCCAGGTCTCGCCGCCGTCCCTCGACTCGGAGAGTTGAAAGACGATCGCCGGCGCAAAAGAAATGGGTTCGCCGCCGACCCACAAATGCCGGGCGTCTTTCGGGTCGATCACCACTTGGGAGCAGCCGAAAGTGGGGACGGACAGGCGCGGGTATGGCAACCGTCGCCAATGCGCTCCGCCGTCGTCGCTGCGCGCCAGGCAAGGATCTCCCAAACCATAGATCGTTCCCGATGAGGAGGGCGCGATGCTGCCGCCGGAAAATCCGCGGTGGTAGCGTCCGCGAACCTGCCAGGTCTGCCCGCCGTCCTTGCTGACTTCGAGGCCATTGAAGTCGAACGCCAACAGCTCGTCGTGCCCCATCTGAACGACGGGCGTGGCGATCGGCAGAGGTCCCCCCTGCTGAAATGACGCGCCGCCGTCGAAAGATACGTCAACGCTTCCGCCGTTACCTGCAGAATGAAAACTGACACGGTAGAGCGTCGAGGGGTGATGGGGATCGACCAGAAGGTCGAGGACACTGAGGTCGAAGGATTCGTCGGGGAGTGCCACGCTCCGCCGCGCCCAGGTATCGCCGGCGTCGCCGCTGCGCCAGGTCTCGCCGCCAGCCCAAACCCAGATCACTTTCGGGTTCTCGGGGTCGATTGCGAGCGCATCCGAGGGGATCTCAAGCCCCTTCTGAATGTTTCGCCAAGTCGCACCTCGGTCCTGGCTACGCCAGAGAAAGCCAAGGCCTTGGTCAGTGCTGATGACGCGAGCGTAGAGGAGCTCCGGCCTCGCCGGATCGAAGCGCAGCGCGATTTGTGGCGAAGTCGGGCCGCCCACGGGCAACCAGCCGGCCGAGGCGGGCGCCACCGCAGCTAGCGCCAGAGTGGCTGCCGCCACCCAGGAACGCGGACTCATTTTGGTCATCCGAGGACTTTACTACTATTTCGCAGTACGCGCGTAAGGACACGATCCAGCGTGGCTGAGAAAGTTTGTTTGTCCTTCGGGCCGTAGGGCCGCGGACCGCCAGTTTCGAGCAGGCCCGCTCCCCGCAGGCCGTCCATCAGGTCGCGCACGGCGAGGCGGTCGGCAACGTTGTCCGGGGTGTACTCTTCGCCCCGCACGTCGATCACCGCGACTTGATTCTCCACCAGGCGGGCGGCGAGGGGAATGTCGGCGGTGATGGCGACGTCGCCCGGCTCGGCGTGGTCGGCGATGTGGCGGTCAGCGATGTCCGGGCCGCCCGCGACCCTCACGACGGTGACGAAATCGTTGCCCGGGGGAGCGGTGAGCCAAGAGTTGGCGACGAGCACCGCCTCCACCTGAAGGCGCCGGGCGGCCCGGAAGACGATTTCCTTGACGTCGCGGGGTGCGGCGTCGGCATCGATCCAGATCTTCATGACCCGGCCACGCTATCAGAAGAGATCCCCAGTGACGATCTCTGCCGGCTTCGGCTAGGATGGCGCCATGAAGAGCCATCGGGTCGCACTGTGCATCGCGTTGATCCTGGGCCTGGGGCTGGCGGGGGAGAGCCGCGGTCAGGATGACATCACCTGTTTCTGCCGGCTCGCCCTGCTGAGCGGCGCTGATCCAATGACCGGCGGCGTAGAAATCCGGGATTGGCAGTCGCTCCACGTCTACAACAGCAGCCCGTTCGAGGTCACCGGTTTCCAGGTCAAGAACTGCGCCTCTCGCTGCATGGAGATGGCGCAGAAGGATCCCTTGTTTTCCGATCCGGCCGGCCTCTGCAAGAAGGTGGGGCACTCCTTCGATGGCCGGCGGCAAGCCAGCGCGCGGTTGCAGGACAAACCGCCCGTGCGCGCCTTTTTCGTTCCCTTGAAGTGCTGCCCGGCCGATGCCGGACCGGTTACTTGCCCCAAGGACTGGACGTTCGACGATCGAGGTCCAGTCGATCTCAAGTGCAGGCGGAGCGCGGGCCACATCGCGGCCGAACCCTTGCCGCCGAACGGCACGGCGATCGGGAGCTGGGGCATCGTGCTTGGCTCGGAGGTCTGGCAGTGGGGTCCGCAGGCGCCAGCGCCTCCGGGCACCGCGGCGCCGGCGGAGTTCCGTCCCTGCTCCTGAGGGCTGCGTACGCTTCGCAATCGCCGATACTTGCCATAGACTCCGCCGGCAGGCTGACCTCTTCCAGGAGGGACATCGATGGGAACCGTCGCGAATGCCGTCGTGGGATTGGTGGCCGCTCTGCACCTCTACTTTCTGATTCTTGAAATGTTCCTTTGGAACAAGCCGTATGGCCGCAGGACGTTCGGGTTGACTCCCGAGTTTGCAGCCTCCACGGCGTCGCTCGCCGCGAACCAGGGGCTCTACAACGGCTTTCTGGCTGCGGGGTTGATCTGGGGACTGATCCTCGGCGGGGGCGCCGGTTTCCATATCAAGCTCTTCTTTCTCTCCTGCGTGATCATCGCCGGAATCTTCGGAGCGGTCACCGCCAACAGGAAGATCCTGTTCGTCCAGGCCATTCCCGGATTGATCGCGCTCGTCCTGCTGCACCTCTGAGACTCCAATGCCTTCTACGCCGCACGTCGAAAAGCACTTCACGGCCGGTGAGAAGGTTCGCGACGTCGTCATCGGCATGGCCGACGGCTTGACGGTCCCGTTCGCCCTTGCCGCCGGCCTGTCCGGGGCGACCACGTCCTCCAAAATCGTAGTGACCGCGGGCCTCGCCGAGATCGCCGCGGGCGCCATCGCCATGGGGCTCGGTGGCTACCTTGCGGCGCGCAGCGACGCCGAGCACTATGCGAGCGAGCGGCGGCGCGAGAATCAGGAGATCGTCGACGAGCCGGAGGCCGAGAAAGCGGAGGTCAAACAGATCTTTCTCACCTATGGCCTCGACGAGCCGGAGGCGGACCAGATCGTCGAGGCCATGAGCCGGCGGCCGAAGGCCTGGGCAGACTTCATGATGCGCTTCGAGCTGGGTCTGGAGGAGCCGGACCCCAAGCGCGCCCTCACCAGCGCGATGACCATCGGCCTCTCCTACATCGCGGGAGGATCCATTCCCCTGTCACCTTACTTCTTCGTGGATCACGCCACCTCGGCGCTCCTCGCTTCGATCGTGCTGACTCTTCTGGCCCTGATGGTGTTTGGCTACGTCAAGGCCCGTCTCACCGGCGCACATCCAGTGCGCGGCGCCTTCCAGACGGTGGCAATCGGAGGAATCGCGGCCGCGGCGGCCTTCGCGATTGCCAAGGCAGTGTCGTGACAGGTAGAGGCGAGGAATCCACCCGAGTCTCGGACTGTTCTCTGCACCGAGAGGAGGGAATTTCCAATGGCTGAAGGAATCATTCGAACCTGCCCCTCTTGCGGTAAGAAGAACCGGATTCGCTACTCCCGCCTGAACGAACAGGCCCAGTGCGGCTCCTGTGGCACGACGCTGCCGCCGCCGTCCGAGCCCGTCGCGGTGGACCATGGGACGGAGCTCGCAGGAGTGTTGTCGGAGTCGAGCCTGCCCGTGCTGGTGGATTTCTGGGCTCCCTGGTGCGGCCCCTGCCGCTCGGTGGCGCCGGAGATCGCCAAGGTGGCGGAGCGCAACGCGGGCCGTCTCCTGGTGGTGAAGGTCAACACCGATGTCGACCCAGCCTTGGGCTCGGCCCACCGCATCCAGTCCATCCCCACGATGGCCCTCTTCCGGGGCGGCCGAGAGGTGGCCCGGGAGCTTGGCGCCCGTCCCGCAGCGGCCATCGAGAGCTTCGTCCGGCAGGCTCTCGGCGTGGCGGCTTGAGACCGGTTCCGCTGGATAGGAAGGGCGGGTCGAGCCCCCCTCCCTCCCACCCGTCCAGACCCGCCCCTACGCTAAGCCAAAGGGCAGGCTCCAGGGCAATTTTGGGGGCCTTCTAGATGTTGGAAGCAGTGCAGGTACCACTAGAGGGGCGACAAAAAGCCGTTCCGCTGGTATCCTCAAGCGCTCTCTCTCGAGTGCCAGGGAACCCGCCGACGCCGACGGGACGGTTTTAACAGGGCTTGCAAGCCCGGATAAGTGGACGGGACTGCTCCTTTGGAGACCATAGTGACTGAAGCGACCTCCTCGAGACCCGGTATCAACTGGCTGAATCTCATTTTCCTCGTCGGCACCTTCCTCGCTGCCCTCGTCACCACGCCCTGGTATCTCATAACGCATGGGCTGGGCTGGCCCGAGGTTTTGACCTTCTTTTTCATCTGGTTGTTCGTCGGGCTCTCGGTGACCGCCGGATACCACCGGCTCTTCGCGCACAAAACCTACCAGGCCGCCTGGCCGGTTCGCCTCTTCCTCCTGATCTTCGGTGCCGGCGCCTTGGAGAACTCGGTTCTCAACTGGGCTGCGGATCACCGGGTGCACCACTCGCACGTCGACGAGGAGCGCGATCCCTACAACATCCAGAAGGGCTTCTGGTGGGCGCACATCGGCTGGATCTTCTTTGAGAATGAGGCGCCGAACCCGAGCGTCGTCCGCGATCTGAGGGATGACAAGCTCGTCGTCTGGCAGGACAAGTACTACGCCGCGATCGGCATCGGTGTCGCGTTCGGCCTGCCGCTGATCGTCGGCCTGCTTACCGGTCACGTCCTCGGCTGCCTGATCATCGGCGGCATCCTGCGGGTGGTGGTGAGCCACCACGGCACCTTCTTCATCAACAGCCTCTGCCACATGGTGGGCCGGCAGCCTTACAGCACCGAGCACAGCGCCCGCGACAGCCCGATCATGGCGGTCCTGGCCTTCGGTGAGGGCTACCACAACTACCACCACAGCTTTCCTTTCGACTACCGCAACGGCGTGAAGGTCTGGCAGTTCGACCCCGCCAAGTGGATGATCTGGACCTGCGCCCGCCTGGGGCTGGCCCGCGATCTCCGGCGTGCTCCCGAAGCCGCGGTGCTGAAGGCCAAGATCGAAGTGCAGTTCGAATCCGCCAAGGAGCGGCTGCAGCGGGTGGTCCACGACTTCCGCGAGCAGCATGAGGTGCAGCTCCAGGAGGCCTACGCCCGCCTTCAGGAGAGACTGCACGACCTGCTTTCGTTGCAGCGCCGGAGCAAGCCCCGGCCGGTGCCTGCCGATCAGGAGCATCTACCTCTCGAGACCCGCATCGGCCTGACCTACCACGCTCTGGAGGAGTCCCTCCGGGAGTGGAAGCAGACCCTGCGGCAAATGAACCGGCTGCCCATCGCCGCTGCCGCCTGAGAAGGAGCCCGAGCATGAGCGGTCCCGTGAACTTTCGGTGGCCGCTGGCCGCCGGCTCGCTTCTGTCAATTCTGGTCCTGGGTACGCCTGCGGCGGCCCAGGGACCATCTCCTTCCATCCCTGCCGAAGTGAGAGCCACGGCTTCTGCTCTGCGCAGCCAGGCGCTCCAGGGCACCAAAGCGCTCGACATCGTCCGCTCGCTTACCGTCGAGGTGGGTCCCCGGCCTGCGGGCTCCAAGGGATATGACGCTGCGGTGGTCTGGGGTTTGCGGACCCTCAAGGACCTTGGGTTCAGCAACGTTCACGCCGAGAAGGCCACGGTGCCCCATTGGGTGCGAGGCGAGGAGTCCGGAGAAATTACAGCTCCGTATCCGCAGCCGGTCCACCTGGCGGCGCTAGGCGGCAGCGTCGGCACTCCGGATGGAGGGATCGAAGCGCCGGTGATCGGCGTGGCGTCCCTCGACGCGGTGGACAAGCTCGACCCTGCGCAGGTCAAAGGGAAGATCGTCTTCTATGACGTCCACATGGAGCGCACCCGGGATGCGTCGGGATATGGCAAGGCCGTGGGAGTACGTGGCGCCGGTGCCTCGCACGCGGCGAAGCTGGGCGCGCTGGCCGTGCTCATCCGCTCCATCGGGACGGACCACAACCGCACTCCCCACACCGGGGCCATGCGCTATCAAGACGGCGTGGCCAAGATTCCTGCGGCAGCGCTTTCAGTTCCCGACGCTGAGTTGCTGGCCGCCGAGCTCGCCAGCGGCAAGCCGGTGACCTTCCGCCTCAGGCTGGGAGCGCACGTGCTGCCCGACGTGGAGACGGCGAGCGTGGTGGGGGAGATTCCCGGTCGCGAAAAGCCGGAGGAGATCGTCCTCCTCGCCGCGCACCTCGACTCGTGGGACCTGGGAACTGGAGCCATCGACGATGGCGCGGGTGTGGCGATCATCACCGAGGCCGCCCGAATCATCGGCCAACTACCGCAGAAGCCGCGGCGGACAATTCGGGTCGTCCTCTATGCCAATGAGGAGTTCGGCACCTCGGGAGGCCGGGCCTACGCCGAAGCCCACAAGGACGAGCTTGCCCATCACGTCATGTCGACCGAAGCCGACCTCGGCGCCGGCCGCGTCTGGCGAATCTCCTCCCGAGTCGATCCCGCCCGCCTCCCCCTGATCGCCGACCTAGCCCGTCTGCTGGAAGTGGAGCAGGGAAACAACACCTCCGGAGGCGGCTCCGACATCGGCCCCCTCGCCCCCGCCCACGTCCCCGTCATCTCCCTCTCTCAGGACGCGACCGCCTACTTCGATTTTCACCACACCTCGAACGACACCCTGGACAAGATCGATCCCAAAGATCTGGATCAGAACGTCGCCTCCTGGGCCGCCGTGATCTACGTGGCGGCGGAGATGCCGGGCGATTTTGGACGGGCGCCGGAGGGCGGAGAGCGGGAGTAGGGGGCGACAGGGCCTTAGAAGTTTGCTCCCGAACTCCTGAGTCGCTCCAATGCTCTAATCCTGATTCCCGCAGTTTCCCTGCTCCACAGCTATTCGTCTTATACGAGTACCTGACTGGGGAGGGGCATGGAAAACACGGCGTGAGTCCGTCCAAGAGAAGAGGGACTGAGAACCGTGTTACTCTTAGTTGCGAACCAAATCGAACGATTCCCAATTGGGACTATGGAGGGCTCAGAGGCGAGCTTGACTAGGCCTTCACGCTGTCTTGTGGCGCTCTCTCTCGGGATAGCCTCTTGCACTTTGTCTTCGTGCCGAGGTGATGATCGGGAAGACGAGCCTGGTATCCGGGAACTGGTCTCACTCGCCGCCGGCCAGCGGCTTGTGGAGCCTCGTTTATCGGGCGGCTTCGGATATTCGCCTTGCCGGGATTCAACCGAACCCGGCAGGCTTCTGCCCAAAATCGTCTGCTCAACCTGGCCCAAAGGATTTAACCGGGGCGTACTCAATGTTGTCGCGCGGATCAAAAGCCGAAAGGGTTCACGCAAGCCTTCAGCGCAGTCCTTGCATGCTAGAGGAGTTGCCCTGCTAGTCGGTGCTGACGACGAAAGGGTGATAACTGCCTCGGTGGAGGCATTGAAGGAAGCTGCCACCCGTGCTCCCCGAGATGCAAGGATACTGAATGATCTAGCTTCCGCCTACTACGTCCGGGGCCACCGTATCGATGAGCCTCAGGATTTGGAAAGGTCTCTGGACTGCATTGCCAGGGCCCGGAAGATCGATCCCTCCCTTCCGGAAGCGCAGTTCAATCTCGCCCTAATCCTAGGACGGTTGCATCTACAGGGCCAAGCTGTGGAGGAATGGAGGCGGTATCTCTCGATCGACTCCGACTCCGAATGGGCCGGAGAGGCTAAGAGCAGCCTAGCGAAGTTAGACACACCTTCTCGAGAGGAGTTGTGGTCTAGATCGTTAGAAATTCTACAGAGCTCTGCCCTGCAAGGTAATGTCAAGGCCCTCCGAGGGATCGTTGCCGCCGATTCACAAGCATCCAGGGAGTATGTTTCTGAGGATCTGCTCGGTCGGTGGGGCCGAGAAATCCTCGCTGGTAAGCCAGAGGAGGCTGCGAAGACTCTGCGGATCGCCGAGAGAATAGGGGAGGCGCTGCAGGATGTTACCGGCGACCCAGAAGTCCTCGAATGCGTCCGGATTGCGACTCGCGCAATGGTGGATCCCGGTGATGGGGAGATTCTCGGGGCTCTCGCAAGAGGCCATGCGGCTTACGCCGAAGGGGCGGCTTTTTTCAAGAGGCTGGCGGTCGAAAAAGCCGCACCTGAATTCGAGCAAGCTCGTCGCAGCTTCGCCCGCGCCAATAGCTCAATGGAGCTTTGGGCACTCACAGGACTGGGTGGCGTGAACCTCTATCAATCCCATTATAGCGAGGCGATGGAAACCTTCGGTACGGTGGCCCGATCTCCCAACGTCTCCCTCTTCCCGGCACTCTTTGGCAGAGTGCAGTGGGGGATGGGGCTCGTCTTTGTCAGGCTGGCTCAGTTCTCTGAATCACTCTCCCATTTCCGGATTGCAGCATCCTCGTTGGAAAAAATTGGAGAGATGGAAAACTCTGGACAGGTGGAGAACCTAATCGCCGAGAACCTGCGATTCCTAGGGCAGGAGTCGGAAGCTTGGAAGCATCGTTACATGGCCGGTTCCCTGCTCTACAACTTCCGGAGTTCACTTCGCCTTCACAATCTGATGTGGGAGAGCGGGAAGGCGGCCGTGGAGGAGAATCTGCCAGAGGCCGCTTTGTTTTTTCAGGCCGAGGGCATAGCGGTGGCAAGAAGTCTGGGAGATTCCCGTTTTCTGGCGGAGGCCCTTCTGCGGCGGGGCAGAATCCTCATCGCCTTACTGAGGCCTCAAGATGCTCTTGAGGACTTCCGCGCCGCGGAGAGGTCCATCGGCAGTGGTTCAAACCTTACCAAGGACATTACTGCAAAGAGAGTCTTAATCGACATAGCTTTTGCAAAGGGCGAGGTCTTGCAGGCGTTGAATCCTTCGGCCTCCGTGCGCTACCTAAGCGAAGCGCTCACGGCCTTCCAGGAACGAAAGCTCACCCTTGATGTGGCAGAAGCCTATCTAGCCCGTGCCCGGACGTTGGCGTTCATCGGTGACGAAGTTGCTGCCGAGAAAGATCTCAGGGCAGCCATTGATCTGTTCGAAACGCGAAGACTAAGAATCGAGGACGACAATTTCCGTCAGTCTTTTTCCGAAACCGCACAGCGGGTCTTCGACGAAGCGATCCTTTTCGAACTGAGACGGGGGAAGGAGAGGAATTCTCTCCAACTCTCTGAGCGAGCGCGGATCGTGCCGGTCGTGGGCGCACCCGCGGAACTGGCCGCCGAAGGTCGGGTATCCAAGGCTCTGGCCAGTCTCCCCAAGGGAGTGGTCTTCGTCGAGTATGCCGTCACCAGCCAGAGATTGCTAATTTGGACGTTGCACGGAGGCGCATTTGCTTTCGAGCAACGCTCGATTGAAGAGGGGGATCTGCGCCGCCTTGAGGAGAGTTTTGTGGCAGAAGTACGCGATTCGGCAAGAGGCGGGGAGGCTTCCGGCTTATCAGCACGGCTTTATGATCTTCTCCTCCCCAGCGCCTTGTCCACGGTGCCAGAGGGGATCAAAATCTGTTTCATCCCCGACAAGGAACTCAGTGGTCTCCCATTCGCGGCACTACGAAATCCCCGCTCTGGCAGGTATCTCGTCGAGGATCATGCGATCAGCCTCTCACCGAGCGTGTTGCATGCCGTTGAGAAGCCGAAGGACGATGGCGGTATTAGGCGGGAGGAATCCACCCTTTCCGCCCTCTTGGTCGGCGACCCAGCCCTGAACCGGCAGCATTTTCCGGGACTGCCCGAAATTCCTTCGGCTCTGGTAGAGATCAACCGAATACGCCCCATCTACCCTGATGCCAAAGTGATTGTTGGTAAGGATGCGACTCGAGAGGCCATTCTGGCCCTTCTCGATCGCTACGAGGTCTTCCATTATGCCGGCCACGCGGTGACGAACCTCCGACATCCTGCCTACTCGTTTCTTGCATTGGCGCCTTCGGTCTCCAATACTGGTAGTGACGCGCTCTTCGCACGCGAAATCGCGGAGCATCGTTTCACCAAACTACGCTTGGTGGTATTGTCGGCATGTAATACCATCGAGTCGGCAGATTCCCGGACGGCCAGTCTCACGGGACTGGCAAGACCATTCCTGGACGCAGGGGCGCCGGCGGTTCTCGGTACACTTTGGTCAGTGGACGACTGGATCGCGCGGGAGGCCCTGTCTGAGTTCCATTGGCGGTTCCTGAAATCACGGAATGCAGCCTCTGCACTGCGGGAAACACAACTCAGACTCCTACGAGGTCCGGATTCTCGCCTGCGCCTACCCTCCGCGTGGGCTGTTTTTCAGATTGTTGGATCGAGCAACTGAGCAGTAATCAAAAGGAGAAATGTATGGCCTTCCACGTGCGCATTGTCTTTACTGGGGTTTGCGCTGTCGTTCCCGATGTTCCGTTTTCAGGTAAACCAAGCGAGATTCTCATAGTCATGCCGGATGCATGGTCTGACTATGAGACTATCCCTCATTCAGCCCAGGATCATTCAGATCTGAAACGGCACAGGCCATTCGTAAAGTTTGGATTAGATAATGTAGGAATTCCTTCGGGTCTTCCCGCTGGGATGGAAGGTGTTTGGTATCTAGACAAAACTAGATTGACCTTCGAGACAACAGGCGGAAACAACCCCTTCGACACGACGAAGGTAAAAAATCTGATTGCACTCAAGGACGTAGCGAGTAAGTACTCTACGATCGATCCTGATGCATGGAGTTTTCCTCCTAAAGCAAAAGTAATAGCGCAGGCTTATTTAAACGAGGGAGCGGTCACCACCGGCGCCACTTATCCTGGCTGGGTTTTCCCGAATACTCTCTCTCCCAACCCGCCAAAAGTAATTGACGTTGCGGCGGAACTCGTTTTGTTTTATCAGGATGTCGATACGTTCACCGTGATCTCTACACTTTTTTCCGGGCAGCAGCAGAAGCTGCCGCTTTCGGGGGCACCTGGAGAGACAATTCAAGTTACGGTGTCGCATCTGTGCGATGAGAATCCCCTGCGGTGGTACACAAAGTGGGATTACCTCCCGCCAGATGAAGACTTCAAGTGGTATTTTGAGCTGCTGAACCAGGCAGATAAGGACAAGTTGCCTGACGATTTGCAGGGCCTTCCTCTTCCTTTCCCGCTTCAAGCAGGTAAACATAATGCTCAAGGTGCAAACTGCTTCCCTGTCGAGATGACTAGGTAGTCAAGGGGACACAATATGTCGAATGAATTCTGGATAGATATAAAAGAGGGCTCGGTGTTACTTCTGCAACTTGATGAGGAAGGTACTGTAATCGGGCTTCAGGAATCCGAGAGTTCTACACGGATGCGAGGTGAGATTGTTGTAGTGGTTCAGCAGGTCGTGGCAGGTCGCGCCACCCTTGTAGTTGAAAGGATTGGATTGTTTGGTGACAGCCATGGAGAGGTAGAGGTGGGAGAAATCTCTATTCGCGCTAACAAAGGGACGGGCTTAATTCAGGAGCTGGAGAGCGGCTCGATCTCCATCGAGCTGAATCTTGAGGCTGATATTCTATATGACGCAATCATTGAAGAGATCGGATTCACCACTAGGCGTGACGATATCCTTCTTTCCCCGCGAGAGAAATTTAACGGCAACTTGCAAGGGGATATCGAAACAACAGAAAGCCCTGAAGGCGTATTGAGAAGGAAGTTGAGTACTGGCAGTCTTCGCATACAGTCACGAGAGGATTCACAGGTTCTGGGTCTTATCCAGAGTGTTTCCCTCACTCTTCGCGACTCGGCCATGAATCTGATTAGAAAGCGGGGCCAACAGAGCTCCTGCCCAGGCCTGGAAAACGTAGAAAAAGTGCTGACCATTCGTCCAGTAGTTTTTGAGCGCGATGGAATCCTGACTGGCATCTCGATGGCTGATCAGTTTCGGATTGCGCAAGGGCTATGGGGAGGCTGCTGCGTTAAACTCTTGGTTTTGGAGGCGAGGGTTATGACCCGTAAAGAAATCGAGGATTTGGGACGCACAAACAATGTCGATTCTGGAGAAGTGGATGGAATTGCGCGTTGCTTCTCGGACGCTCCCGGCATCGTTGAGGTTTTCTTTGTGGCCCACGATCTGGCCAGCTATGGCGGGGGAGCCACACTCAATGGTGGTATGTCGCAGGCAAAAGTGGTAGTTACAGATCAGATTTCAGGTAACCCTGCACTGTTGGCTCACGAGGTGGGCCATGTCTTCAACGGTGATCATCCAAACTCTACGGACCCAACTTTTTGGGCAGCGGATTCGGGAACTGTGCTGACGCCGGGCCATCCCAACCCTGAGCTCAACAGCCTTAGCAACTGCGGGCGAGTGGACAACCCAGCGCTGGTCAGCGGGAAACCACCAGTGGTCTGTTGTCTGAACCCGACGCTGAATTTGGTGGTACCCATCCTTGACCCACCTCCTTACTTCCCATACCTTCCCCCGTAGAAAGGGAAGGAACTCTCTCGTTGCCTTACACCTACACCAGCTATCTCCGCCTCGACGAGCTCCTCGACCTTCAGACGCCGGCGTCTGGGGGCGAGGAGCACGACGAGATGCTGTTCATCGTCATCCATCAGGTCTATGAGCTGTGGTTCAAGCAGGTGCTTCATGAGGTGGACCTGCTACGCCGGGCGTTTGAGGGGAACGACCGACCCTTGGCCTTGGCTTCGCTCAAGCGTATCCTGACGATCTTCAAGACGCTCGTCTCCCAGGTGGACATCCTGGAGACGATGACCCCCGTGTCGTTCCTGTCGTTTCGGGACCGGCTCGACAGCGCCAGCGGCTTCCAGTCATTCCAGTTCCGCGAATTCGAGGTCGCTCTCGGGCATCGCGCGCCCGGGATTGCCGACCGGTTGCCCGAAGGCAGTCCCGAGCGACGGCGAGTGGAGGAGCGACTGGTCCAGCGGAGCGTGTACGACTCGTTTCTGCGCTTCCTGTCTCTCAACGGCCACGAGATTCCCTCGGACGTGCTGGGTCGCGATGTCTCTCTTCCGGTGGTGGAGGACGAACGGGTGCGGGAGATCCTCGTCCGCATCTATCACTCGGATCCTGAGAACCGTGAGGTCTGCGAGCGTCTGGTGGATCTCGACGAAGGGATGCAGGAGTGGCGCTACCGCCACGTGAAGATGGTGCAGCGCACGATTGGTATGAAGATCGGCACTGGTGGCTCGGCGGGGGTCGAGTATCTGAAGAACACCCTCTTCAAGCCACTGTTTCCCGACCTGTGGGCGATCCGGACGGCGCTGTAATAGACTGAGAGGGTGATCAAAGCTCCAATTTCCGCTACTCGCGCAAGCATTGAGGCTCGGGCCGAAGACGTACTCGGCGGGAGGGAGAAGGCTCTGCGCTGGCTGGATAGTCCCAACAAGGCCTTGGGAGGCAGAAGGCCACTCGACCTGCTTGATACCGGACTCGGGGCCAAGCAAGTCGAAGCAATTCTGGGACGTATCGAGACCGGCGTTTACAGTTGAGCCCTCGCCCGATACGCCTCGCATACTCCGCCGGCGGCCTCCTCCTGTCCCTCAGCTTCGCCCTGGCGCCGGCCGCCGCCGAGATTCGCGCCGCGAGCTCAACTCCCGTTCAAAAGGAAAAGACCATGACCCAACATGCAACCGGACCGTTCGACGTCAAGGTGAACCCCCTGCCGCTTGCCGGTCCCGCCGAGGAAGCGACTCTCGGTCGGATGTCGATCGAGAAGCAGTTTCATGGCGATCTCGAAGCGACCTCAACGGGTCAAATGCTCACCTCCTCGACGGAGGTCAAAGGCTCCGGCGCCTACGTCGCCATGGAGCGGGTGACTGGGAAGCTTCACGGTCGCGCCGGGACCTTCGCGCTCTACCACCAAGGCATCATGACGCGAGGAGAACCGCATCTGGAGGTCACCGTGGTGCCCGACTCCGGCACCGGCGATCTGGTGGGGATCGCGGGGACCCTGAAGATCATCATCGCCGAAGGCGGCAAGCACTCCTACGACTTCGAGTACACGCTGCCCGAAGCCAAATGAGTGCTTGAAACCAAGGGACGAAAGGGACCGAAGGGACGGCAAGGACAGCAAGGATGAGAAAGTGACTCGAAAGAGTCTCTGGAGTCCTTGGTGTCTCTGATGTCCTTGGAGTCCCTTTTTCAGAAGCCTTCCGCGACCTCTCCTATGACCCGCCCTTCGGCACCAGGCGCACTTCGTCAACCTGGAACCGGAAGGTCCCCAGCGCCGGACCTCCGCCTAAGAAGATTCCCATGATGTCGGTGCCGTCGAGGTTCAGGTCGCCGAAGGGTACGGTGACCTGTGCCCAGTCGGGCCCGGCGGTGAAGTTCTTGATGGCCGGCATTCGCCCCAGGCGGGTAGCGAAGAACATGAGCTCATAGCTGCGGCCATCTCCCTTGGTCCAGAAAGAAACTCCCTGGAAGTTGGAGAGGTTGGCCGGAGCCATGGGGGCGGCGCCGGGGAGGAAAATCATCCCCGACCAGGGGAAGGCAAAGCCCGCCTTGACCTCGCCTGAGATGGCGAGCGACTTGGCCGTGCCGGACGCACCGCCGGCGACGACTTCCTTCTGCACCACGGAGACGCCGCCGGCTAGCTTGTCGGTTGAGTCCTGCCACCCGGAGCCGAAGGATGCCTTCAGGGTGCCGTCCTCGAAATTGCTGATCTCGCCTGTGGAAGGAACCTGTGCCGGCGCAGCGGTCGCCTCTGCGTTCTTCGGTGCCTTGGGGCGCGGAATCTCCTGGCCGATCTTCCAGACCCTCAAGATGTCGCGGCTGGCGGTGATGCTCGCCGTCGGATCACCTTTCACCAGCACCAGGTCTGCTCGCAAGCCCGGCGCGATACTGCCGCGATCCTTCAAAGCAAAGGTCTTCGCCGGCACCGAAGTGGCGGCGGCCAGCGCCTCGGCGGGGGAGAGGCCGGCTTGCACGAGCAGCTCGAGCTCGCGGTGGATGCTCGGGCCGTGGGCGGTGCCCGGGTTTGGAGCGTCCGTCCCGGCGAGGATGGGCACGCCTGCCGCCTTGAGCTGGCGGACGGCGTCCAGGGCGTTCTGGAATCGCTGCTCACCGTGCTTTGGGAAGTGCTGGCGAAGATTCTGGACTTCGTCAGTCGTCAGGTAGGGCGACAAGCGCGGATCGTCCGTCAAGGTCTGGCCGCTGGCGACCCCGGTGGTGCCTTCCACGACGGTGAGAGTAGGCGTAACGAACGCTTTGTGTTTCACGGCCAAGGCGACGAAACCAGGCTCCGGCGCGCGGTCGGTGAAGATGTGGACGAGCCCGTCCGCTCCGGCCTCCAGCGCTTCCTTTGTCGCGTCCTCGGTGCTGATATGCACCACCGCGAGCTTGCCGCGCTTGTGGGCCGCCTGGACGATGGCGGCGATGGTCGCCTTGTCGAGGGTGGGAATCTCGTGGCCGTAGAGCTTGCCGTTCTCGGAGATGATCTTGATGTAGTCCGAGCCTTCGGCGATGCGGGCGTCGACCCAGGCTTGCGCCTCCTCGGGCTTGGTGAGGGTGGGCACTGCCATGCCGTACTCGGTACCGTGCCCGCCTGGAGCGGTGGCGAGATAACCGGCGCTCAGCAGGTCGGCTCGGCCGGGAGCGCCGGTCTTCGTCTGTTCGTCGCGCTGGGCACGGGCGAAGTCGGGACTGGTGAACATGTCGAGCTCAGTGGTGACGCCGAAGATGGCGGCCCGGGTCAACGCGTCACCCCAGGTGTGGGTATGACCGTCGATGAGGCCGGGAAGCAGCGTGTCCCCGGAGCCGTCGATCACCTCGGCGCCAGCAGGCACGGCGACCTTCGCGCCCACGGCGCGAATCGTCCGGCCCTCGACGACGACAGTGCCGTCAGGAATCACCTTGGAGCCGTCGAAAATGCGAACGTGGGTGATGGCGATGGGCTTCGCCGCGTCGGCCGCCAAGCCGCCAGTCATCAACAGAGCCAGGAGCAGGGTGGGGAGGATCTTGTATCGGATCATTTTGGACTTTTCCTCTTAGGATGTTTAACAACGAGCAGAGTATCGCCTTTCGGGAGGCAGGCCCGGAAGTCATGGGCGTCACGATTGGAGCGTGACGATTGTCATGCCCAAGACCCCTGGCCGGCGCCGCCGGCTGCCTTTTCTACTCGTCCTGCTCGACGAAGCGGAAGGTCTCTGTCGGTCCGGGCACACTGCGCAGGGCGCGCAGCAGGCCGTGGCCGCCCACTTCGGGGGCCAGGTAGAGATGCTCGCGGGTTTCGAAGACGATCGAATCGCCGGAGTGAATGGGGCCGCTGCCATTCACTTTGTGGAGGATGAACCGCTCGGACCGGCCGGCGGTGGAGGCGCGAGCGTGGACCTTGCCGCCGACGCCAGGCTCGATGGTGAGGTAGAGACCGTCGTGACCCTGGAGAGTGACGGCGTCGCCGCTTTCGAGCGCGTTGCCGTTCCAGTCCTTGACCGTAAAGTCGGACCATGGGCTGCCGGGCAACCAGTTCTCGGAGGCCACTGCACGATCGTCGGGATGAACGGCAAGATATTGGTTGGCGTAGCCGCTGAAGGTTCCGTGGTGGATCGACGCGCCTTCCTGCGCGGCCATGATGTTCCACATCGGTGAGTGCCGGCCGTCCGGCCGGACGAGCCAGAAGCCCCGCATTTCCGAGTTATCCGGCCGGCCGACGAGATCCGCCTGGATCGGCTCGTTGCAGTAGACCTGCCAATAGACGGCGTAGCGAACGCCCCAGCCGAGGGCCGCTTCCATCAGGTCGCGGATGGTCTCGAACCGCGTCAAGTCGGTGACGTCGGGGATTTTGGGCTTGCCGTACTCGCCGAGGTAGATGTTCCGCCGGCCGTAGCGGCGGCTTGCCGGAGCCTTCGACTCCAGGAGGTCGAGCGCGCGGACCAGCTTTCCCGCGTCGAAGCCAATGTCCCAGCTCGAGTAGGAGTAGAGGTCGCAGTGGGTGAAGGGGATGACGTCATTCGTCGCCGTCACCTTGCCCCGCAGGGCGGCGTCCAGGAAATTGACCTCGCAGCCATGGGCCACGTCCACGCTGCGGGGCCGCAGCTCCCGTCGCGCCGCCTTGACGCCCTCCTGGCGCGCATTCCACCAATCGATCATCCCCTGAATGCGAATTGCATCGGGAGGCGTGTCCACTCCGAGCCCGGCGTGCAGCAGGTGGTCGCCCTCCCAGTTCTGGAGGACGAAGGTCTTGCCCGAATCGGCGTAGGCCGTGAGCAGGTACTTGGCGAGGCGATACATCTGATCCCGCTCGGCAGCAGCCTCGTCGGGTGTGATGCCATCGGTGATCTGGACGAGCGGCGCCGACGGGATCACCAGGATGATGGTGGAAAAAGGCTTCGCGAAAAGTTCCTGGAAATAGGGCCGCTGGACGAGCTCGACGACGTCGGTGGTAAGCGGCAGCCAGTCGGAGTTGAAGCGGTAGAGCAGGTCCATCTGGCTCGGATCGACGAAGACTTTGATCACCCGCGAGCCAAGCTCGGCGATCTGGCCGGCGCCCTCGTTGAGATAGTCCACGTCGGAAAAGTTGTATCTGCCGCCGGCGTGAGACACTCCCAGGACATCGCGGATCTCAACAGCCTGAGCCGGTGTGCGGAGGGTCAGCAGGAGGAGAACCGCACCGGAAACGGCGCGGAGAATCCGGAGGAGGCTTGGCGGCTGGGAGCGCATTCCTCATATTGTACGCCTGCGGCGACGAGAGCAGGCCGGGAGGCCAGGAGCGATGAAAGCGGCGGTGATCGACGGCTACGGCGGCAGCGACCGGCTAAGGGTGCGCGAGGTGCCTGACCCAGAGCCACCCGGACCGGGCCAGGTCCTGGTGCGGGTGGTTGCGGCGAGCGTCAATCCGCTCGACTGGAAGGTCCGCAACGGCAGCTTGCGATGGGTGATGCCGGCCAGGTTTCCGTTGATCCTCGGCTCCGACGCGGCGGGCGAGGTGCTGGCAATCGGTCCCGAGGTAACCCATTTCGAGCCGGGAGACCTGGTGTTCGGCGGCGCGGACGTGAATCGCCATGGCGGCACCTTTGCCGAGCAGGTCCTGATGCGGGAGGCGGCGCTTGCCGCCAAGCCGGATTCCCTCTCCTTCGAAGAAGCCGCGGCCCTCCCCGTCGCGGCTCAGACAGCGCTTCAGTCGCTGCGCGACAAGGGCGAGGTCGTGGCGAAGGAGAAGGTGCTGATCAATGGCGCTGCCGGGGGTGTGGGCCACTTCGCCGTGCAGATTGCCGTCGCCCTCGGAGCGCGGGTGACGGCGGTCGCGAGCGGCAGGAATCGGGAATTCCTGCGCGAGCTCGGAGCTCACGAGACGATCGACTACGAAGAAGAGGACTTCACCGGCCGCGACGAGGAGTGGGACGTGATTCTCGACGCCGCGGCCAAGCTGCAGTATGCCGACTGCGAGCCGGCTCTCGCCCGGGACGGCGGCGTCTACGTGACGACGCTCCCCGGTCCGAAGCATTTCGTCTGGATCGGCCTCACCACCTTGGGCGGTCTCTTCGGCCAGCGGAAGCGGGCGCGCGCCATCTTTTTGAAGCACAGGGCGGAAGATCTGGCCGCCCTGGCGCGGTTGTGCGATCAACGGAAGCTGCGTCCGCAGCTCGCGGAGATCTATTCCCTGGAGCGAATCGCCGCCGCGCAGGACCATAGCGAGTCCGGGCACGTCCGCGGCAAGGTGGTGGTTCGAGTGGGAGAGCCTACATTTCGTCCGCCGACGGACCGTACAGCGCTGGCACCGGGATTTCGTTGAGCCGCAGGTAGACGGTCATCTGGCCCCGATGGTGGACGAGGTGGTTGAGGACGAAACCGCGCAGGACGGCGACCTTCGGCATGGTGAAGATGACCTGCTCGCCCTTCTTGAGCGTCCAGGTTTGGAAGAAGACGTCGTCCGTGGCGCCGGCGAGGATCGCGCGGGCCTCCGCGACGCTCTTGTCGAACACCGCCAGGAGCTCTTCGGTGGTGGCCGGCTTGGGCTGGTCGAAAGGAACTGCGAGGTCGAGCTCGCTGGTGGTAAGGGTCACGCCGGTCCAGGTGGGAAGAGTGGCCAGATGAGTGGCCAGCTTGCCCATGGTGAAGGACTTCGAGTGGGGTTGCCACGAGAATTTGTCGGTCGGAACCCGCTCCAAGGTGCGGCGGGTGTTGGCCATCTCCATGTCGAACTCGGGAAGGAACGTAGCGCTGATGCTCATGCTCTCACCTCTCTTGGAAGAAATGCTGCGCTGGAAATCGTAGTGAATAGGCCACTCGGCGGCAATGTCAGGATGTTACGGTTCGGTCGCGGTATCGAAAAGAGACGTCTACTTGCCGGCGGGGCCGGCGTAAACGAGCCGGCCGCCGGGAAGAAGACGGGCGTTGGGGTCGAGCTCGTGGGGGTCGGCCCGCTTTGGGCCCAGGATATGCAGCACCGTGGAATGGCCGGCGGTGAAAACGGGTGGCATGGGCGCACTATACCAAGCGGGAGCCGGGTTGTTTTAGATTTTGCGCGCTTCCGATGTGTTGAGGCAGCGAAGGGAAAGGGAAGGAAACGAGCAGCGCCGAGGTTTTGGAGCATGGAGCCGCAGATTTGCTAAGAGTCATCACCTATAACATTCACCGCGCCATCGGAGTCGACCGCCGATTCCGGCCGGAACGGATCGTCAAAATCCTGCGCCATTATGAAGCGGACGTGGTGATGCTTCAGGAGGTGGACGAAGGGGCGCCCCGCTCGCGGGAGCTGAACCTCGCCGAGGAGCTGGCCCGAGGCGCCGGATACCCTCATTTTGCCCTCGGCCACAACGTCAGTCTCAAGAAAGGGCGTTACGGCAACGCTACGCTGAGTCGATTTCCCATCGTTCGAGAGCGGAACATCGACCTGTCGCTGACGGAGAGCTGGATCCGCCGTGGCTGCCAGCACACGACGCTGGAGCTCAACGGCCACGGCGAGCGGCTGGAGGCCTTCAATCTCCATCTGGGTCTTTCGGCTCGCGAGCGTGCCAAGCAGATCGAGCTCCTCAGGCGCTCGGCCGAGTTCAGCGGCGTCGATTCGCAGACGCCCATGATCGTGGCCGGCGACTTCAACGACTGGCGCTCGCTGCTGCAGCCGATGTTCACCAACGGCCTCGGCTTCGGCAACGCCACGGAGCGCAAGCGGGGCCCGTATCGCTGCATCCCCACCTATCCCGCCTTCTCTCCCCAAGGCGGACTCGACCGCATCTACCACCGCGGACGGCTGCAACTGGTTACCGTCCACTCCTGCCGATTGCAGGTGGCGCGCGTAGCGAGCGACCATTTGCCGATCCTGGCGGAGTTCCGCGTGGTGTAAGTCCGAGAAGAGGGAGAAAGGCAAAACGTTCGGGTTGCGTTGGTTTATGCTTGCCGGGCTCTGTGACCCTTGTCGTCTATCGTTTTGCATGAATTGGGGAAACACGCATGGCCCGTCCTTCCGTTCTCGTGGTGGATCCAGAGGCGTCTCGCCGCCGTGAGATCTCCCACGGCTTGACCGGCTTTGGCTATGAGGTGATCCCCGCGGTGGGACCGGACGAAGGGCGCCGGTTTGCCGCGAGCCTCGGGCCTGGAATCGTGGTGCTCTCCGCCGGCCTTGCCCGCCAACTGGAAGGTGCTGTCGCCGATCTTTTCCCCTCGCCGGACCCTGCCAGCCCGCGCACGCTGCTGATTCTGGGCGAAGCCGGGGACGATGGGCGGGAGCTTCCCGAGGAGGTTCTGTTCCTCGAGGCGGACGGTCTGCCGGCGGCGGATCTGGTGCGGCGCATTCATCTCGTCCTCCTGGGACGGGAAATCGGCGTCGAGCCGGACACCGATCTCGAATCGCTGGTGGGCGACCTGGCGCTGCTGCCGATTCTCGAGCTGCTGCGGGCGACCAACCGGGCGAGGCTGACGGGACGCATTCTCAGCGGCGAAGGCGAGCTTGTGCTCCAGGATGGCGAAGTGATCGCCGCGACGGCCGGGCGGGCGCGAGGCGTCAAGGCCTTCCTGCGGCTGAGCCTGCTCTCGGCCGGGCCCTTCTGGGTACGGCTCCAACCCATCGCAGGCACCGAGCGCGACGTCCAGCAGGATCTGGTGTCCTTGATATTCCAAGCGCTGGAGGATCGCGTCTTTGACGCGCCGGACCCGCATGCGAGGGCAAGGGTGGCGATCGGCCCCGCCTTCTTCGAAGCCAGGCTCACCCCCGGTCAACAGGAGCTCGTGGCCGCGCTGGCCGATGGCCTCACCGTCGGGCGTCTGCTGGACGCTTTGCCGTTGACCGACAACGAGATCCTGCAGGATCTCTCGAGCCTGAGGGAGATGGGCATCGTCGTCCTGGAGGAACCAGAGGAGTTGGTCACCGTGGTCACCGACTCGACCTCGGACCTGCCGCTCGAGCTGGCTCGCGCCCACGGAATTCACCTGGTGCCCGTCCTGGTGCTCTTCGGCGACAAGGTGTATCACGACGGCGTGGACCTCAAGGCCAAGGAGTTCTACGAGCTGCTGGAGAAGGGGCAGCTCGCGCCGCGGACGAACCCCGTACCGGAGTCCGATTTCCACCAGGCGTACCGGGCTCTGGCGCCGAAGAAGGACATCATCTCCATCCATATTTCAGAAAAGCTGTCGCAGACCGTGGTCCATGCCCGCAAGGCGGCGGAGGAAGGGCTCGCGGAATATCAGGAGCTGCGGGGCCAGGCGGAGCGGGTGGCCATCAAAGTGGTCGATAGCCACAGCGCCAGTCTCGGCCTTGGCATGCTGGCCCTCTTCGCCGCGCGCATGGCCCGGCGGAAGGTTCCGGCGGACACCATCGTCGAACGTCTGGAGGCGATGCGCGAGCGCATCCACGTCCTTTTCGTGGTGGATACTCTCGAATACCTGGCGCGAACCGGGCGAATCGGCAAGGCGCGCGCCGTCCTGGGTAATATCCTCAGCATCAAGCCCATCCTCGGCGTCGTGGACGGCGAGATCGTCGCCGTCGATCGCGTGCGGGGAGGCCGGGCAGCCCATCCCAAGCTGGTGGACCTCTTTCGTGAGAGGGTGGATCCCAAGCGGCCCGTGGTGGTGACCGTGGCCCATGCCAAAGCCCCCGTCTGGGCGGACCGTTTGAGGGGCCTGATCGAGAAAAACCTCACCGTCCAGGAGCTTCTGACCGGCGAGATGGGGCCGGTCGTCGTCGCCCACGCAGGCCCGGGAACCGTCGGCGCGGCGATGTTTCAGCCGACTGAGGAGGAAATGGATTGGATCGCCCCGCTGGCGGAGGCGGGGTAGGAAACGCTGTACACTCCCAAGAACGCCAGGGAGGCCTCATGTCCGACGGACAGAAATACAGGCAGCGGGGATATAAGGATTCAGAGCGCGACGAAAAGCCGCGGCCGGGACTTCAGGGTCCACGCGAAAAGAAGGACGGACCGCGAGGCCGCGGGCTCGGTGCGCCTTCCGAGGCGGTGTTTCGCTGCACTGCCTGTGGCGAGAAAAGGCTCATCATGCTCGGCGACGTGCTGCCCGCGGACGCCACCTGCGCGAAATGCGGTGCTGACCTTCACACCTGCTCGAACTGCATCCACTTCGATACCTCGGTGCACTGGGAGTGCCGCAAGAACGCGGAGATTCCTGCCCGCATCCCCAAGAAGAGGGACAAGAACGACTGCGCGCTGTTCGCTCCCAAGCTCGCCCAGGAGTTCGCCAAGGACTCCAGCAAAGCGTCGCCGGGCGATGCGCGGTCAGCGTTCGATGCGCTGTTCAAGTTCTAGGAGAACAACTCGGCGATTGTCCGGGGCGGCTCGAAGTCCTAAGGGGGGCCCACGATGGACGCCCCTTGTTTTCTCGTCGGATTCTGTATAGGTTCTGTACATAAGTAGGGAGACACCCTCATGCCTCAGCTCAACATCCACCTAACCCCTGATTTTGAAGCTGCCCTTTCTGAGTACATGAGGCTCCGCCGAGTCAGGACCAAGTCGGACGCCGTGCGGTTGGCGATCCGGGAGGCGGTGGAGCGGGAGCGCCACCTTCGGATCGTTCCAGATTTCTCTCGTTGGCTGGGAATGGCGAAGCGAGCTCCCGAGAATCTGAATCCGCGGTTCCGCTCGGATGACGAACTCTGGAGCTGAGGCATGGTAGTTGACACCTCAGCGCTGCTCGCCGTTTTCTTCGATGAGCCAGAGGGGAAGTGGGTCGCTGACCGCCTTGCGGAACATGCTGCCGAGCTACGGATGAGTACGGTCAATCTTGCCGAGACGCTGATTCGGGTCAGGGATCGCCAGCCCCAACTGTATGACCAGATCGAAGAGGAGTTGTTGAGCAGTGGGATTCGTTTCGTGCCGCCCGATGTCGAGCAGGCGCGAATCGTAGCCGAAGCCAGGCTCCGTTATCCGCTGAATCTTGGGGACTGTTTTGCCTACGCGCTAGCCAGAGTCGAGAACTGCACGATCCTTGCGAAGGATTCGGATTTTCGGAAAGCTGACAACCCCATCCTATTTCCTCCCGAAGCGCTCTGATCGCTCACAGAGCTCCCTACGTATACTCCAGCCCGCAGCGCCCTACGATCTCGACTCCCTCATCGTCTCCTAAAGCACCATCTAAATGGAGGCTTGTTTCCGAGCTTCCACGATGGAAAGGAGAGACGATGAAACGATCGACGGTATTACGGCTCGCGGGTGTCCTCCTGCTCTTCGGCGCGATCTTCTTCGGCCTTGGTCCCACACCGCCTGCACAGGCGACCATCGCCTGCACGGACTGCCGCATCGGCGGTCTGTGCAGGCCCTGCGAGGATGGCGGAGCGCAACCTTGCCAGACGCGGGTCTGCTGCGGTGTGACGACGATCACAGTCTGCGGCAACTGCGTCCTTCACTGCGTTCCGCCTCCCGGGTGATCGTGCTCTGTGGAGGCGCTCTCACGGGGCGCCTCCACAGTCGAGAGGGACGCTTACGAAACCGCCGTGGCCAAGAACCGCGGCACCTTGCGCACCTTCGTCGCCTGCTCGAAGGCATAGGCCAGCTTGATCAGCGCCGGCTCGCTCCAGGCGGGGCCGATGAACGAGATGCCAATCGGCAGGCCGAGGGCGAAGCCCGCCGGAACCGTGATGCTTGGATAGCCCGAGACCGCCGCGAACTGGGAGCTGCCGCCGGTTCCTGAGTCGCCGTTGACGAGGTCGATCAACCACGCGGGTCCGCCCGAGATGGCCACCACGGCGTCCAGCTTGTGCTCCGTGAAGACGGCGTCCAATCCCTCCTTGCGCGACATGCGCTGGCAGTTCTCCAGGGCCTTCTTGTACTTTTCATCCGTAAGCGGCCCCTTGGCCTGCGCCTGCTCGAAGAGCTCCTGGCCGAAATAGGGCATCACTCGATCGCGGTTCTTGGCGTTGAACTCAATGGCCTCCTTGAGACTGTGGACGGGAGCGGAGGGGCCGAGATCTGCCAGGTAGCGGTCGAGGTCCGTCTTGAACTCGCAGAGGAGAACCTCGAGCTCGTCGTCCCCGAACTTGCCGGCGGTCGCCAGCTTGACCGGATCAATAATCGTGGCGCCTCCGGACTTCAGCACGGCGAGCGACTCGGCGAGCACTCGGTCGGTATGCGGATGGTCCTCCAACGAGCGCGGATGGAAAATGCCGAGCTTCGCGCCCTTCAATCCCGCCGGATCGAGGAACTTCGTGTAGTCCGTGAGGGCCTTGCCCCGGCTGGCCTGGGTGGCCTCGTCGCGCTCGTCGACGCCGGTCATCGCGCCCAGCAGAGTGGCGGCGTCGGCCACGGTGCGGCAGATTGGGCCGGCCGTGTCCTGGCTGTGGGCAATGGGAATCACGCCCGCGCGGCTGATGAGTCCCAACGTCGGTTTGATGCCGACGACGCCGCAGTGAGTCGAGGGCGACATGATGGAGCCGTCCGTTTCGCTGCCCACCGTGACGGCGGCGAAATTGGCGGCAACGGCGGCGGCCGAGCCCGAGCTGGAGCCTGATGGGCAGCGGTCCAGTGCATAGGGATTCCGGCACTGCCCGCCGCGGCTGCTCCAGCCGCTGGAGGAATGGGTGGAGCGGAAGTTGGCCCACTCCGAAAGGTTGGCTTTGCCCAAGAGCACGGCGCCGGCTGCCCGCAGCCGGGCAGCGAGGAAGGCGTCACGCGGCGGAATCGATCCCTCCAGGGCCAGCGAGCCGGCCGTGGTGGTATTGCGGTCGTGCGTGCCGATGTTGTCCTTGAGCAGGACGGGGATGCCGTGGAGGGGGCCGCGCGGCCCCTTGGCCTTGCGCTCGGCGTCCAGGGCGTCGGCGATGGCCAGCGCCTCGGGATTGGTTTCGATCACCGCCCGCAGCTCCGGGCCTTTGCGGTTCAGCTCCTCGATCCGGGCCAGGTAGGCCTCGGTGATGGAGCGCGCCGTGCGGTGCCCGGACTTCATGCCCTCCTGAAGCGTGGCGATTGTCGCCTCCTCCAACTCGAACGGCGCTGCTCCCGAGGACGCCGTTGCCGAAGCCGAGGGGGCCGGCGATTCGGCGCCGGCGAGGTGGGGGAGGAGGGGGCCGGCGACGGCCAGCGCGCTCCCGAGGGCACCGGCTTTCATCAGATCTCTGCGGCTCAGGGCTCTCGCGGCCCGATCCTCGTCCTTCATGATGATCCTCCTGTTTCAAGTCCGCGGCGATGTGGCGGCGATCATATCTACATATCTAGAAGACGAACATTCCGATCGCGGCTCCAAACATGAGGAGAGTCGTGAGGCCGACCACGATCCGGCTGAGCCGCGAGCTCGGCTGGCCGCACATGATCTTGGCGTCGGAGGCCAGAAGGAGGATGGCGACGAGCAGGAAGGGCGCCAGCAGGCCGTTGATGACGGCCGAACCGAAGAGGATCTTGATGGCGTTGACGTGCAGGAAGTCGAGGAGAATTCCCAGGGCTGTTGCGATCACCACGATCGAGTAGAACCCCCAGGCCCGTCGGGGCTTCTGATCGAGCCCCTCGCGCCACCGGAAGGTCTCGGCGAAGGCATAGGCGGCCGAACCTGCGAGGGTCGGGATGGCGAGAAAGCCGACGCCGAAGATCCCGATCGTATACAGGGTCGCGGCCCAGCGGCCGGCGATCGGGAGGAGGGCCTCGGCGGCTTGGCGGGAGGTCTCGATATGAGTCTTGCCGTGGGCATGGAGGGTCAGGCTCGTGGTGAGGATGATGAAGAACATCACCAGGTTGGAGAAGAACGTGCCGGACCCCACGTCGAGCCGGCGGTCGACGAGCTCCCGCCGGGTGGCGCCCTGGCGACGGATCAGCATCCGCCGTCCCAGGGCCTTCTCCTCCTCAACCTCTTGGGAGGTCTGCCAGAAGAAAAGATAGGGGCTGATCGTCGTCCCGAGGATGGCGACCAGCATCGACCAGCCTTCGGACGTCTTCGGCAGAGACGGGGTCAAGGTATCGCGCAGCACGGAGAGCCAGCGCGGATGGAGGAGGAGGGCGGTGACGACGTAGGCTCCGAGGGACAGCGACAACCATTTGAGAATCGACGCGAACCGCTGGTAGCGCATCCAGAGGGTGGCAGCCGCGATGGTCACGCCGAAGATGACGACGAAGTAGTGGGAGTTGAGGCCGGTCAGCATCGAGGCGGCCTCGGCCATGCCGGCCAGGTCGGCGCCGATGTTGAGGGTGTTGGCGGCGAGAAGGGCGAAGCAGATCACGATCAGGACCGGCCGTGGAAAGCGGTCGCGAAGGACGCCGCCGAGACCCTTGCCGGTGACCATGCCGATGCGCGCGCACATCATCTGGACGGCGGCCATCAGCGGCCAGGTCACCAGCGCCGCCCAAAGAAAGAGAGTGCCGAACTGCGCACCGGCGATGGAGTAGGTGGCGATTCCGGACGGATCGTCGTCCGCCGCGCCGGTGATGACGCCGGGACCGAGGGCCGTGAAGAAACGGCGAATCAGAGACTGCTTGGTGGGCTGTGGAACTTTGTCGTCGGTCATGAAACTCCCACAGGCAAGCTCGCTGCCGGTGGGAGTCTACACGCCGAGGCTCTTCTCATCCCGGCTTGCAAGTCAACGAGTCGCCCTCGATTTCGCAGACCATCACCGTCGTTCCTTTGGTGTCGTGAACCGTCATGTGCCAGCCCTTTCGGTTCCCCTCCTGATGGGGCTCGAAAATGGCGTAGGCGAATTCGTCGCTGGTTCCTGCAGTGCTCACCGTGGTTCCCGCGATCGACTGGCCTACGAGCTTGTCCGTGATGGGCTTGTCCAGTTTCGTGCCGCTCATCCCCGCGACGACGCTCGGCGCCCGCGGCGGGCTGGGAGCGAAGGCGAGAGCCTCGAAGAGGTGGATGTGACCCGCCAGCACGAGCCGCACCTTGGCGTCCAAGTTGTTGTCCGAATCTTTCTGGAGCTCCTCCGTCACCGGGATGAGATCCGCCTTGTCCTGAATGAAGGCCCAGAGCGGGTGATGGGAGACGAGCCAAGACGGCGCGTCGCTCGCGGCGGCAAGCCCGTTGAGATCCTGATAGGCCTTCGAATAGAAGCCAGCGGGCTCCTTGCCGGCCTTCGAAGTGTTCAGCACCAGGAGCTGGAGGCCGGGAAGCGCGACACCGTAAGGAGCTGGATCGTCGTTGCAGGTTGGTGGCACCGGACCGAGATCGAGGAACCGGAACCAGCCCTGGCCGGCCCGTTCGCAGTCCTCGTGATTGCCGCGCACCGCGATCCATGGCGCGGCGGCGAGAAGAGGCGCCGCCGGATCGAAAAAGTCAGCCTTCCACGCCGGCCAATTGTCGCCGAAGGGGCTGCCGCCGCACTTTTTCTGCTCGTTGGCCGGACAGGCCGATTCACGGTAGTGATAGTCGCCGACATGAATCACGACATCCGGACGCTCTTCAGCCACCTTGCCGGCAATCCTGGCGAAAGGCCACTTCTTGGCATCGTTGCAGTTCTGCACATTGCACTTGCCGTCGTCGTCGCACTTGATCCGGCAGCCGGTATCGCCGATCACCGCGATCTTCTTGAGCTTCAGAGGAGGCACGGGCACACGGGTGCCGCCAATGGCCGCCGACCTGACTCCCAAGGGTAGATTCGCTTCGCAGATCAGGATCTCGAAGCCCGGCTGCCGGGCTGAGCGGACCTGCATGCCGTAGGTCCTGGACACGGAATCGTTCTCGATCTCGATATCCGGGCACGCCGCCTGCGGATCGGTGACGATCGCTCGCACCACGGCGCCCTGGGAGCCGATCTCCACCCAGGTGCGAAGAGGAGCCGCGAACACGGATTCGGGCCGCGCGACGGACTCCGGTCGAGGCGCTGGCGGCGGCGTGGTCGCGCAACCGGCGGCGAGGCCCGCAATCAGGACGAGCGCAGGCAGAGCGGTCCTCAACCCGGGATGAGATTTCCTTTTCATGACTTCGCTCCTCAGCAGGGCTTTTTCAGTAGGAGGCGAAGTATACGCCTCACCGCACCCGGAAGACGGGCGGAATTTTGGCCGGTGCGCCCGAGTTTTGCTCGCCCGGCCGGAGATTTGCCGGAAGCAGCCGAGATTTGACTCAGCCGGCGGCCCATTGGACCAAATCCAAGGAGATTTGACCGACTCCGCGGAGATTTGAGCAAATCTCCCAAGATTTGAGTCAAAAATCCGGCAAAATGATCAATTCCCCCGAGATTTGATCATTTCTCCCAAGATTTGAGTATTTCTGCCAGAATTTGAGTCAAAAATCCGAAGAATTGACCAATTCTTCCGAGATTTGAGTCAATCAGCCAGAATTTGAGTCAAAAATCCAATTCCTTGAATTAGGCTGGCGAGATCGAAGCTATTTGGGCACCTGGGCGAGCAAATTCGCGGAGCCTTCCAGTTCAAGGGTCAGCTTGAATAAGGCGATCGACCCCGCCGGTACTATCCTTCCTGAGGCCATCTCCCGGGAATCAGTTTCGCCACGGCAATCTCTGCTTCGGGCCGGGAGACTGGCGAGGCGATCTCTCCTGCGCGAAGGATGCTATGCGAGGTATAGCCCCCGTCCTGCGGGTTTTTGAAGATCTCCAAGCACGAGTCCACCAGGTTGAGGAGCCAATATTCCAGGATTCCGGCTCGGGCGTAGAGCCTCGCCTTGCGCTTACGGTCATGGAGGAGGGAGCTGTCCGCGACTTCGATGATGAGGACGGCCGTACTTGGGTGGGAGTGGAGATAGTCCCCAGCCTCGCCGGACACCACCGCGATGTCGGGCTCCGGCTCCGAGTCGAATCCCAAGGCCAGCGGCATCTGGCAGCGGATGTCGAAGCCTTCGAGGTAGAGGGGCTGTAGGGCGATCAGGCAGAAACGGACTCCCGTGGCGTGGCGACTACTCTGGGGTGTCATCTCGAAGATGACTCCGTCCACCAGCTCGCATCTCTCTTCAGGATGGAAGAAGCCCTGCTCGACGAGGCGGTCATACTCCTCCCGAGTCCAGTGACGCACATCGACGTTCGAGGTAGCCATGACGATCCTCCTCTTTCAGGCATCTCCTCCGTGGACCACAGTAGCGATCCTCCGGCAGAGCGTCAAGGCGCGGGTACCGGGGAAAGGTATCGCTGGGTCATAACGCGGTCAAGCGGGAGGGAAGGAGGACCGGCTCGCTTATGAAACGCTTCCTCCCTACCTCGCATATCCTTCAGGGTCTGATCGCTCTCTCAAGGAGGAAACATGTCTCTGCGATCCCTGGCTATCGTGCTCCTCGCCTTGTCCTTGGCTTCCTGCGCGTCCGCTCCTCCCCCCGCCGCGCCGCCGCCAGCCAAGCCCGCGCCGGCCGAACAGGTGCGGACGATCGACCTGCTTTGCGCCGAGGGAGCGCGATACGTGAGCTTCGACAAGCTGGGCGTCCCGGGTCAGGAGTCCCCGGTGGACGTTGCGCTCACCCGCGGCAGCATCTGGGTACTCTTTCCTCAACGTCTTTTGCAGATCGGCCGCGGTGGCGAGCATGTCGACGTGCGAATGCAGATCTCACAGCCAGGCGAGGCCTGGGCGAAGCTCGCCGTGGATCCGGTGGACCAGTCGGTCTGGGTGGCATCGCAGAGCCGTCCGGTCCTGTTCAAGATCACTCCCGACGGCCAGACGATGAGCATCGTGAAGCTGCCCAAGGTGGAAGGGAAGGGCGGTTTCAGTGGTCTCCAGGTCGCCCGCGACGCCATCTACGCCCAACCAACCTGCGCCGACAAGGCCGTGTGGCGGCTCGATCGTTCCGGCAAGGTCCTGGCCACGGCATTTCCGGCCCCGCCGCCTGCCGAGAATGAGCCGGAGGCGCTGCGCCCCGGTGAGCCCGGCTTGCGATGCTTCGCCATGCGACTCGATCAGGACGCGGAGGGCCACCTCCTCGCCTGGAATCTCAAAGACCGGACGACCTGGCAGGTGGACGAGCAAGGCGTATGGACGCGGAGCGCCTCGCAGGTGTTCGAGCACCTGCCCGGAGAGGTTTCTTCGCTGACCCTCAAGGGAGTGGACGTCGGCGAGAAGTCGGAGCACTGGTATATCAACACCGGCGTCGGCAAGCTTTTTTTCTGGAAGGGAAAACCCGTCTTTCTGGGCACCTGGGCCCACCGGGAAAGGTCCGTGGGCGCCGACACGGTGCTCTTCCTGCCGGACGAGAAGGGCATCCACGAGGCGCTCATGACCTGCCACAAGACCTACGTGCGCGAAGTGGCCATCGACGCCGCCAGCTACGCGGCCATCACAGACCGTTTCCTGGTCCTCGGAGAGCTGGCGAGCGCTCCGGACCTACCGTGAAGAGGTTTTCCAGCCCGTCCACCCCGGCCCCCGTACCACGCGGCCGGCCGGGGCTCCCGTAGGCTCGCCGTCCTTGAGCACCTGGACGCCGTTGACGAAGACGTGCTTGACGCCGGTGGCGTACTGGTGCGGCTTTTCGTAAGTGGAGTGGTCTTTCACCTTGGCGGGATCGAAGAGGACGACGTCAGCGAAATAGCCGGCTTTGAGGAGGCCGCGGTCGCGGATCTTGAGGTTGTCGGCGGGCAGGGAAGTCAGCTTGCGGATGGCCTCTTCGAGGGGGAGCACCTTTTCGTCACGGGCGTACTCTCCCAGTACGCGGACGAAGTTACCGTAGGTGCGCGGGTGGGGATTTGATTTCAGGAAGACGCCCTCGGTCGCCGGAGCCTCGGCGTCCGAGCCGAAGCTCACCCAGGGGAGGGCGACCTGGCGGCGGACATTGTCCTCGGACATTAGGAAGTAGATGGTGCCCACCCGGCTATCGTCCTCGATCACCAGGTCCATGGCGGTCTCTTCCGGAGTATTGCCGCGCATTTTGGCGACTTCGGCCAGGCTCTTGCCGGTCAGCGGTTTCAGCTTGTCGTTCTTGAAGGCGACGAGGAGAATCTTGTCCGCGCCGGCGCCGAGGAAGAGGTTCTCCCAGGCGTCGTTGGGAGTATCCATCTCCTTTTTCACCTTCTCGCGAATGGCCGGGTCTTTCAGGCGGCCGATCCACGCTTCGAGACCGCCTTCCTGCACCCAGGGGGGCATGGAGGCGTCGAGCCCCGTGGCCCCGGCGAGGTAGGTGTACATGTCCGCCGTGATCTTGAGACCGGAGGCGCGGGCGGCCTCGACCTTTTGGATGGCGGCGTCGAGCTTCCCCCAGTTCGGCTTGCCGGCCGCCTTGAGGTGATAGATCTCGGCCGGCAACTTCGCGCGGCGGGAGATGTCGATCAGCTCGTCGATGGCCTCCAGCAGACGGCCGCCCTCGCTGCGCATATGGGAGATGTACATGCCGTCGTATTTCGCCGCTTCTTCGCAGAGGGCCACGAGCTCGTCTGTCTTGGCGTAAAAGGCGGGCGCGTAAATCAGGGACGAGCCCACACCCAGGGCGCCTTCCTCCATGGCGTGATCCACAAGCTTGCGCATGCGGGCCAGCTCTTCGGGACTCGGCGGCCGGTCGGCGTAGCCAATCTCATGGACGCGGACGGTGGTGGCGCCCACGAAGGAGGCGACGTTGGGGGCGATTCCCTTGGCCACGACCTGATCGAGATACTCGCCCAGCGTCGTCCAGGTGATCGGATACTTGATGTCCCCCTGCTGTTCGACGCCCTCCTTTTTCATGGCGTCGTTGAGGGGACCCATCGAGTTGCCCTCACCCATGACCTCCAGAGTCACACCCTGGCGCAGGTCGCTCTGCGCGCGGCCGTCGACGAGCAGCGACTCGGTGGCCCAGCTCAGCATGTTGACGAAGCCGGGGGAGACGGCGAGCCCCTTGGCATTCACCTCGGTTTTTCCCTTGGCGTTGCCGAACGAGCCCACGGCGGCGATGCGGTCGCCGTCGACCGCTACGTCACCGACGATGGGTTTGGCGCCTGAGCCATCGTAGATCGTGCCTCCCCGGAGGATGAGGTCGTAGGTTTTTGGTGCTTCAGCGTGAGCGGGATTAGCGCCCACACCGAAGGCGAGCAGGAGGGAACAGGCCAGGATCATTTTCATCGCGCCTCTTTACCACACTCCCGCGATCGGCTTCCACGTATTGCGCTTGGGTCCATAACGGAACTGAACCTCCGCGCCGCCTGCCGAGAGGGCGTTGCGGAGCAGGAAGGTTCCCGCCACGGGATCGTAAACCCCGACGCCGTCAACTCCGTCGCCGTTCCAGTCGCCGATGACCGGAAGAGTTCCGTGGTTTCGAGGGCCAAACTGGAACTGGAAATCAGGGCCGCCACCGAGAAGCGAGTTGGCGAGCGAGAAGGTAGAAGTTGCCGGATCGTAAAGGCCTATGCCGTCGGCGCCATCGCCGTTCCAATCCCCAGCCACCGGAATGCGCGGCTGGCCCGGCGGACCGAAAAGAATGACGACGTCAAAACCGGAACCAGTCAAGGAGTTCTTGAGGAAAAACTTGCCGGTGGTGACGTCGTAGAGGCCGACGGTGTCTTTGCCATCTCCATCCCAATCACCGACCACGGGAAGCACGTTGTTGGAGGGGCTGCTCACTTTCAGCAGAATGTCAGTAGCGTTCCCTTGAAGTGAGTTCTTGAGACGGAAAGTGGAGTTGGCCGGATCGTAGAATCCGGGGGTGGTCTTACCGTTGCCGTCCCAATCTCCAGCCAGGGGAATCCAGCGATTCCGCTTGGGGCCGAAGTGAACGACGGTGACGGCACCGCCCTGGCGGTTGGCGGCCTTGAGCTGGAAGACAGAGGCCTGCGAATCGTAGAGTCCCACGAGGTCGGCCGCGTGGCCGACGGGCGCCTGGCCGTTCAGTCGGTAGAGACCGCCGTCCAGCGTGGCGAGGTAGAGCTCGCCGTTCTTGTCCTGGCCGAACGTGATCAGATTGGGGAGAGTGCCGGCGATGTTCTGGACGGTGAAGCCTCCACCCTGGCGGAACGCGGCCCAAAGCACGCCTGAGCAGAAGTCGCCGAAGACGTAAGCGCCCCGGAGCTGAGGCAAGGCGTTGCCGCGATAGACGTAGCCGCCGGTGATGGAGCAGTGCGGGTTGTGGGCATATTCGAGAACGGGAAGGGTGTAGGCAGCCGAGTTGCAAGCCGGCGTCGAGGCCGGGCAGGCGTCGGTCGTGGAGCAGAGCGTTCCCTCCATCACCTTCCAGCCGTAGTTCTCGCCGCCGTGGCTGGTGACCGGCTGAAAGTCGACCTCCTCCCGCAGGCCCTGTCCCACGTCGCCGATCCAAAGGTCGCCGGTCTGGTGGTCGAAGGAAAAGCGCCAGGGATTGCGCAGGCCGGTCGCCCAGATCTCGTCCGGTGGATCTCCCGGGCCGCGGAAGGGGTTATCCACCGGAATGCCGTAGAAGGGCGCTGTCGAAACGTTCTGATCGACGTCGATCCGCAGCATCTTGCCCAGGAGGTTGTCGGTGCGTTGAGCCCGGCAAGCTGGATCGAAGGCGGAGCCGCCATCTCCCATCCCAATATAGAGGTAGCCGTCCGGGCCAAACTGAAGCTGGCCGCCCTTGTGGTTGTCGAACGGCTGGGGAATCGTCAACAGGATGCGGCCGCTCGCTGCATCGGCTTGATCCGGATTGGCGGAGACGTGGTAGCGGGCAATGACGGTGTTGAGATCGCTGTTCGTATAGTTGACGAAGAGGAATCCGTTCTCTGCGAAGTGGGGGTGGAACGCCACCGACAGGAGGCCACCCTCGCCGTTGTCATTGACGAGGCCATGGATATCCAGGAACGCCTGGGGCTTTACCGCTCCTCCGGAAAAGATGACGATCCGGCCTGGGCGCAAGGTCAAAAAGACGCGGTCGTCACCCGCATGAGTGACCGAGGTCACCGGGTCAAGACCGTGCGCCAATTGCTGGAGTTCGACTCCGGGAACTGTTCCTGAGACGGTGAAGATTCCGTTCGCAGGAAGTGGATCGGGGAGGAAGCTCTGGGCCCGCGCGGAGAGCGGGATCAGGAAGAAGAGAACGGAGATCAGCGAGCCGAAGAGTCTGTGACGGTGCATAGTGATACTCCTGTCAGTCTGAAGGAAATCTTGCTTTCAGGAGTCATGCCTGCTTCTCATCCCTAAATGATCTTGTCGTACTCCGAATGCGAACCAATCCAGAACCAGGTCACCACGTCATCTTCCAGTATTCCCAATGCTCGCCAGTCTATACCTACCCGAATCGAGTAAAGGGGATCGTGCCGGTGAACTCGCTTGAAATGGAGACTGGGGTGGTGAGGGTTCTGCTTCCACAACTTGTAGTTCTTCCGTGCCTTTTCTCGGATTTCCTCGGGAAGCTTATAAAAGCAGGCCAGGAAGTCCTCATTGACCCGGGACCTCAAAGATCTTCCACCGAGATGTCCCTCACCTTGCCGGTGCGGATGTCTTCCCGCACTTTCTCCGCCATTCGGCTAAGCTTGTCCTGGGATCGAGCGAAAGTGTCGTCCCAAAGTTTCTCGTCGGCGATCTCGTCCAGGATGAGCGTGGCAATGGCGTCCTGCTCGGTCTCCGGGAGATCCTGGATTTCCTTGATGGCGCGTTCCAAGAGCTGGGTCATGGATTCTTGCTCCTCGTCGAGAGAGTGCAGGATATCGAGAATCGAGCCATGTCAGCAACGGTGGCAAGGCCCCGAGATCACGCTATCGTAGACCTGCCATGATCCCCATCACCCCCGACCTTTCGATCCCCGACGAGGAGATCTCCTTCACCACCTCGCGTAGCGGTGGGCCAGGGGGGCAGAACGTGAACAAGCTGGAGACGCGGGTGACCCTGCGGTTTGACGTCGGCGCCTCGGCGGTGCTTTCGGAGGAGCAGAGGGCCCGGTTGCGGGAGCGGCTGGCAACGCGCATCACGAAGGACGGCTTGCTGCAGGTTACCTCCCAGCGCCACCGCAGCCAGGTGGCAAACAAGGATGCGGCTGTGGAGCGCTTCGCAGAGCTGGTGGGCGAGGCGTTGCGGGAAGAGGTTCCACGCCGAAAGACCCGTCCCTCACGGGCGGCGAAGGCCCGGCGCCTCGACGAGAAGCGGCGCCAGTCGGGCCGCAAGCGGGACCGGACGGCGCCGATCCCCCACGAATGATCGCCTGAAAGCCGCCTGATATAGGATGCCCCCGGGGGCGTGAGAGGGCATGGATTCCGACAAATTCTTCAGCGAGGCCGACCTCGAAGCCATCCGGGCCACCGTGCGCGAGGCCGAGTCGCGGACGTCCGGCGAGATCGTCCCCTATGTGGTGGATCGCAGCGACGAGTACGCCTCCGCCCCCTGGAAAGGCGCGGCTCTGGGAGCGTTGCTGGCGCCGCTGGTCGCTCTCGCCATCCATCAATGGAGCAATGTCTGGGGAATACCGCTGGAGTACTGGATCGCCCTGCCGGCGCCAATCGGAGGCGCGGCGGCCTATCTCGTCGCGGCCTTTCTTCCTCCGCTTCGCCGCTGGCTGAGCGGCGAGCACGTGCTGGAAGCGCGAGTGCGCCGCCGGGCCGCCGCGGCCTTTCTCGATCAGGAGGTCTTCCTCACCGAGAACCGGACGGGCATTCTCCTCTTCGTCTCCCTCTTCGAGCGGCGGGTGGTATTGCTGGCTGATTCCGGGATTCATCAAAAGGTTGAGGAGGGGCAGTGGGAGAGCATCACCCGGCGACTGGCGGCGGAGATCCGGCGCGGCCGTCCGGGGCCGGCCCTCGTGGAGGCCATCCGGGCCTGCGGTGACGTGCTCGCTCGGCACCACGTTGAAATTCGGCCCGACGACCGCAACGAGCTGAGCGACGAGCTGCGGCGGGAGAAGGACTGAAAATGAGTACTCGCCGTTCTACATGCCTTCTCCCCCTCTCCCGGTGTGGGGGGTGGCGCGGGGGCGGGAGAGGGGGTCGGGGGGTGAGGGCTTTTCTTTTTGCCCTCTCCTTTCTGTTCCCCCTCGCCGCTGCGGCCAAGGACATTCCACCGCTTACCGGCCACATCGTCGATCAGGCCAACCTGCTCACTGCCGATCAACGGCAACGGATCGAGTCCAAGCTGGCCGCGTTCGAGAAAGAGACCGGCGATCAAGTGGCCGTGCTCACTCTCGACAGTCTCGACGGCGAGGCCATCGAGGATTATGCGAACAAGGTGGGTCGCGCCTGGGCGCTGGGCCAGAAGGGGAAGGACAACGGTGTCCTCCTTCTGGTCGCCAAGCAGGACCGGAAGATGCGAATCGAAGTCGGCTACGGCCTGGAGCCGGTGCTCACCGACCTGCAAACCAACGTCATTCAGAACGAGGTCATCATCCCCTACTTCAAAAAGGGGGATTTCGGCGGCGGCATCGAGGCCGGAGTGGACGCCATCCTGAGCACCATCCAGGGCAAGCCGTTCCAGCCCGCTCCCAATTCGGATGTCCAGGCGGCCAGGGGAAAAGGCGGCCCCGACTTTGGCTTTCTGCTGTTTGCGCTCTTCATTCTCCTGCCGTTCTCGTTGAACGCAGCCCGCAGCCGAAGCTGGTTTCTCTACCTGATCCTCATGCCCGTCTACTTCTTCTTGGGTAGCCTTTTTTTCAGCGTCACGGTAGGTCTCGTTGCGCTGGGCGTATGGGGCATTCTGTTCCCGATCTTGAGGGCCATCCTGCCCAAGTCGATGGGATCTGGCCGCGGCGGTCCAGGCGGCTGGTTCATGGGGCCTGGCTTCGGCGGCGGAGGAGGAGGCTGGGGCGGAGGTGGTGGTGGATTCTCCGGTGGCGGCGGCAGTTTTGGCGGCGGCGGCTCGTCGAGCAGTTGGTAGAGTCGCGCCTTACCGCTCCACCCAGTAGTTCGGGGACTCCTTGGTGATGACCACGTCGTGGGCGTGGCCTTCCTTGAGGCCGGCGGCGGAGATGCGCACCAGGCGGGCCTTGGTCCGCAGCTCTTCGATGGAGGCGCAGCCGGAGAGTCCCATGCCGGAGCGCAGGCCGCCGGTGAGTTGGGGAAGCATCTGGTGCAGGCTCCCCTTGTGGGGCACCATTCCCTCGATTCCCTCCGGCACGAGCTTGGCCAGGCTGCCGCCGTTGGCGCCCGTGCCGCTGTCCTGAAAGTAGCGGTCGGCGCTGCCGCGGGCCATGGCGGAGAGCGAGCCCATGCCGCGGTAGGCCTTGAAGGTGCGTCCCTGGTAGAGGATGGTCTCGCCCGGGCTTTCTTCGGTGCCGGCGAGGAGCGAGCCAATCATGATCGAGTGAGCGCCGGCCACCAGGGCCTTGGTGACGTCGCCCGAGAATTTGATACCGCCGTCGGCGATGACCGGCACGTCGTGCTCGGCGGCGGCCCGGGCGCAATCCATGACGGCGGTGACCTGGGGCACGCCGGCGCCGGTGACGACGCGGGTGGTGCAGATACTTCCCGGACCGATGCCGACCTTGACGGCGTCGGCGCCGCGCTCGATCAAGGCCAGCGTCCCTTCGGCGGTTGCCACGTTACCCACGATGAGCCGCACTTCAGGGAACGTTTCCCGTAGCTTGGAAGCCGCGTCGAGAACGCCGCGGCTGTGGGCATGGGAGGAGTCGAGGACCAGCACGTCCACCTTCGACTTGACCAGCGCGGCGGCGCGCTCCAGGTAGTCGCCGGAGGCTCCCACCGCGCCGCCCACGCGGAGACGTCCAAGCTCGTCCTTGCAGGCGTTGGGATACTGCATCATCTTCTGGATGTCCTTGACCGTGATCAACCCCTTGAGGTTGCCGGCGCTGTCCACGACCAGGACCTTCTCGATGCGGTGCTGATGGAGCATCGCCTTGGCCTGCTCCAAAGTCGTCCCCTCCGGCACGGTGACGAGGTCCTCTTTGGTCATCAGGTCGCCGATCTTCTTGTCGGGGTTTTCCTCGAAGCGAAGGTCGCGATTGGTGAGAATGCCCACCAGGTGGCCCTCGGCGTCGGTGACGGGCACGCCGGAGATCTTGTAGCGAGCCATCACGCCCAGCGCCTCGCGGATGCTCTGGTCCGGCCTCATGGTGACCGGATCGACGATCATTCCGGCTTCACTGCGCTTCACCTTGTCCACCTCGTCAGCTTGGACTTCGATCGGGAGGTTCTTGTGGACGATGCCAACTCCACCCTCCTGCGCCAGGGCGATGGCCAGGCGGGACTCGGTCACCGTGTCCATGGCGGCCGAGAGGATGGGGATGTTGAGATTGATGCCGCGGCAGAGGCGGGTCCGCAGGTCCACGTCGTTCGGATGCGTCTCCGAAAAACCGGGGACGATCGAAACGTCGTCGAAGGTGAGGGCAAGGCGCGGGTCGAAGTCGGTCATGCTCTTTCTCCGCCTACGAAAAAGGGCGGCCGACCGGGCCGCCCTTGGCGTTTTGCGGGTGACGGCATCTCAACCTACCGTCACCTGGGCGCCATGGCACTTCTTGTACTTCTTGCCCGAACCGCAGGGGCACGGATCATTGCGGCCAACCTTGGCATCTCGGTTGACGGTCGGCTGCGGACGCTGCCCCTCGACTTTGGGCGGAGCCGACAGCTCGACTCTGGGCGCGGCCCGTTGCTGCCGGACGCGCTGCTCGAGCATCTGCTCTTCGGTCACAGGCTCGAAGCGGAAGAGCTTCTGGACGATGTCGTCTTCCACCCGCTCACGCATCATCTCGAAGAGGTCGAAGCTCTCCTTCTTGTATTCCTGAAGCGGATCGCGCTGGCCGTAGCCGCGCAGGCTGATGCCCTCCTTGAGATGGTCGAGGGCGAGAAGGTGATCTTTCCATGAGGTGTCCACCGCCTGCAGCATGATGGCGCGCTCGAAGCCCCGGATGACTTCCTCGGAGTGGCGGGCCTCTTTCTCCTTGTAACGCCCTTCGATGGCATTCCAAAGAGCCTCGCGCAGCTCGTCGATGCCGAGCTCGTCGAGCTTCATGCCGCCGGCATTGATGTTGAAGTACGCCAGCATTTCGGTGCGCAGGCCGGTCAGATCCCAGTCCGAGGGATCGACCTTCTCGGAGCAGTGGGCTTCCAGCATGCCGTCGAGGATGTCCTCGACGAGACCCATGAGGTAGTCGCGGCCCTCGTTGCCGTCGAGAATGTCGCGGCGCAGCTTGTAGATCGCCTCGCGCTGCTTGTTCATCACGTCGTCGTACTCGAGGAGGTGCTTGCGAATCTCGAAGTTCCGTCCCTCGACCTGGGTCTGGGCCCGCTGGATGGCTTTGGAGACCATGCGGTGCTCGATAGCCTCGCCTTCTTCCATACCCAGCTTGCCCATCAAACCCTGGATGCGGTCGGAGCCGAAGATGCGCATCAGGTCGTCTTCGAGCGAGAGGTAGAAGCGCGACGAGCCGGGATCACCCTGGCGGCCGGAACGACCGCGGAGCTGGTTGTCGACCCGCCGCGATTCGTGCCGCTCGGTGCCCAGGATGTGCAGGCCACCGAGCGTGAGGACTTCTTCCCGCTCCTGGACGCAGGTCTCGGTGTAGCGAGCGAGCGCGGTCTCATACGCCTCGAGCTCGGTCTCCGGGTCGGCTTCGGCGCGGGCGAGACCCTCGGGGTTGCCGCCGAGGACGATGTCCGTGCCGCGGCCGGCCATGTTGGTGGCGATGGTGATGGCGCCCTTTCGCCCCGCCTGGGCCACGATCGACGCCTCGCGCTCGTGGTACTTGGCGTTGAGAACGACGTGCGGCACCTTGGGCGGCCGGTTGAGCAACTTCGACAGCATCTCGCTCTTCTCGATCGACACCGTTCCCACCAGCACCGGCTGTCCTTTGGACTGGCACTCCCGCAGCTCCTCGACCACGGCGTTCCACTTCTCCTGGGCGGTGCGGTAGACGAGATCGCCGCGGTCATCGCGGATCATGTCCCGGTTGGTGGGGATGACGTTGACGTCGAGCTTGTAGATCTCGCCGAACTCGGCCGCCTCGGTGTCGGCGGTGCCGGTCATGCCCGAGAGCTTCTTGTACATGCGGAAGTAGTTCTGGAAGGTGATGGTGGCGAGCGTCTGGTTCTCGCGCTCGATCTTCACACCCTCCTTGGCCTCCACTGCCTGGTGCAGGCCGTCGGACCAGCGCCGGCCCGGCATCATGCGACCGGTGAACTCGTCGACGATGACGACCTTTCCGTCCTTGATCAGGTAGTCGACGTCGCGCTTGTAGAGAGCGTGGGCACGCACCGCCTGGTTGACCCCGTGGAGAATCTCCATGTTTTCCATCTCATACAGATTGCGGATGCCCAGCAGCTGCTCGACCTTCTCGACGCCCTCGTCCGTGATGCTCACCTGGTGCGCCTTCTCGTCCACGACGTAGTCGCCGGTGGTGCTCTTCTTGCCGTCGCCCTCGTCGATCTCCTCGCCCTTGACCAGGCGGGGGATGATGCGGTCGATACGGTAGTACTTGTCCACCGATTCCTCGGACGGGCCGGAGATGATCAGCGGCGTCCGGGCCTCGTCGATGAGGATCGAGTCCACCTCGTCGACGATGGCGTAGTGGTGGCCGCGCTGAACCATCGACTCCAGCTCGAACTTCATGTTGTCGCGCAGGTAGTCGAAGCCAAACTCGTTGTTGGTGCCGTAGGTGACGTCGCAGGCATAGGCATGCTTGCGGTCCGCGTCCGGCATGTCGTGCTGGATGACGCCGACGCTGAGGCCGAGAAACTTATAGATCCGGCCCATCCAGTCCGAGTCGCGGCGGGCCAGGTAGTCGTTGACGGTGACGACGTGAACGCCCTTGCCCTCCAGGGCATTGAGATAGACCGGCAAGGTGCCCACCAGCGTTTTGCCCTCGCCGGTCTTCATCTCGGCGATGCGGCCGCGGTGGAGAACCATGCCGCCCATGAGCTGCACGTCGAAGGGGCGCATATGGACGGCGCGCCAGGCGGCCTCACGGGCCACGGCGAAGGCGGGCACCAGCAGATCATCCGTGGTGGCTCCGGCGGCGATCTGGGCTTTGAAGTCGGCAGTCTTGGCCCGCAGCTCGGCATCCGAAAGGGCCGCGATCTGCGGCTCCATCTCGTTGATGGCCGCCACGGTAGGCAGCATTTTCTTGACTTCCCGCTCGTGCTGGCTGCCAAAAACCTTGGTCAGAATCGTATTGATCATCGAAATCTCACTTGGGGTGCTGCTTGGGGTCAGGACGGCTCAACCGAAGGCCGCTCGGCGGCGCGGCAAGCGCTTACAACCGGGAGTCTAACAGAAAGATTCCAGAGGCCGTGCGGGCTGCCGGCGGCCGAAAAGGCGGCGCTGGGAGATCAGGAAGCGCCGGCCGCGGCGTCGTCGAGGATGTAGGCGAGGGGGTTGACAGGATCGCCGTCCACCCGCACTTCGTAATGGAGATGAAAGCCCGTCGAGCGGCCGGTATTGCCGACCCGGCCCACGACGTCGCCGCGCTTGACTCGCTGGCCTGGACGAACGTCGACGTGGGACATGTGACCGTAGCGGGTGGTCACCCCGAAGCCGTGGGAGAGGTAGACCGCCTGGCCCAGCCCCGTGACCTCGCCGGCCTCGACCACGATGCCGTCGGCGCTTGCCCGCACCGGCTGACCGGGAGCGGCGGCAATGTCGACGCCTTGATGGACGCCCCGGCCGTGAGTGAGGGGATCGCTGCGGTAACCGAAGCCGCTGGTCAGGATGCCGCGCACCGGAGCGATGGCGGGAGTCGAGGAGATCCAGCGCACGCGCTCCGACAGCTTGGCCTCAACCGCGCTCAAGGTGCCCGCCAGCACGCCGGCCCGGCTTTCCATCGCCGGCAAGTCTCTCGGCTCCACTTCGTCGACCGGGCTGCCGCCGCCGACTCCGGCCTCGGTTGAACCGCTCTCCAAACTGTCCACGCCGGCCACGATGGCGAGCTGGCGGGTACGCTCCTCGTACTCGGTGAGCTGCGTCTGAAGCCGCTTGACGCTCGATTCGAACGTCTGGTTCGTCTTGCGCAGCTGGTCGTTCTCAGTCTTGAGACGGGCGATCTCGACAGGGTTGACCTTGGTGCTGAAGTGGGACCAGGTAAAGAAGGCGCCGGCGAAGGTAAGGAGCAGGAAGGCGGCCGCGAGAAGACCGATCTGCAGATTCGTCACCCGCCACTTTCGCAACTTGGCGTGGGCGTGGGGAATGACGATGATCGTGTGGTGCCGTTTCGCCATGGATTGTCTTACAGAGAGCCGTCCAAGCTGGACTCCAGATCTTTGAATCAGGGAGCAACCGACTTTGCCTGGGCATTGTACGTCCTGGTTCGGCGATGTCAAGCACCCGATAAAATATGGCGAATCAGCATGCGAAAGAGCCCGGTTGCGTGTAAAAGAGTAAAACCGGACGATCCAAACTCAGGTCGTCTCCTCTTCGGACTTCGCTTCGTGCCCACGCACCTCGTCGGTCCAATGGGTGACGGCTTGTTTGTCGGCAATGTGGACGTGCACAGCGCCGTCGAGGGCGAACGCCAGCTTGACCATGGTGGCGAGAGTGAAGTTGGCATTGCCTCCAAGGAGCTTGGTTACATAGGCCCGGGAAGTGCCGATTCTCCTCGCCAGCTCCGAGCGGGAGACGTTCTTCTCCTTCATGAGCCGGCACAGATCCTCGGTGAACTCGACGATGGGGCCATCGATCCATGCATCCGGGGAGGACAACGCCTCGTCGAACATCCGCCGGTACTTTCCCATCTTGCCTTGCAGGTCAACCATCTTCAGACCTCCTCGATGCTCAGCTCCCGGGCGAGCTTCGCCATCAGGTAGCGCTTTCTTTGAGCCCTGGCGAGCGACAGCTCAGTTCGCGGCGTCGTCTCCGCCTTGCAGAAGGCGTTGGTGCAGACGATCCGGCGGCCCTCGTCATAAAAGAACACGACCCGCAGCTTCTGACCCTTCGGCTGCCTTCTGAGCTCGAAAAGCCCGTCTCCCAGGGGCTTGCAGAGCTGGACATTGTTCATCGGCGGCCCTTCCTGAGGCAACCGGACTTGGAGAGACAGGAGCATCACGCGTCGAGCAACCGCGTAGCCCGCACCAAGCTGGCCCAGGAAATCAAGCACCTGGCAACGCCCGCGCGGATCGAGGATTGCCAGAACTTCCCACGCTCCCCAGCCGATCCGAACTAGCCTCACGTTAACTCCTCGGTTAACAAAAGTCAAGACTCTTCCCGGTTTCATGCTGCCTCCTCCGAGATCTGGAGACCACGAGCTGATTTGGCTGCGAAGTAACGGGGCTTGGAATCCACGGTGCTGGCGCAGACGATCCTCTGACCTTCATCCGCGAAGAAAAGGACGGCCGGCTCCAGGCCGCCAGGCCGGGAAAGCAGCTCGAAGACCCCGTCCGCGAGCGGTCTGCAACGCGGAAGGCTCGATACAGGCGGCCCCTCCAGCGGCAGATAGACTCGGAGGAAGCGACTGAGAAAGACCTGTGTCTCCCGACGGCCTCCCGGCGCGCCGAGCAGGTCAAGCACCTGGCAGCCCCCGCCAGAGTCCACCTCGGCCAACACCTCCCATCTGCCTTTCGCGATTCGTACGAGATTCATCCCACGACTCTCCGGTCCAGGCTGCGGTATTGGATGGCCTCGGCCAGGTGTGCGGCGCGGATCGCGTCGCTGCCGGCAAGGTCGGCGATGGTGCGGGATACCTTGAGGACACGGTCGAGCGCGCGGGCGGAGAGTCCGAGCTTCTCGAAGGCGGCGTCGAGGAGGCTGCGGCCGGCCGGGTCGAGAGGGCAGAATCGCCGGAGCTGGTCCGGTCCCATGGCGGCGTTGTTGGGAGTTGGCGCCTCCGGTCCGAAGCGCTCGGCTTGCAGTGCCCGCGCGATGGCCACCCGCCGGGCCACGTCGGCCGTCGTCTCGCCGGGACCCGACCGCAGCTCCTTCAGGCTGACGGCGGGCACCTCGACGTGAAGGTCGATGCGGTCGAGCAGCGGCCCCGAAACGCGACCGCGGTAGCGCTCGATGAGCTGCGGAGGGCAACGACAGACATATCTCGGATCTCCCAGGTGGCCGCAAGGGCACGGATTCATCGCCGCAAGCAGTGAAAACCGGGCCGGGAAGGCGAGGCGCGCACGGGCTCTGACGACGGTGACGAAGCCTTCCTCCAAAGGCTGGCGCAGCGCTTCCAAGGTGTCGCGCCGAAACTCCGGCAGCTCGTCGAGGAAGAGGACGCCGTTGTGGGCCAGGCTCGCTTCGCCAGGACGGGGATTGCTGCCGCCGCCGATCATCCCCGCCGTGCTGGTGCCAGTGTGCGGGCTGCGAAACGGACGCTGCTGGAGGAGGCCTGCCGGTGGTTCTTCGGCCACCAGGGAATGGACCTTGGTGACTGCGATGGCCTCCGCCAGGGTCAGGGGCGGCAGCAGGCCGGGCAGGCGCCGGGCGAGCATCGTCTTGCCCGAGCCCGGCGGCCCGAGAAAGAGCAGGTTGTGGCCTCCCGCGGCCGCCACCTCGAGGGCGCGCTTGGCGGTTTCCTGGCCTCGCACCTCCGAGAGATCGGGGCCATGGGTCCAGCCGCTGGTGGCCAACGGAGGAGCAAGAACCGCCGGAATGGTCTCCACGCCGGTCAGGTGATGGACGGCTTCGGCCAGGCCGAGAAGCCCCACCACCGGCACGGCGCCGAGGGCCGCCGCCTCCGAAGCGTTGGCAGCCGGCAACAGCACCTGGCGAGAACCGAGGCGCCGGCCCAGGTCGGCGATGGCGAGTCCGCCGCGGACGGTGCGGATGGCTCCGTCCAGGCCGAGCTCGCCGCAGATGAGACAGCCGTCGAGAGCTTCCTGGGGTAGTTGTTCGTGGGCCACCAGCATCGCCAGGGCAATGGCGAGGTCGAGGTGGTTGCCTTCCTTGCGCAGGTCGGCAGGAGCGAGATTGATGATGATGGACTTGAGATCCAGGTCGAAGCCGCAGTTCTTGATCGCGGCTCGCACCCGCTCGCGGCTCTCGCGGACCGCGGCATCGGCGAGTCCCACGATCTGAACCTGTGGGAGTCCGTTGTGGACGTCGACTTCGATCTGGACGGGGCGTGCTTCAATGCCCCACGGCGTGGCTGCAGTGGCTCGGGCTAGCATCAACTCCTAATAGACGTAAAATGACCCGCCAATCTTGCAACCCCTAGAACGGCGCGGGTTTGAAGACCCCCTTTTCGGATACTTGCAGACTGACTGAAACGCAATGAAGATCCTCCTGGTCGCCACCAAGGCTCCCTGGCCCCCCATCGACGGCGGCCGATTCTTGCTGCTCAACACCCTCGAAGCCCTCGCCGCGGCCGGCTGCCGGCTCACCTTGGTGGCCCCGGTCGACCCGGCGGCGTTCGATCTCGCCCGGGTGGCCCGCGAGCTTTCAGCCTGGTGTGAGCCCGTGCTGTTCCCCGTGGTTCCCCTTTCGCCGATCGCGGCTCTGCTGCGGTCGGGCGGCGTGCCGCTGTCGATTGCCCGGCATTCGCTACCGGAGATCAGCAGGGAAGTGGACGATCGGTTGAGGCAGGAGCGTTTCGACCTGGTTCATGCCGAGCAGCTCCAGGCGTTACCGCAGGCGGAGCCGGCCTTCTCGCGGGGGATTCCCGTGGTGCTTCGCGCCCAGAATGTTGAAAGCGATCTCTGGCGAGCGGCGGGGGAGCGGGGTAGAGGACTGAAGGGGGTGATGCTCCGGCGGGAGGCGCGGCGGCTCGCGGCGTGGGAGGGAAGGGCAGTCCGGCGGGTGGCCGCGACGCTGGCGTTGACGAACGAAGATGCGGCGCGGCTCGCAGAGCTCGCGGCCGGCGGGGGCCGGGTGCGGGTGGTGCGGGCGCCGTTTCCGGAGTTGCCTCCTGGTTCGGGGCGGCTGGCAGGCGATCCGCCGGTGGTCGTCTTCGGCAGTCGCGGCTGGTTGCCGAACGAGGATTCCGTCGCCTGGTATCTAAAGGATGTGTGGCCTGCCGTTCAAGCCGAGCTACCGGCGGCGGTACTGCACGTCTTCGGTTCGGATCTGGTTTCGCCAGCGGCCGGCGTCGTGGTCCACCCTCCGCCGGGAGACAGCGGCGAGGCGCTTGCTCCCGGGTCCATCCTGGCCGTGCCCCTGCGCATTGCGTCGGGAGTTCGCATCAAGATCCTCGAAGCCTGGGCTCGTGGCGTTCCGGTCGTGGGGACGCCGGCCGCGCTCGCCGGTTTGGAGGCGAAGGACGGGCGGGAGGCGCTCGTGGCTCGGGAGCCTCGGGAGTTTGCCACGGCGATCCGCCGGCTTCACCAGGAGCCCGGGCTCGCCGCATCGCTCATCGCAGAAGGCCGGCGGGCTCGCCGGGAGAGGCACGATCCGCAGGAGATCGCGCGCAGCCTGATGGCGGAGTATGAAGCCGTGGTCGGGCGGTCGGTCTGAATCGTCCGGAGCTTGGACACCTCCTGGGAATTCCGATCTGGGTCGCGTTGACACGATGCACGTAGAGACGCTCCCGGCCCGTTTCACGCCAACCTTTGCAGGCGACGATGTCGGGACGTCTCCGAGGCGGGACACGACGATTCCAATGTCATGGGCGCGGGACGGGGCGTCTCCGGATCGGGATTTCGTATTCAAGGCGTTCACGATACCGCTAGGGGCCGAGAGAACGTGCCGTCCGGTGTTGTCGTGGCGCCGCGAGGATCTCCGATTCGGAGACGTCCCGCCGTTGTTGGCCTGCGAAGGGCGTCGTGGACGGGCTGGGACGTCTCTACAGGGTCCGTTATCGTGGATCGCGCGGTGTGTGGTGACTCAGCCGCCGGATTGCCTCACCACGATCTCCGCCGGCATCTCCACGGGTTGGTAATGCACCACCTCGATTCCGTCAGAGGTCGTTCCCGAACCGGCGTGCATCACCGTGATCCCGGGCGGCGCCTTCCCCGGACCGTGCGGGGACACCGCCGTCGCGGTTTGCAGCACCGCCAACCCGACGGGAACGACGCCGGTCTCGGTGGGCAACGCTCGCAGCGAGCTTTGCATCACCGGCGCCGCGGTTCGATACACGCCCAAGCTGCTCTGACTCACCACGACCTCGCCGTGCATCACCGCGAGCTGTCATTGCGTCACTCAAAGCGC